>Ga0209363_1001473_pt1 | contig 11346 bp, 5 predicted proteins | sample WorMetexBAHAMAS3_FD_187385 | JGI IMG/M metagenome (GOLD analysis project Ga0209363, IMG submission 187385) | Marine gutless worms symbiont microbial communities from Max Planck institute for Marine Microbiology, Germany - Inanidrilus exumae... | ecosystem: Host-associated > Annelida > Digestive... | reverse complement strand
CACTGAGAGATCGTCCTTTGGCACTGCACGTCATGGATTTGGTGGATTTGGTGGCATGATTGACTGGGACCAGGTACATGAGATGTCACGAAAGCATGAAGCAGAAAAGTGGCAGGGTTATCCTCCCATTAAGAAGAACTTCTACATCGAGGACGCTGGTGTTGCAAGCATGGATCTGGAAGAGGTCGGTGAAATACGAGAGCAGAATAACAAAATCATGGTGAGTTGTGATGAAGACAGTGAGGTACACTTTCCAAATCCAGTATGTACTTTTGAGGAAGGCTTTTTCCACTATCCAGAGATTCTTAGTGAACTGAAAAGAGCTGGCTTTGCCAAGCCATCACCAATACAGATGCAGGGGTGGCCCATTGCTCTTCAGGGCCTTGATCTTATTGGAATTGCTCAGACTGGCACTGGAAAAACATTAGCATTTCTTCTTCCAGCATTTATACATATTGAAGGCCAACCAGTGCCTCGCGGAAAGCGAGGTGGCCCAAATGTTCTGGTCTTATCCCCAACAAGAGAACTGGCACTTCAGGTGAGCAAAATTGGCATTGTATTAGTTACTTTTGCATGGATTACTTTCATTATTGGTGTAAAAGTTGTAGTTTGAAATGTACATTTATCTGTTCTTCTTACACACCTATGTTGTTAATTTACTTATGTCCTGGAAAGCAGCGAATTGACGACTTCAGAGATAGTCTGGGAGTTCTGTTGATGGACTGGTGTTTGGGGAAAATAAGATTTTCTTTTACCTAAGCACTAATTTTTATGGTTATCCGGCCCAGCCATCTGGATCTGGCCGGTTTTTCACTAACCGGTGAAATCCGCCTCCGGCCGGATAGTATGTGGCACAGCGGGTCGCATTTTCACGAATTACAGTACCCCGTTTTGGCTGGTGCTGGCGTTTTATTGGACGGCCTACCAGTTCGCAGTGGTATCAATTTACTGAACTCTAGTCCTGGTTCACTTGCCTTAGCAGTAGCCTACATTTGTGACCATTTTGTTAGTTTGGTAGTAGCGTATTCGTGTTGTTCGTAATGGCACAAAATTGCAGGAGTAAAATTTGGAGTTATTTCTCTGTCAAATGGGACGATGATGTAAAAGCACAATGCAATCATTGCAGATTAAAGATTACAGAAAAATAAAGCATTGGACGTGATTTGATTTAATTTTTATAGGTATAGACTAGTGGTAAAGTTACATCAAAAATCCGGAACGGCCGGATATTAGGCGCCTGTTAACCGAATCCAGTATCCGGCAAAAAATCACTATCCGTCCATCCCTACTAATTTTATATGCATCATGCTGACTCTGTACTGTGATACATCCTACTTAGGTGAATGAAGTTGGATATGGTGTGATGAGTCATAACTGCAGTATATATGCTTTGTCATTATTTAGTTGATGTTTAGGTAAAATTTTGCTGTGTAGATTGAACAAGAGGTGAAGAAATACAAATATCGAGATATAAGCTGCGTATGTGTATATGGTGGTGGCAACCGCAAAGAACAAATATATGTTGTCACAAAAGGTGTCGAGATTGTCGTTGCAACTCCAGGCCGACTGAACGACCTCATTGCCAGCAACATCATCGACGTTAAAAGTGTGACGTATTTAGTGCTGGATGAGGCCGATCGCATGCTTGATCTCGGCTTTGAGCCAGAGATTCGTAAAATTCTCCTGGACATTCGTCCAGATCGGCAGACTATCATGACCAGCGCCACTTGGCCTGCAGGAGTCCGTCGTCTGGCAACATCGTATATGAAGAACCCCATAAGAGTCAGTTATTTTTCTGTTGCACTGTGCAGCACGATTCAGTTTTAAGCCATTGTTCATAATGATATATATCATTATGTCTCTTGAAAATAGTACGTTTTAAAAGTAGAAATTTGTTTCAAATTTAATCACTTAGTGCATTTAATGGTTATTTCAAAAATATTTTAGACTGTTACCTCATCATAATGCAAAGCACAATATGTACTTTGGGAATGCTGTCCATGTGTCTGTTCGCCACACTAATGTACATAGTTGTAGCAAAATGGCTTAGTGCATGGTCAGGTGGTGTTGACTGTTATGTAATGGCCTGTTCACACTGAGTGGGGTGTGGAACGTCATCAGAAATGCCACAGTATCCAACACTAAAGTGTCTTCATCTCCACCCCATTCGCTGTCATATTTTACACTGTTGTAATATCTGCTTGCACAACATTCGTATTTGCAGGCCAAGCTTTCTGATTCATGTATAAACCTATCGTAGTTAATAATGCTGTGTCCCAGGGTGTGACAGTTTGGTTTTAGACAGCACATGTGACCTTCACAGTCACTCAAGGTCATTAGTATTGTTGCCATTTGATAGATAACACGATTTCCTATTAGTCTTCCATTCTAACTATGTCTCTATCTTGTACCATTCCTGAGGTATTATCACTTATTTACCAATGTTTAAAAAGGTCATTTTGGGGTAGTCTCTCATGCATACACTAGTACTCACCACAGTCAATTTACAAACCAAATTTTAAGTGTGTAGCTTTATTCATTCCAGAGATATCATAAGTGCCAGAGAATTTATTAAATGCTTTGTGTGACCTTGACCATGACCATTTGAGGATAGTTTGTCATTCTAAGGTTAATACTTGATATGGCTTACCTGTGTACAAAAATTGAAGACTTTAGCCGTTTCAGAGATGTGAAAGAAGATCCAAAATGTCAAAATAGGGGTAATTTGGGGCAACGGTCACAGATAGATGACACTGCCGAACCCTTTTTTGCCCGGGATTATCTCCCTTTTTATCATGTGTGTATTATTTATTTGAAATAATTCTTTGGTGGAAGGCGAACCTGCCAGGACTAAGTTTTGAACCTGGCTCCTGAGGTGAATCACATGCAACTGCACATGGTGCCTGAGTGCGTTGACCACTGAGCTCTATTGGGAGGTTCGATGAACCCTCTGCATCTTGTAAAAATTTTGTGAACTTTGGCCACTAACTTTTTGAGATGTGGCCAGTTTGGAGGGGAAGGGTGGATGTTTCTTCTTTCTTCTTTGCGGGAAGATTTTGCCATCTGTGCTGAGGCCTCAAAAGGTGGATGAACACATGCAAAATATGCACGTTTTCCTTGCTTTCACCATAGTGCCTGGATTGATCTTTGCCAAACTTTCAACAAATATAGAGGCGTGAGTCGGCTTCATAACAAAAGATTCAAATTGTGACGGCTTGCTCAACAGACGTTCCTATGGTAACCGATTTGTGGCACGTGTCAGCCAAAATTGACACATTTTGTCTTTATTTTATGCACTGGCATTCCATAACAGTTGGGTGGATCGCAAAACCTATAACCATATGAAGACCCCGATGAACCTTCTACATGTTGTAAAAATTTTGTGAACTTTGAGATGCTGTGGCCAGTTTTCAGGGGGTGGATGGATGCACACATGCAATAATACACGTTTTCATCATTTCCAGCAGAGTCTGTAGACTCATCTTCACCAAACATTTTGCAAATATAGACCAATTAGTGGGCTTTATAAGAGTATATTTTGACGGTTCACTCAAGGGATGTTGCTGTGGTAACTGATTTGTGGCACATATCAGCAAAAATTGACACACCCCGTCTTTATTTTGTGCACTGACATTCCATGCCAGTTGAGAAGATTGCAAAATGGATGAGAGACTTTTCACCCCCGATGAATAGGGAGTGGGTGGGTGCACATAGGCAAAAATGTGCACTGTGCTGGTTTTTAAAGTTAATTCACTAGCATGGCAGTATGAGTTGGGATTTGCCGCACTTTCTAGTTAATATACAGCCACTTGTGAATGCAGCAGTTTCTTTCATGCTTTGCTGGGGTATGATCTCTGAACACATGATAGTCATGATAGTCATCTACTTGTAAATGTAAACGTTATGGAATGTAATAAGATAAACATGTTGTGTGATTTATAGCCGTCAGTTCAATTGTATGGTAATGGTTGTGGTAGGTTTTTGTGGGTTCTCTCGATTTAACTGCTGTCCACAGCGTTTGGCAGCGAGTAGAGATTCTACAGGAGGAAGACAAACGCAATCGGCTGGTGGAGTTCCTTACACAGGAGATGGCAGATGATGACAAGGCAATTGTGTTTGTTGGACGCAAATGCACAGTTGACAGCATAGCATCAGACTTTGCTCTGAGCGACATTCGATGTCAGTCAATTCATGGTGGTAGGGAACAGTGTGATCGTGAACAGGTAGATAATAATGGTGATAATAGTTTAACAGTGCTTTTATTTCATGCACTCACAGAACTTTAGCCGGCTTGCCATCACGCTTTGAAAACTTCAAACAGTCTGCTGTCAAAATTTTGAGAGATAATATAATTATTATAAGTCCACCTTAAATAAATACCATATGAAAGCTGGTTGGCCAAGCACAGCATCTGTGAGTGCATGTCCATAGATTCTTGTAGTTATGATTGTTTGATGCACTACATACAGTTTTCGTTTTCACCGTCAAATTGTATATACGCTGTCTCAGAACATTTGGATACTTGAGTATTGAGCATAGATTTGGCAAGAAGTGTAGACCAATTTTTAAAAAATTTTCACTGGCAAATTCCTAAGGAAATTTGTATGTCCACATAAAAAAAGATCTTCATCATCACCCTAAATGTATTTCTGCACTGTTATGTGAAACTTGAAAATTACAGTGTCTGCTCATTGTAGTGGCACATATGGCATTTGAGACCTCAGAATTACTTTGCTTGATATGCAAATGCCTTAATAGTCCAGGTCTGAGTGTTATGACTACAAGATCTAGAAAACACTTCGGCAGCAATTAGAAGAGGATTCATGATATCAGCTTGATCCTGACCACAACTGTTTCGTGGACGATTTGTCATCCATAGGCTAGGATTTGCTATGATCAACATACTCATCAAAAAAGTGGAAAGTGGAGTGGTTTGGGATAGTTAGGGGTCACTATAGTTCATAGGAAATATCACCTTTTGATAGAGTGCATGCAAGTTCCCAGTTAGCCTTCCATAATATCTATGTCCCTGTCTTGCACCATTTCTGAGATTAGTCTTATTACGGTATCCGAAACACTACGTTTTTCAAAGATCTTACATAACGGGCTTTTTGCGCCTTAACTGGCGATTTTCACGCGCATGCTAAAAGGCACAGTAATCAGCTGCAGTGGCAGCGTCTCCATTCGTGGTCCATGCATTTGAACGGCGATGTGAGTGAGCGTGCTCAGGTCATGTTTGTAACAACATAACAAGACTATCTGAGATATAGTGAGATATTGGTCAAAAGTTGCCGATTTTAACCTGTCCACCAGTATTTGGTGCCACAGTTGGGGTGATCTTATTGGAATTTTACTAATATCTTTGGCATTAGAAAACAGGAGTCCTCATTGTTTGTGTTATCCTTTGTTTAGCCGTTTTGATAGAACAATGACTTGTAACAGATAGACGGATGGACACAAAGGGCCACAGAATATGGTGTGCTGCCATAAAATCGTGAGGTAAAGATCAAGTCTACATACGTCAAAGTTATGACCGTATCTTACATCAATTAGTTACTTTAAACAACCAAAAAAATCATACTTGCTTATAGACATTTCGGTCTCCGATCTGAGATCTTTATCCGTACTGACTTCCAGTTTCTGCTGAATTTGAATTTTATGTCTCGCCATTCATTGCATCAAAAGCTAGCAATTATAAGGACTGTTGCACAGATGTGACAATGTGGTGACAAAAGAAAAAGATAGTTAAAAAGAAGAGGAACACATTTCAGGTGTTTTGAAACAGTGCAGTTATCCATCTTGCAGTATTTGCAAGGTATAAAAGGACATACAGGAGAAGAATGAAACAAAAGTAAAGAAAATTAGCCAGAAACAGGAGAAACTGAAGAATAGGGGTATGGTGACTGTACTTTATGTCAAAGGTTTAACTGAGGCCTTTACCAGAAATTTGAAAGGCTATAGGATCTCAACAGCAGTGAAACCTCATACTAACTACATTAAGGAATATTCTAGTGCATCCAAAAGACAGGATTGGGGATGAGGAAAAATTGCAGGTGATATACAACATACTTTGCAGAAATTGTGATCGTGTTTACATTATTGAAACTGGAATACCACTTATGACAAGAGTGAAAGAGCATCGTAAGCAAGTGGACAGCATTACATGAGCCTTCACCAGAGCAGAAAATATAAGAGCAGCAAGTATGTGCAACAAATCTGCAATCAAAGATCACGTATGCAACGAGAATCATGGGAAAATGTTAAGGTGATTGAACGATCAAGAGTCAGACCAGACTCATACGAGAGGCAGTATGGATCAGGAAGAGCAGGCGCATGAATCGAGATGATGGAGCCACGTATGGGACAAGTTACTGACGTCAGAAACCGGAAGTCACTCCTGATGAAGATCTCAGATCGGATATCTAAATGTTGATAAACTAGTATGTTTTTGGTTGCTTAAAAGTAACTAATTGTTGTTAGATTGTCAACCTGATGAAACTTTTCACAGAATGATCATATCTTGTTTTTTTGCGACACAGTGTAATGTTATGTGCTGGCCATTTTCTGTAGCAGGTCCTTCAGCTTGGAACTCACTCCCTTCACGTATTAGGTCCATTTACTCTAAACATAGTTTCTGTAAACACTAAACAACTTAAAACATATCTGTTTTCCCTATAGTATACTGCTACTCACCTCTCTGGTTACTGTTTTTACATACTGATTGATTGTCTATGTTTTTGTCATTTCTGTATTTAATTTCTTATTTTGTATTTACTATTTTAGCTCAGATTGTGAGGCGCCACTGAGCACTGGCGGAGTGGCGCCATAGAAAGTCTACATGTTATGATTATGACTGATAAGCCCCTGTGAAGGTGGAGGCATTTAAGTGAATTAAGAAAGGATGAGGCGAACGGTGGTTTCCCCTATCATCGGTTGCTTTGAGAGTGATGGTTAGGCTCCCGCCTGTATTTTAAACCTGCTTTAGTTATCACTAGAGATTTTGATTTAGGTGACCCGGCTGTGCCTGTAGTAACTTCAGAAAGGAATAAAAAACTGAGTGGGTATGTGTGTGCACTTTAGGGAAACATTAATCTTGCATGTGTTGTTGTCATCGGTGATGTGTATCAGGCTTTGGATGATCTGAAGCAAGGAGTTGTCCGGATCCTTATCGCAACTGACGTTGCATCTCGTGGTATTGACGTCAAAGACGTGACTCACATTGTCAACTTTGACTTCCCGCATAATATCGAGGAGTACGTGCACCGTATTGGGAGAACGGGTCGGGCCGGTCGCACCGGTGCATCGCTCACCTTCATGACGAGAGACAACTGGCGGCATGCTGCTGAGCTGATCAAGATCATGGAGGAGGCTGACCAAGAAGTGCCCAATGAGGTGTACCAGATGGCAGAGCGGTATGACGCCATGCGTGAACGTCGCCGCAATGAGGGTCCCAGTAGATCTGTAGATCGCGGCGGCTTTGATGACTTCAGCGGTTTTCGTGACAATGGCAGACGTGGTGGCAGAAGGGACCGGGACCGTCCATGTGCATTGAAGGTAGCCTACATGTAGAGGCATTCCACTGCCGGTGAGCCTGCAGCACGTTGTGTTTTGTGCATCTCATGTTGCATTTTGTTCATTTTGTTTACGTCAGTCAGAGTAGGCAATGTTCGGCTCTACTGTTACAATTGTATTACGTTGTACCGGTAACTGCTTAATTTTGTGCAGCCAGTGTGTTGTATAGTCGCACTTTGGTCTGCATTTCTGTTGATTAGCAGTTTTTAATTCTTGTTGAAACCTGTCAGGATACATGATGCACTCATAAGAAATTGTTTTAAAAATATTTTCTGTTACTGTGAAATGATAGTGTCACTTAGGTGTGGTTGCGTCAAGCTCATAAAACTAGCTGAGGGATATCCTCTGGTGAAGTCACAGGTTAATGAAAAATGGCCCTGGGAAGTGCCTTATATGTATTTGCGGTTATTTTTTTCATGCTCTGTCATGTCTGTGACTCAGCACCAGATCTATCTCAGTGGAACTAATGTTTGCTGATCGTTTTTGACCACTGTCTACTGTTTTGTGCACAAACTGGCGGACCATTTTACTCAAGCTGTCCACGTCCCGGACAGCGGTGTAACAAGACAGCAGCTGGTAGGAATGTCAAAAAGTTGGTCAACCACAGAGCTAACTAATGGAGTTGGTACAGTGTGACACAGGTGTTACCTTTGGTTAAAATGACTGACAATTAACCACACTTTTAATACACATGACTGCTGATGTGCTCAGAAGGCGGCAGTTGTATGCTATCTTGATAACCAATGGTGCTTGTTACTTGATGATGTAGAAAATTAATTTTGATGGACACAGGTAACTTAAGTGTTTTGTGTTTAGTCCAGACTGAGGTATAATGTTAGTTGTTCTGTGAAGGGCTGCAGCTGCATGCTGAGGTGCGTAGCAGTGAAGCCGGTTTATTGTACATTTTCCATGTGAAACTGGTCATGTGGTTGTCTCATTGATTCTATTGCCAGATGCCCTCTTGATGCAAGCCATGGTAATCAGTTATTTGAGCATGTCATTCAGTCAGCAATTGGCTGGTTTGCATCATGTTTCCCGACACGTTTATGTGATTCGGGGTCATTGAAGAAAGAATGGAATGGCAGTACGTATTGCAGAACTGAAAATAATTGTTAGTTGGATGTATGACATAAAGTAAATTTATTAGCTGTGCTTGTAGAATTAAAAGTAGATGACATTATTGCTGTGTTGCAGCCTAGAGTGATAAAATGACAATTATCAGGTGCTTCGTTCACTAAGATGTTTGACTGTAGAATGTGAATGTCTCTGACGTACTAGTATTAATTGTAAGGCTATTTTTGCTTGCTGTTAGTTTTTTATTCATAAAATCAAAAACATGCCACCCAATCTCACCTGAATCAGGCTTTCTTCCCTTAATGTAATGAGCACAAAATTAAAAAGCACTAATTTTCTGTTAAGTGTGAAAAGTGGAGTGCTGATAACAGTTGGTAAACATTCAAAACATCACATGTTAGAAATAACAGCAATTGTCGTACGCATTATTGTCTTGACTTTCTGTTACTAAAATTGTAACTGTGCAGTGTTTGTGTGCCACATGGCACGTGTCCTGATTTGTCTGTGTAATCAATAGATAGTTGCAGAGAATCATTGCACATCTGTATGTATGTTTTCGCTGTTTGTGAGACTAATTACTGTAATATGAACAAAGGCTGAATAGTCTGGAATAAACTGAATCTAGATATTTGCTGGCATCTGTAATGTGACGTATACCCTTGATTGGCTTACTACTTGATTGAATGTCTCGTATTTACTAATTTTAAGTAACTATGGGATGGAATGCCGCTAATCAAATTTGTGAGTTTTTGCCTTCATATCATACAAGGGGCTCATGTATCCCAAAAGGACCTCGTAACGCTCTATGTCAGTTGAAACTACTGAATTTTAGTGTAGGAAATTGCATTAGCAAGGCTTGCAGAAGGTGAGGTCACTCAAGATCACCGAGAATGACACTAGGCCATATATCATTGCCAATATTAGTGTTCTATAGTCACTAACAATGTTGCTGTCTTGTACTGTTTCTGACTTTCTGAGATATTACCATTTTTCAGCGTAACAATTCGTGAAGAATTCCTTTGGTTTCGATATGACGCTGACAGGTGAAATTACAGGCCATGCATGCTTTTTAATTCGCCTCTAGACCTTAGTTTAGCTGAAGTGACCCTTCGAAGTCATTTATAATGGCGTCATTCGATGTGTCACGTAATTGTGATTTCCTATCGTGCTTTTTAACGCAAGACGCTGTGCTAGCGTGCTATATGCTGTTATAGTGTGTCCGTTTGTCTGTCTCTCTGTCTGTCACAAGTCGGATTTCTACAAAGATGGCTAAACCTAGGATCACACAAACTACGCCATATGATAGCCCAGGTACTCTAGTTTTCTAGAAGATGCCAAAATTCTTGGCAAAATTCCGACACGATCACCCCCAACGAGGGCGCCAAATAGAGGTGGGGTGAGTTCAAATTGGCGATTTTTGACCAATATCTCGCTATATCTCAGAAAGGTGCAAGATAGGGACATAGTTACTATGAAAGGCTAATAGGAACTTGTATGCACTTTTCAATTGGCGCTATTTTCAATGACCTTGGGTGACCCCTAACCCACCGCAAACCACCCCTTGAATCCCTTTCATATCTTTGTAGTAGGCGGAGATAGAGACGTCAAATTTGATAGGCAGGTTGATAGTAGCAAGTCATAGCCCACGAATGACAAAAGGTCCCTAAACGGGGAGAGGTCAGGTCATGCAGACCGTTTAAATTTTGGTGGGCACCAACCATATCTCTGGAACGGTTGAAACTAGAGTGGTCAAATTTTGTACAACGATGGGCTGTATCAAGAGCCTGCATACGGCGGACAAATCGCCCTTAAAAGGGGCGTGGTCATGGTCACGTGACCCATTTTAAATTCTAAGGCCCCCAATGATATCTCTGAAACGGCTAAAACTAGAGTCGTCAAATTTTGTACAGTGTCAAGTGACCTCTTTAAATTATGGGAATTAAAAAAGGATTCTTCTGCTATAGCGCTAGGCCTACTTACGCGGCGATGCCGCGACCATCCGCGCGTTACAATCGCAGGAAGTGGCAGTTGATTAATTGGCAAGAGCTTGTGGTGATGGAGCGCAATGCTGCAGGTACAACACCACAGCTCCAATCAACCACACCAGGCCTTCACCCTGTAAGCATTCAACAGGTGGCGCCGCCCGTGCGAGGAAGCAAATATCCGATTACAGCTTACTACTCAGTTTATCGACGTAAAACGGATGAATGGCTGAGTTGGCCTAGTTGGCTGACCTGTAGCGGACGGTTTACCCACATAAATACAAACCGACTTGGTCTCAAATGTTATTGATTAGGTCTTGTTGCCGTTGTACTTGTAGCGTAGCCTATAAACACTAAACGACACGGCGCAAAAAGTGTTATGGCCAAAGCCATTAGTGGCCATAGTGCTCCTAAAAGTGGTATGGCCATGGCCATAGCGGCTGTTCCCGTGGCGCCGCTCCTGCCCGCCAGATCCAGTACAGTTTAATGGCATTTTCAGACTTATCAGGTACTTGTCTATAAGCGTTCTGTCAACGCTGAGTTATCTGCGCGCCAGTGTTGTGTAAGTTAACAGTATAACTGAAAAATCAGTGAACTGTAACTGGAAGTGTAGGAAACTAAAAAGTGAAAAATAGCTCAAAATAGCTATAGATAGCATGTTGAGCATGAAACATGTTCTTCGGTTGGTAAATTATTACAAAAATATACTATTAACTAT
>Ga0209363_1001472_pt1 | contig 11347 bp, 7 predicted proteins | sample WorMetexBAHAMAS3_FD_187385 | JGI IMG/M metagenome (GOLD analysis project Ga0209363, IMG submission 187385) | Marine gutless worms symbiont microbial communities from Max Planck institute for Marine Microbiology, Germany - Inanidrilus exumae... | ecosystem: Host-associated > Annelida > Digestive... | reverse complement strand
GCTCTACAACTTCCAACTTGAGGAAGAATTGCATGAGCGAGAGTGCAAAGCTGGTCTACGGGTTAGAGGTCACAGGGGTCGGGTCGTGACACGTGTCAGAGGTCACAGGGGTCGGGTCGGGACACGGGTCAGATCCGTAGTATGACCCGACAAATATCACCTGTAACGTCTATGTTAACACCTGGGCACCTTGGCAGGAAAGCTAATCTACGCTATACAGAGTGACTACAGCAGTGAAATGCATGTCGCATAACTTACTGGTACTCTTTACAATTTGCTGTTAACTGAGCTCTTTTAAAAATATTTGGTGCCCTTTCCAAAGACACGTACCAAGATATCTGCAAATACTTTGGTATATGGACTGTGGAGGAGCAGATTTCTGCTCCCAAAAGTAAATTTAATGTGAGATACTAAGAATCGGAAAGCGCTGTATGTCATGCAATCTCCAAATTGAGGTAGTTGTGAAATATGACATCATACAGTTAAAGATTGTTTTATTGTGCTCATAGCTAAGACTGTTACGTGTTTCTATATGCCATGCAGTATATATGCTGTCTATCTCTATTCATAGTTAAGTTAATTAGTTTATTTATTTATTTATTACGTTCCGTTTTTTGCCACCGGATATATTTATTCTGGTGAAATAAAGATATGGAAAACAAATGCTGCCGTCAGTAAACGTATACAAGTTTCAGATGGGTAGGCCAAGGGCACAACGTCGGTATGATTTGCAGCACGCCGGTACATCGCAGCCGTGGCGGGCGGCGACAGGCCGTCAAGACAGGCCGTCAAGACAGACACAACATTGCGGGTCACTCACTATGAGTGCAAGGCAGGTCAGTGGTCATTCAGTGTATGCTTTGAGCAAATAAAATTATACAATACATTATACCGAGCCTCTCCACTAGCTCAGCCAGGGCGACGGCCAAGGCGTAAGCTTTTCAGCAAAGTCATTTGACCTTGAGCGCCTCGGTGTAGTGCCACCACGGTGTCGCAGGTAAAATTATGCCATCACTGCCTAAGTGTTTCTATGATATGTTTATCCATATTGAATTTTCTTGGCGTAATGACGAACTGGCGTACAATACCTGGCAGTGTTTACCGGTCCAATCGTCCGAACACCGACAGGCAGCAGTAGGACGGCCACCGTCGTTGTGTACTAAGCACTCGCTGCCATGCAGACAGCGGAGTGAGGCACACGGGTCAGTGACGTCATAGACTCGTGACGTCACGCGCACCCGTATCAACTTATCTTCGTCTTCACCGCCTAGTGCAAACCGCATCACAATGTAGTAACCGATGTAACCGTAGTAAACGATAGCTTTACAATACACTGGGGCACGGTACAGTCAGGCGAACGGGCAGACGAACGCCAGCTTCCGTTAATAATAAATTTTATTATGCTCCCGCCACCAGAAAGTCAAAAAACTGCCACGCATTATACATGCTAGTTTAGCAGTACTTTTACGGTGTGACATGACCTTTAATAAGGACCTTATTTGTTGAATCTCACCGTGAAAGAATTTCGAACGTTGGCCAGCATCTGGCAAAGTTACTATGATGGTGCCGTTGAAACTCGCTTTTTCAGCTCACGCGGTTAGGCCTAGTGGTAACAGCGTTGGTCACATCCACCAAGTTACTGGACGTTGAATCCGGTTAGCATCGAAATAGTCAAGTAAAGTAGAAGTAAAGTAAACAGCAACAACTTAGCCTCACCGCTACGAGAAACTCACATGATCGCACAGTGTTACCTGCCACCCGGCAAAGATGAAAATCCAGCCTTTACCTTCAGCCGGGGCAGGTAGTTGATTTAGCGACCCCGGAGGGATGCAAGGCTAAGTTGACCTATGTTACGTGAAAGTGGACCGGCCGGGAATTGAACCCGCGACCTGTCAATTGCAAGTCCAACGCCCTACCGCAGCGCCACTACGCAACACAAAGAGCAAAACACACAAAGATATATCTACCGAGATAGGTAACCATTCGTGGATGTGGGCCTACCGTCTTGGTAAGTAACCATCCACTCAGGCCTGCTTAGCCTCCTACCCTCAGTGGGACTGGAAATAAGTACTGGCTAACGAGCAGTGGCTGTGCTGTGCGGGTGGAAAGGCAACCGTCGGCCTGGCGTCGCACTGGCCATGCGTCATAGAATATGTGGTATATCCACCGATGTGCTCAATAATCTAAGGAAGGGAAACAAGAACCCATACTACATTCGTGTAAGGAGTTGACTGACGTAAGGTTTTATGTCCCAACCAACACAAATAGGTAATTTCGGAGACGTTCTTCTCAGCCAGTCTCTTGGCTTAGTACTGAAAAAACTATAAATATAACACAACAAAGGCAAACATTCATCCATAAAAATATACTATAGCACAAAATGAACACAAAAAGTGAAGTCAGGTCCTCGCCTATTACGACCTCCAACCTGGCAACGGTAGGGGCCTATTCTTAAGGAAGGAAATAAGTAAGGAAGCAAGGAAGTAAACGATTTATATAGCGCCGGAATCAACAAATTAGTCAGGGTGCATTACAGCCTGGGAGCTCGTAGGGGTGCCTGAAGGCACGTTTACGGGCTGTCCGTCCGCCGCGTCCGGACAAATCTTGTTACCGCGATATCTCATGAGCGCCTTGAGCAATCTCGATGAAACTTACAGGAAATATTCAATAGCCTCTTCTGATGACCTGATTACATTCTGGAGGTCAAAGGTCAAGGTCATAGCAGGCCATCGAGGTAGCGAAGGCATCCACGTCGACGTTAAAGCGTCGAAGTGCATCTTCTAGTTTAATTCAACTGGTCGGTGTTTTTGCGTCATCCTGTAACGACGTGTTGCTTACCTGGTCGTAGACATCGAGAGCCGCCGATGACAGTCACGTGGTCGATGTCAGCGGCACGTGACCTGACGTCAGGCCACGACAGTAGTGTGCCGACAGCGCGCTGACACGTCGACGAGTTGTGACGAGCCAGTGTCGATATTACACGGTCTGTCAGCACTTCATCGAACACCGCCAAGCCACTCACCAGGCCGACAAAGTCGTCACCTGACACAGATAACAACAATAACAACATCCCGTTTACGGTCACTACGCAGGTCAACATGTCTAAGATGGCACTCTCAGTTCAGAACTGGAGAATTTGGATGGAGCAAAATTTTATTGCCCACATGCCCTTGCTGACGACAACCAGTGCATATGGGTTATGGAGAATACGCTATGCAGTTCTCCTCAACCGTCTCCGTACCAACCTGACATAAACTAGAGATGATGGGACGCGTCCCAACGTGATGGTCGACCGTTCTTGTGTGGTTTGCACCACTTTTGTGGCGGGATGCGCAGTGGCCCAGGTTACTCCGGAAGCAGTTTAGTGACCAGTGACGTCATGGCAGATTGAAACCTGGTTGCCGGATTGTGGGGGTCAACTTCACTACCAGTCTGACTGATGATGTCTGCGGAATGAGTGTCTGAACAAAGAGGTCGGCGTGATGCAGTTAGCTGCATGTGCCCGGAAGAAGAAACACATGAGGGGTGTTTTTCAAGACCTACCAAGGGCGTGGCTGTTAGGTAACCACAGTCTGACTCCGGTAGTTTCTGGTAGGACGCAGGACGCTGGTATACCAGGTCACGTAAATTATTCCATATAAGGAAAGTAGGGGGCGCGGCGCGGTAGGTCTGGTAGGTTCTGGTAGGCCTTGAAACCCCTATGGTTGTTGTAATGGCTCTTTCCATTCGTGGATAAGAGTGCGGGTGGCAGGTAAAACTGTGTGATCCCCTTAGCACGTGCCTTCCTGGCCGCTTTAGAGATGTGTTTCATAATTAAGCGCTATGCAAATCTACGCCTTTACCTTTTTTTACAGTTTTAATGAAACAGCAGGACTCACCTAGCCGTAGAGTAGCACCGTCATGCATGACGCGAGTGATCGTTGACTGATGAACGTCAAGTACCAACGTCGCGTTGACGTAGACGCTGACGAACCCAGTCAACCTTGTCCACGTCACGCACAGATGATTCCATGCCGCCTTGACTACTGACACGCTGTTTACTTTCACCGACTATCAAACAACAGACGAGAACCAGTGCGTCGAAGAACTGTCTAAAGTTATATTACAAAAACAACTCAGTTATCATTTATCAGACATTGACGTTCACCGAGAACTCAAAGAACATAATGAATAATAAAACAGGTTTACTATCGCCGTTGCCAGCAGTCGCCGCGGTAGGATTTTTATTTCCGTTTGTCTGTTTCTGCACGATATATCGAAAACCGACACAGCTATGATCACCAAAGTTGACATAGACTTGGTCCACCATAAGTCCTGGAAATCCGTTTATTTAACGCCAAAAGGTCAAAGGTCAAGGTTACTAGGCACAAAAACAGTGCCGGTGTGGGTATCTGCCATTTTGTGAGTGCTGGTTATTTCTAGTTGTTGATAAGAATTGAGATATCACGGTGTAATGATAACCTGATGGTTGTCCATGGTGACGTTTACGTCATAGCGGTCATCCTGCGGCCATAGTTCGTCGTGTGACGCCAGTATTCTCTGCGATCCACCAAGCGAGATGACTGACCCTTCGGTCATTGTCGTCGACATGCGCAGCCACAGGCAGGCTGAGAAGCCGACTTGTGCCGGAGGCAGGACCCACGCCATCGGTGGCCAACTTCCCGCGCTTCTTCGACGTCGCACGAATAGCAAATCGAAGTCATACGACGCGTCTTCGTAGTCATCGGCTTCGAAACACATAGCACATCTTATCAGAACTATGCATTCCACAGTCAACAACGAGAAGAAAAAGAAGAAAAAGAAGAAGACAAGTACGTCCGTCTTCGAAGACGACCGTATATCCACACATGCCGATCCTACGTCCACATGCCGCGCGATTTCACGAACGGCGTATATCTAGCGCGGCGTATGGCCCGCGCGCTCATTGAACTATAAATAGAACGTCGCTCTGACGTTAGTCAGCCTAGGCCTGCAAGCTAGGCTAGGGTCCTATTCGTCCGATTTTGGGCTTCTGGTGCAGCAAACTTCCCGCAAAATGTGTTATTCCCTGCTTTGGACGCCGATCAACCGCCGTGCAAAATGTGACTCCGCTAGCTTTATCCCCGGCGAAAAAATCCGTAACCGTACAAACACAAATTTACAACAACAACAAAAACAGTAACCGATATATCCGCACCTTGCCTATCGGCATGTGTGGATAAAAAAGAAGAGTGATCTTACTGCAATGACTTATTGTCACCGTCAAAAGCAGCGATCACAAACTCGTAAACATAATCGAACAACAAGCTGCCATACAGCACAGCAGTGTACAATAGAACAAGCTGTAGCGACCAAACGTAACACACGGATTAACATTGACACTATCGCAAACAAGATGCAGTCGCATACGGCAGATTTCGTCCTCGGTGCCGCCACTTGGCGAACTCGACCAAACAACTTTGTCTGACGTCCGACTGGTGCCACCATCTGGTGAACTGGACGAAACCTACGCGTCGACTATGATTCTCTTCCACTTACTCCATTATGTAAAAATATGACGTCATTCGCAAAACCGGAAGTATATAACGTATTGACTTGCCGTCCCGTCAGAGGAGGGCCAAACCACGGCCACAGGTAACATCTACAGAAAATTTGATAAAATGCGGACGTGTTGTTTTGGAGATATGGAAGCGGACAGACAAACAGACAGATAGACACAAAGACATACAGACACAGTGATCACAATACTTCGCACAACTACCGTGGGCGAAGTATAAAAACAGCATGACTTTTGGTCATAATTTTGGCAACTGTAGACCGATTTTCAAAATTATATTATCAGCAGATTTCCAAAAAATTGTCTATGTATATACGACCTTTGGACTCCAAAACAAATGGATTTCCAGGACTCATGATGAAACATCTCTATGTCAAGTGTGGTGATCCTAGCTGCATCGGTTGTTGAGATATCGTACAGAAAAACAGATAAACAGACAAACAAACAAACGCCGCTGAAAACCATACCCACGTGACTGCTGTTGGCGTGGGTCATGGCTGCCGTTGTTAATAAATAACCACTGCATTTTTGCATCAAACGTAACGCTGATGTGTTTACCTATGAGACGGTCAGTGTGCGCATGCGTCAACAGCCACTCAGAATGACCACCAGCATACTTCTCATCATCATCAGTGACGTCAGCCGTTACGTCACTGGTCGGCGGTGAGGCAGGTGCGCTGTCGTTGACGGCAGCGATCGCCGGGCAGCCATCGACTGCGAGCAAGCAAACGCACTCGACCTCACCGGCGTCACTCTCTCCATGTGTGACGTCATTGAACCGAACGCACCTGAAACCGGATGTGACGTCACACGTCCCGCTATACTCCTCACACGGCGCTTCGCCTGCCAAACATCGAACATTTCGCGACCGTAGTCACCAGAAACCGCTATTAACGTTGCTGCGCGAGCGAATAAAAACAAGTCGGATTGCATTAACCTAGCGATAGCGATGGCGGCTATAGATAATAAGCACTCGCCCTCACTACAAGCCCTCACTCGAGGTTGCACCGACCACTTTCGCAACATTTTTAGTTGACCGTGAATTTTTTCGCCTGCGTGTTACTTATTTATAATTTCCAATTCAGGTCTGCTTTTCAGCCACCGTCGGAGTACGCTGTGACTGGTTTTACCAATTTCACTTTCACTTTTCGATCAATGACGAATTTTTCATTCTGTGACCGTGAACTTATGCGGATGGGACGCAGACACGCAGTGTTTCATCTTCATCATTTTGCCAACACTGACCGACTCCGATGAGTAACGCACTCTCCTCTCACTCCTCACTCGGGGGGGGGGCATAATAACAGCTGAAAATTAGTGGGTTTTTGATTTGTATGGATTATGAAGTTATGAAGTATCGCTGGGAAATGACGGATACGGCAGTAACAATAAAATCACCAATAAAAAGTGTAATCTCCATAGTTAAAACTTGCAAACTAAGGCAGAGCACGGGCCTATTTTCCGGTTGGTAGTTTTTTTTCTCTCGCTAGGATGAAATCTATACCGGCAATTCAGACCGCAAGTGAAACAAGCAAGACGATGACGATGATAATCTTTTGACTGAATTAAACGCGAATTGAAACGGTGAAAATTCAACAAAATGTGACCCGAGCCTACACAGTAGAAAATTGTGCAAGTATCCGATCAGAAACTGTAAAAATGTGGAGCCCACTGTAATCCGGGACCATCACCTTCAAAGTGAACAGTTAGTAGGCCATGGGCCACATTGACAGAAATGAAATTATAACGGCACTCGCCAGAATGTGCCTTCACCCCGCCGGAAATTTGGCAGTGTGGGCTTGGGCAGAGGTAACGGTGTTGGTCACATGAACGAAGTTATTCTACGTGGAGCCGGTTAGTGCTAAGACGAGTGACCGTTCACGGCTAAAGCAAAAGTAAAACTAAAGTATACGTCGATGTGTATAGCGTATCAGACATGCGCTCACACATGAATCACAAGTTTTACCTGCAATTTACACCATGCCTGCCTTTACTCCCCAGCCGCAGAGCGTCACCGCCCTTGGCTGGTACTCAGTTTACTGTCCCTCGGAGGGTAGAAGGCTACGTCGACCTGGGTGGTTTGTTACATCCCGAAATAAAGTGCCGCCTCCGGGAGTCGAACCCGAACACGGTCATCCATCCCAGTACTAACCGGGCTCAGCGTAGGTTAACCTCGTTGATCGAGACCAACGACGTTACCACTATGGCACGCCGCCATCGGGTGTCTTGGTGTGTAATAACTACTCAGGCCAACTCAGTCTCCTACCCTACCGGCAAATAAATACCGGCCAAGGCTGGGGAAGTAACCGTAGGTTTGGCGTCATACCGGCCATGCGTCAAAGACTCTGTGGTACATCCACCTACACCTACGGGCTCAATGGCCTAAGGAAGGGAGATGAGCACACCGCCTATACTGTTAGACCGATGTCACACCTGCAATTTTATCGCGCGATTTTGTCGCGAAACTTTATCGCGCGACAAAATCGCAAGTGTCGCACACTGCAACTTTGTCGCATAAACGAGATTTGACCAATCAGCGTTCACCGCATATTCGCGACGAAGTTGCACAGAATAGAGCGCGTTTTTGTCGCGCGACAAAGTTGCGCGACAAAATTATAAGGAGTATGGCACCCTTTACATTTTTGTTTCAAAACACACTCAGTTTTTAGGCCCATGAACGGCGATCCCTGCGTTTCCTCTATTTTAATAACCACTGTGACTACTGAGTAACGAGTACTGACGGAAGCAGTCGACAGCAGCGACGGCAGCGAGGTCCGGCATCGTGTGTGGTCTGTGAGCAGGACACGCCACACACGTCGTCGCGCCGGACTCGCTCTGAAAACTGCCCGGTGCGCATGCGTGACACGGCGCCAGTCCAGACGACGACCAGTGGCCAGGTCCACAGCGCTCTACAGTATCCAACCCGCAGGATAGAGGAAATGTTATAGTGTATAAACTCAGTCATCTGGCTATAGATCTCGTGACTGAGTTAGAACTGTCAGTATATACGCTATTAATACGTTATCTCGGGAGTCAAATCATGCAAAACTTAATATTCAAAAATGTTCTCTTAATAAGGCCCGAAATCACTTTACTGTTCAGTTAACGCCATTTGGGGGAACAATGGAGACTGGGTCAAATAAAGCGTCGTTCATTCGTCAAAAAAGACAAAATACAAAGAAAGAAAGAAAGACACACGCAATTGATACGACTAATCATGCATGGACGTATCGTGACAATGTATAGCATTGAACTTGAACCTTTGCATTCCTTGACGCTACGAGCGGCCGAGCGACGGGTGTATGTCCCATGAGGACAAGGTTGGCACGCTGTAGCGCCGTCGACGTGCTGGTAGGTATCAACGGGACACTCAACGCACTCAGCGCCCGTACTGTATGTACCTGGTGGACACGCATCTACAACAACCAACACCAACTCATCGTGTTTTCATTCACTGCCTTGATACTGATACATGTAGTGATCACTGTCCAGCTAATGACAGATGATTGTGTAATAAGAACAAGGCGTGAATGCCGTCGGTCGATGAGCAGCTTTATGTTATGCTGCTATGATGCGGTAAACGCTGACAACAGCTGATGATGTCAGCTGATAAGTGATAGAAAACAGATTGAAAACTGTAAACTAGACGCATTGCAGTGGATCTGGGGATTCACTGCAACATAGGCTCAAAGGGCGCATGATAAAATTGGTATGAATTCTGTAAAACATGTTCTGTCTTGTAGTAATTCAAGTTATCTCATGTTTCATTACTGCAAACGCTGCTAAAACGTTTAAACAATAGCTATCGTTTAAACGATTAAACGTTTAAACTCCTGAATCCCTGGTCGAATACTTAACTAGTATGTGCAGTATGTGTTGCAGCTGCTGCCCTGTCGCAAGTGATGCTAAGCAACGTCAACTTGGTCAACTGACATCGTCAAAAATTCCGCTGTTTTCAGGGGTTCAGAGTGCCCAAACCGTACGTACCCCATCAAAAACTCAAGTACAAAATGCATATCCGTAGGATGTAGGCTATAGTCCCGTAATTGTGGCGTTTGAGCTGTATGCTCCGCAAAAGCACCCCACCCAATCCCCTCACCAAAAATGTATTTTGGGGGCTTGCAAAACTGCCTGTGCGGAAATTTGGAGACTACACACCGATGCACGTCTGTTGTTTCAATAACGGTCGAATTCCGTGGATGGGGGATAAGTGGCCAAAAGGCCGTGTTGCATTCTTAACCCTGCCCTTAAAAAACACATTTTACTCCGTGTAGTGGAACCCCTGGGACGATTTCCCTCAGTATGCTACCCTACTGTCGTTCCTCACTTATATTCCGAGTTTTGCCCAAATTGGCTCAAGTTTGGGGGCGTTGCAGCCGAAAAACCCTTACGCGTCCTGCCACAGTGATAGCAATATAGGCTGTTTGAACCTATGATAAGTAAAAGACAGTTGATAATTCACGGTCGGCTAAAACTGTAGCGAGCATGGTCATTGGGACCGCGTGAACTCGACTGGGCGCTTGCTATTTGTTAGTTAATAATATTCTACAACTGACAGCAAGCGCTGAGGTCGTCGTCGTCGCGTACTTCGCCGTCGCGGCACATGACCGGCTCCCACGTCCGCGCCACCTCGCGCACGTCAGTCACGTCGCCGCCGCTGACCGGCAGCAGACGGTGATCGACGGCGGCCGTCTGGATCACGTCGACCACGTTGTCGAGTGTGTCGAGCAGCCGCGACTGACGCCCGGCGGTGACCGGCTCGTCGTCGAGGTCCTCCAGCCGGGCACTAAGCGTCAGCCGCACGTTCACGTCCGTCAGCGCCGACGTCGACCGACGTCGTCGAGACCTCCCGCCTCCGCAGAGCACCTGCATGTACGCACGTAGAATGCCATGAACACTAGACCGCACACTGCGAGGTATCGCGCTCGTGCGCTCTCCTGCTCTTCTGTCACCGAGAGTTTTCGGTTTCGACAAACACATACCATGGAACGGCGCTAGCCAACTGAGCACAATATGCTGCGACATCTGCATTCAGCATGAATAGCCTACGCCGCCGCCGCTGCTACAACCTGAGGCATACTGCAAGAGAAGCTCCGCCACCGTCGTCTCGCAATCTCCGCCCAGTGTTCAGCGTCTTTCTCGACGCGAAGATTTCGATGAAAATTTCAACGAAAATTATTGTACGCAAATTCTTCTAAATTTTAGTCCTTATCCAATAGGAGTAATGATTAATGACATGAAATATGATTGCAACATATGTATCGTGTACGCTTATGACTCTGTAATCAGCGGCGTACTTTAAGGGGCCACGGTGCTGTGCTGCCGTGAAAAATACTCAGTATCATTAACTGAGATATCGATAAATTAATATTCATTGTTATACTATTGATAAATTCATATTCTAAAATCACGTGCAATGGACATAAATGAAGGGAACTGCGACATTTGCATTTTAGAAATTTACGTTCTCTATCAGCGCTAAAATTCTAAATATACATGTCACGATAACTGCTTTTATTTCTGTTGGTTATTTATATTTTCAACCATAATATATCAAATGATAAATAATGACTTTGCTTATAGGGAAGTATTGTGATGAGTACGTGTATGTGTTTGTGTGTGTGTCTGTGTGTCTGTCTGTCCGCAAGGAAATCTCCGAAACCACACGCGCAATCTTTACCAATTTATGTGCATGTTGCCTTTGGCCGTGGCTCGGTCCTCCTGCTCAGGACCGATTTCGCTTACATTTACTTATTTACACCAAAGTCGGACAGAATTCAATTTCCTGTTACTAAAGGGTATAATTTTGAC
>Ga0209363_1001471_pt1 | contig 11348 bp, 8 predicted proteins | sample WorMetexBAHAMAS3_FD_187385 | JGI IMG/M metagenome (GOLD analysis project Ga0209363, IMG submission 187385) | Marine gutless worms symbiont microbial communities from Max Planck institute for Marine Microbiology, Germany - Inanidrilus exumae... | ecosystem: Host-associated > Annelida > Digestive... | reverse complement strand
TTAGGTCGACTCCTCCGAGTCGACCTAATAAAGCGGGTCTCAAAGGTCCGTCCGCCCGTCCGTCCACAAAAAGTTTCTTCGACTTCAATGACATTCGGTATGTAGGTAGTGGTCGACACAAATATAGCTATATCAGAGACAAAAGGTCCAGGGTGGAGAGCTATCCTTACACAGTGAAGGAAGGTCAGCGATATATTAACCTTAACCCTGACAGCCTTTTTGTTCAGCAGCCACCCAAAAGGAAAAAGGGATCGAGAGGCTCATATAAATTATTACGCTAGCTCCTACAACACAGGAAGACAACTATCGCACTGCAAGAGTAAACTAAACCAAATATAACAAAACACCAGAATAAATCATGACTAAGCAATACAGGTAACACAAAATGAACAGAACAAACTAAATCCAGATTAGGTCGCCTCCTGCGATCTCCGGCCTGGAAACGGAGTGGGACGATTCGGGTAGAAAGCGAAGGGATGGACAAAAGAAAAAGATAGGTAAAGCGAATGAGAAAAGGAAAAAGGGGAAAAGTACAAAGAGCAAAAGATGAGGAAGTGAATGGACAAAGGAGAAAAGGCGGAAAGGAGGTACCCCGGCCCACGCGAAGTATGTGGCTAAGTCCCATGGCTAGGCGCCGTCGGTAAAGGCTGGCACTGAGTATTTGCCAGTCCGGGCTTAGGCAGACAACAGGCCACGCCTAGAGGAGGTGCAAGCTGCTCACGCCTACTGTTCCTTCCTACACCCTACACAACGCGCACATACACCGCACACACCTACCAATTCCCCTCCTCTCCCTGGGCTGGCGCATTGGACCAATATAAACGCCTCAGCGCTGGTGTCCAGAGTAGGCTGGACCACTGCCCGGCGCCCGCACAGAACGAACGACCCCAACAAGTGGCCTCACCTCATCCTTTCTTCAACCACCATTGGATTCCTGACGGAAGGGGCGTTGGTCCCTTTACGACGGCTCGCCGACCCCAGTAGGTCATCCTAATTGACGGATCTGCAGGTTGTATTATTTCGTAACGGCAATGGAATCAAAAATATTAATTACCAAAATAATTTCTTAGAAGAAACATATCACAACGAATGTAATAATAATACCAGTGCTGTCCTAATTGTATAACCACTGCAGAATTCAGCCAGTTCATGTGATGAAGAACGCAGACTCAGCGCCACGCGGCTGCATGCTGACCCTTAAATCAAGCCAGCCAACTGTAGGCTGCTACCATTCACATCTACCGTCACCATTTATTATAACTGCTCAGCCCAAAATGCAGTAATGGTGTGCAGCCCTTATACAAGGCTGTATATCTCAGTGGCTGTCATGGGTGTAACTCAAGCATGTGATAACTCAGACCGCAGTCATGCTGTGACTATATCATTGCGCCCTGCAAGTAAAGACGTATAAACGCGTGAAACTTGGTGTAGAAATAAAAAACACTTTTAATGCATTACGTCAAGGAACAACTACGTTAGCAACATACTTACGTGGATATAAGTTTTGGTTACAATAGTCAGTGGTTTTCGACATGGGTGATGTTAGTTGCGATGAACCAAAATACGCAGCAGGCATCGTCTTGTGGCTCAAATACCTGTTTGTACACAGCATACATCTTAGCAGTGCACAATGACCATAAATTATATGTGCAATATTGCACCGTCACATGCACTCACAGTTGTTACAGCTCTAGGCAAATCGCAAAAGTGAATAACATTTTCAGTAAATCTCTACACTAAACACTTTGTGGCCCATCAATCACTCAGTCGCTAAATGAAAAAAAATCAAAGGCCCAAGCAAAAGCTACAACAAGGTCAATGACGACTGCGAGTAAATGTATAAAAAAAATTATACAGCTGTGAAGCCTTCAGCAGTTGCCTGAAAACAGTCTTCTTCCCGATGCCACTCAGTGCACTTGTGGAGTCACATCCTGTCAGTGTATGTAGTGATGGTGCTTGTATACGTCTGGACCTATGGCTGACACTATATCATGGATAGGTATGCAGTGTCGTTTGTTCTTCACTCCAGTGCGAAACCAAAGTTTGTGGCATGTCATAGCACTGTACACAGATGAGTGCGACGTCTGTATCTGGTGACTGCACAATCACCTGCGGGTAATCAGACGACACACCTACTGCCATTGCAACTGCCTGCACACGAAGAAGCAGACACGAGACTCCTTCTCCATGCCCAATTGCCCATCACGCTTCATCTCATCACCCGCATGCATTTTCGACGTAAGTGTAAAACAGTGAACTGCCGTATGACGAATTACGAGATGCTCCCAATGATTGGTTAAATGGCAGACACATGATATTCGCCATAGTATAAACGTCCCGTCCAGATAAATATCGCACGTGCGACATTGCAATGTCAGTTTATTGCGCCACGCACAACTATTAGAGTGTAGTACAAAATGTTTCCATCCGAACTGTAGGCCTACAATAATCCGTTTCAAAATCAAGCCGATAGTTTCCACAGTCAATCAGCAGAAGGACGCAGTGGTACGAAACATGAGCTGCCATGAAATTAACCAACCGTCAGTTTCAGAATTAGTATGGAAGGAAACGATTAGCCGACGGAAGCATGTGAAACCTGGGCAGGCCAGAATCTACCGGATAAAATACTATCACTAGTGATCGAGACGGCATCAGGAGACCGGATGCTGCGGTGGGTGCTGTGGGGCCGCTCGCAGCCAGTCTGTTTCGCCGCCCACGAGATATAACTGCATCGTGTATGACAGGGCTTACTTTTTATTGGACTATCCTGTATAGGTGGACACAGGGCCAACGACGAACAACCACAGGAAGCTCGGCTGCTGCAAAGAGACCGCGCGAGGTGCTACGTCATTTAAAATCTTATCAACTGCTGCCCAACAGTACGAAAATACGAAAAAGCCCATTTGCGTGGTGGGCACAGAGAAAGAGTCTCGTGTCTGCTTCTTCGTGGTCAGACTCTAGTGAAGGCAGTTGCAATGGCAGTAGGTGTGTCGTCTGATTACACGCAGGTGACCTGCATGGTCACCAAAATTGCCACTATTTGGTATAAAGGCAATATATCACTTCCAACAACGTCTCTATCTTGCGCTGTTTCCGAGACATTACCATATTTACTGTATTTACACTAAACGTGACTACCTATGATATTCAGTTATGATAAGACAATTGAAACTAGACGGGTTGCAGTGTATCTGAGGAAACACTGCAATATAGGCTCAACCAACCTTTGGGGGTAATTATATCATGCATAATCAGTATGCATACAAAATTTAAACCCTACTCTACAGACAGCCCCAAAATTTAACAAGTGATCAAATGTTTTGACCCAAAGGCCGCATTGCAGGAGGCCGATTTTTCACGATTTTTCACAATGCAATGTTTAACTGCTGATACGTTTCCAATGGTCTGTGTATACGTGTCGTTAATTTGCCAAATTTCATGCCTACTGGTCAAGCCGTTACTGAGATATGACGATTTTTCGGTTTCTTCAAAATAGCGGCCATCCGCCTTCTTAGGTTTCTACGCGTATTAGGAACAACCATACAAAATATTTCGTGGTTTTTGCCACAGTGCAAAATTTGGTTTGCAGTAGTTTCGATAACATACAAGTTTTAAAATTTTGCGCGTTAGGCTTGAAAATGCCTATTCACTAGCCCAAGTGGTATTCGTTGGCACATTGTAGGCACAAAGACCGACGCATGCCTCACACAGGCTCTCATAATATGGCGATCCGCCAGCATTCAGCGAAGCAACGCACTAGGCCCGCCCGATGCAGCAGCACACAGCAGCCGCTGTGTGGTGTCGGCGGTGGTGCACAGCACAAAGGCAGTCGTTCTGCGCTAGGGTATGCGTATAGCTGTGCCTGTGGGTGTGACACGCAGCGCCAACAGTCCACGTGACCGCAGCATGCACGCAGCATGAGTAATTCTTTGTATCGCTACCTCGTGCCCTGATATCGCGTCCGCCCTGCCGCACACTGCAGACGGTAATTTTACCACAGGCTGCGGTCGGACGGTGAATGTTCAGACCGACTGCCGCATGCGAACGAAAATCAATATGCGTATTCTGTGCCTTCTTGTGTAGTGCGCGAGACTACACGTCCATGCTTGTATAGCAACCGCGCCTACTCCATATGTAGCATCTCGCAGGCATTAAGTCTCGGGCCGGAGTCTGATTATTGTTGACTGCAATTTCCGTAATGCAAACAGGCTGCAACGAAATATTGCAAAGTGTGTTAACTGTATCGTACGGTACACTAACAAACCCGTGGGCCAACTTTCGAATCGACTGATGAAGGCAGTCGATGGAACAAGTGATGTTTTCAGTCAAGTGTATAACCAATCTGTACGTTCGTGATAATAAAATTTCCTATCTTACTAAAGACGCAAAGTGATGTACTCGCAGCAGTCATCACCACCGTCTGCAATGCGCTACTTTCATCGGGCCTGCTTGGAAATGTAGGCCCGATGAAAGTAGCGCATTGCAGACGGTGGTGATGACTGCTGCGAGTACATCACTTTGCGACTTTAGTAAGATAGGAAATTTTATTATCACGAACGTACAGATTGGTTATACACTTGACTGAAAACATCACTTGTTCCATCGACTGCCTTCATCAGTCGATTCGAAAGTTGGCCCCGAATTTCGATTTTTTCTGCATATCGAAAGTACCACCGTCCCTCTCTGGATTCTGAAAATTTAAACAAAATCTGATTTGTGCAATTCGAGAATAGTTCGATCAAAGTTGGTACCCAAAATTTGAACTTTGAAATTTTCGCGTTTTTGGCCGCCGTTATAACAGGGTTCCCACTATCTTTTGATATTGAAATTCAAGGACTTCTCAAGGACTTTCAAGGACCCTCAAATTTCATTTTCAAGGACCAATTCTCGACGGAAATTTTATAGCATGAGCAGTAGCACAGCAATATTTAATGTTTATTTGTGTGACGATGGTACAGTAACAATGTAATAAAACATCTTCGTCTTCTGGCACAGCCCAAAGACATCACACTAGTAGCCCAATCAATAACTTGCAAGTAAGTAAAATAATATGCATTCCAGTCCTATGCAATGCTGTTTGATGAATTTTGTGATCGCAATGTTTTACGTCATGGTGAATTCAAGGACTTTCAAGGATGTGGGAACTGGGAACCCTGTTATAATGGCGTAATGTTAGCACTTTCCCACGAGCAGCTCCGTAACGGTCAGAGATAGACCCCTAAATGTATTGGGGGTCGAATAGGAAATCGGGGTCAAAAAGTCGAACTAGCGGGTTTCCGCCATATTTCCACTTCCGGTTTGGCCCCGAGGGCCCCCATTACGCATAATGTTGCAGCATTTTGGCCACTGTGAGCAAACCGAAGTAGTAATACGGCGGAAACCCGCTAGTTCGACTTTTTGACCCCGACTTCCTATTCGACCCCCAATACATTTGGGGGTCTATCTTTGACCGTTAAGGAGCTGCTCGTGGGAAAATGCTAACATTACGCCTTGTAACGGCGGTCAAAAACGCGAAAAAATTGTTCAGTCCCACGCTGATTACAATGGTGTAATGTTAATATTTTCTAATTACAGCTCCGTAACGGTGAGAGATAAACCCCTAAATGTATTGGGGGTCGAATAGGAAGTCGCGGTCAAAAAGTCGTAATAGCGGGTTTGCGCCATATTTCCACTTCCGGTTTTGGCGCCAGGGCCCTCCGGATGGTCGTTTTCTCGTTATTTTGGCCAATATGGCCGCCGTATAGCATGCAATAGCCAGGCGATCGGTCTAGGAGGTCAAGGTCGTCCGCAGAATACTGCTTCCGGTTTGGTCAAACCGGAAATGAGATTATTTCGACGTCGCGTGCGTATACAATGCCTAATAAGGTCAAAAATATGTCCCCTGAGGCATTAGAGGTCGATTTGGTGACTCTTGTTTCCGACCGGAAGTAGTTTTGCAAAACCGGAAATAGTTACGAACATGCGGGAAATGGCATATATTGCGTCTATATCGCCTTTGGACCGGTCCACGAGGTCACAATCGTCCGCAGAATACTACTTCCGGTCCCGTCAAACCGGAAGTTGTGGTTTTTGATTGTTGCGGGCACACCTGATGCAAAATTAGGTCAAAACTATGTCCCCTAAGGCATTTGCAGTCGATTTGGTCACTACGTTTTCAGACCGGAAGTAGATTTGCAAAACCGGAGATAGTTACGAATGGGCAGGAAATGGCATAAATCGTCTTTGCATTGTCTGCCGATCCGTCAACAAGGTCAAAATCGTCTGTAGGATACTACTTACAGGTCGGTAAAGCCTCGACACAACGAGTCCGATCACGCTGAGTGTCTGTAAGTTTGAGAAGCACCATGCAAATGACTGCAACCATTGGCTGTATACAGCTGCATGATGCCGTGTATGCGCTGATTACCTACAAGTCAGCGTACAACCCACAGCAGTAGAATTTTCGTTTATAGAGTTTGCTGAAGTCACTTAGAAAATATGTTGGACAAATGGACATGTACAAGAGTTGACGTTAAACTTAAAGGCAAACTTTAAAACTAAAATGGGTCTTATTCTCCTTGGGCATTAAACGCGTATTTTTATTTTTGTATTTCTTAATTTTTATTAATTATAAATTTGCAATAACTACATATTTATGACTGAGTAATAAATAATAAACATATTTAAAAATTAATAATAAATAACCAGGTTGTTAACAATACTTTCAATTAGCATCGCCGATATCGATACCGATACCTTTTGTCAAATGTATCGACGATACCGATACCCATACGTTCGCGAAAAGTTACCGCGATACTTTTGCCGATACTTTTATCGATACTTTTTGCTGATGTAATCTCGGAACTTCATTGACGACTGCTGGTGCTGGCCTGTCCACTCCGGGGCTACAGGCGTAAATTGAGTAACTGCCACCGACGAATGAGAGCGATAGCATCATAGCATCACTTGCCACGGACAATGGGCACTATTCAAACTTGGCTGCCCTGCAGCGCAACCCGCATCAGTAGCTGCGGCTGATGAAACATTCGTTGTGCGCTACACTGTGTTCACGGAATTAGCCTACCTAGCATAGTTTGGCTTTGCTCGTCACAAAGTATCCGTAATTTGATATCGGTATTTCGAGCCATAAAACGTGTCGGCGATACGATTCAAAAGTATCGGCGATAACTCTATTGATAGTGAATAAGTAGCGGCGATAATTTATCGGCGATACTCGATAATTTGATATTACTTAATTAATATTTATCAATTAACTGCAACTGCGTACTTTTGTAATTTATTAATTTAATTTGTAATTACCATTTACCAATTTATTTACTGTTTACCTGAGTGACATCTTCTATGGGCTGAAGAGCCGCCATCGTCTTGTCCACAAGTACCCACTGACTTACAGTCAGCAGCTGGATGTCGTAGGTGCCGCCATATGACGTCAAAGCTGGCCGTGGCTCTTTCAGACGAACCAACATGTAGTAGGTGCTGTTCCACCTCGACGGCTAATCCTGAAGAAGTCGATTCTCGGGCAATTGATGCACCTTCTGGAACGTTATCAAGCGGTTGTACTTGTAGACCAAGGTTGAATGTTTTGTCCAACAATGCGTCGGCCAAGCGCAATGACGTTCTGGACAGCTTTTGCCCCTTCCAGTGCATCTTTCACAGCAAGTTGAAGTGTGTGTGCCATGCATCTAATGTGTGGCAAGCCTGCAATCCTCATTGCCTTCACCATTGCGCCAGCATTGTCAAGCAACACGTAATGTACTCTGTCCATGCTCAGATGCCATCCGGCGAGCATCTCGGTCATTATTTGCGCCAAATATTCACCCGTGTGGGCTGCCTCAAGATTCTGCGCGTGCAGCATGGCATAGCGCCGGTTGAACTTCTGATTTATTCAGTGCGCGGTCAGGCTCAGCACAGCAACACCTGGCGCATTAAAAGCTGACCACTCGTCGATCATCAGCGCCAGAAACTCGCACGACGAAGCGAGGGCTTCACCTTCAAGCGGAGATGCTCGTACATATCAGTGATGACAGTCTCGGCAAAGTACCGGCGGCTAGGTAGGAGGTCACTAATGCTTGAGCATTGTTACCGGCGGACACGGCTTGCAGACGATTGTCGAGCTTGGGTTGATCATGAAAGGCTTCGTCACCAGGTCTATCGGAAGAAGGAGCGCACCTAATGGTCTGCTCGAATATGTGGACAGACTAAGCAGCCTCGGCAACTCTGGCGCTCTCTTAACACGTTGATGGGCGCCAGTGACCAGACCAGTCTGCCAAAGAACTGTCCATCAGCTCAACAGTTTGCTGACTTCTTTCAAGCGAAAGTTGCAGCAGTGCGCGAGGCGACGGCTGGTGGTGAAGTGACAACAGAACTACCGCCAGCGACGGAAGTCTTCGATCACTTTCAGCTCTGCACTGCTAGTGACATCAGGTCAGCCATCATGAGCTCACCATCAAAGCATCCTGAGTCAGTGACTTCACCATCACTACCAACTGACATGCTGAAGTCATGCCTGCCCGAGCTGTTGCCATTTATTACAGAGCTTTGTAATGCATCACTACAGCAAGGCTGTCTTCCACTTAGTCAGCGTCACGCCATCATTCGTCCACGGCTTAAGAAAGCAGGCTCAGATTCATCTGACGTTCAGAACAATAGGCCAGTTTCCAACCTAGCATTCATGGCCAAGCTTGTAGCCTGCATTGAGGAGATCAGCAACTGGATGAGTGCTAACCACTTGAAGTTGAACACTGACAAAACCCAGTTCATTTGGTTAGGCACTCCACACCAGCTGCCCAAGGTTGTCTGTGACACAAGAACAATTGGAGGCACTGCGATCCAGGTATCAACCGAGGCTGTGTGTCTTGGCGTTCTACTTGACAGTGCATTGACATTTGCACCGCATGTCCGCCGTCTGACAGGCAGAAGTTTTTATTACCTGCGACAGATGAGGATCATGCGGAAGTCACTGACTCAGGATGCTGCCGAGACGATGGTTCATGCATTTGTCACCAGTCGCATGGATTACTGCAACAGCATCCTGTATGGCGCCAGCACTGTTCACATACAGCCTCTTCAGAATGTTTTCAACGCAGCAGCACGACTCATTCTTCATAAGGGAAAGTATGATCGCATCACTGCTGCAATTCGTGACTCACTGCACTGGCTACCGGTTCAGCAGAGGATAGAATATAAAATATGTGTGCTTGTATACAAGTGCCTACATCAGGCAGCACCCATCTACCTGTCTGAACTGTGTATTCCGGTTGCTACATTTGCTGGCCGGAGTCATCTGCGTTCTGCAGTGAAAGAATGCCTCGTCATCGGTTACTGCAGGACTAAGAACTATGGACAGCGAAGCTTCTCATACTCTGGCCCAACTCTATGGAACTCATTGCCACTGACAGTTCGCGACCTGTCGATGTCACTGCTGCAGTTCTGTGCACGACTAAAGACTGAAATGTTCTGTAGAGCCTACGATTGATCATAGCGCCTACGTGACAGTCTAGGCTGTAAGTTGTTGCACGAACATAAATTACCATACATACATACATACATACATAGTGTAAGACATACTTCGGCGCCACCAGCTTCATCAGGCGCTTCAAGCCTTCGTCCTGCACTAGACTGAACAGTTGATAGTCCAATCCCATACACTCTCAACCTCATATATAAGCTTAAGTGTATATGGCAATCAAATGATAGGTGCATATTCAAGAATTGGTCGGACGTATGTCGCATAGGCTTTTAGCAGAGTACTAGTATCCCTAGAGCAGAAACATTGATTGATCAAATTACCAAGTCGGTTTCCCCACGCAATAATAGCTGTAACGTGATGATCAAACTTTAAATCAGAGTTAATCATGATACCCAAATCTTTGACAGAGTTGACAACATTCAGTGAACTACTGCTTAAGGTGAGGGAAGAAAGCGCTTACCACAATACATAAAATTATTACACTTCTTAATTTCTTATAAGATACATTTAGTTGCCATGTATTAGATCAATTTTGGACAAGGTGAAGTCTATCTTGCATCACATCAAGGTCATCTGAGTCCACAATGCTGCAATACAATTTAACATCATCAGCATATAACTGCGAATCTTTAATATACAGAATAAAGAGCAGGGGTCCAATTATGCTGCCCTGGATAACATCACTGGAATGTCAGTGTAACTGGAGTATGACTCTCCAATTCGGGTGCACTATGTAGAGTATATTAAGTTGTGTTATAATGTAGTTGAATTTCATAGAATTTACTGTAAATGATTTATGGCTACCTAAATATTACAGGGCATTTTTCACAACTTCTACATATTTCGTATCAAAGAGAAGGAGATACCTGTTGATACTGTTGAGGTTAAAGGTATGTGTTGAAGTATTTGTTCACTGTACTCACTGTAGAATGGCGGGCATGTGTAATGAATACGTCACATATTGTGACTAGCTATCTAGAGATGCCATGCAGTGCTTTATCATCGTTGTCATCACGTGTACGGGTTCATTGCCTGTTGATGTTGATTACATTTTAAATCATGTAACTTCATTCCAGTCTATTTGCAATCATTTTACTGACAGTCTGTTTGTTCATTAGACGATACGGTCGCATCGTAGCCAAGAATTAAAAAAGAGATGCTACCAGCACTAGTCTTATGTATAGAGATTAGGGCTGGATTTTGGCGACCCCTTGAGTAATAAAGAAAGACAGAGTGGATCAAATATTAGTATCAGTATGCTGTCCTCCACAGAGTGAACACATAGACATCAAAACGTTGCAAATAGTCATGTCGAGGTTACTGTAAAAAGACGTCAAAAACGCCCAAAATTCACCATCATTTTCTTCTTTTTCTTCTTTTTCTGCTTTTTCTTCGTCACACCTTTTTTGTCCAGGCAGTTTCTCGGGAACTACTATAGACACCAGCATAAGTAATATACCGCTGGAACCGCTATGATCCGTAGATTGAAATTTTGTGAGATTGGTTGATATTGTATCCCATCTAGGGGGTCAAATCCCCCAATAACCACCCAAAAAGTGGCGTGAATAGGCATTTTCAAGCCACACTCACAAAACATTAAAACTGGCATATTATCGAAACTACTGCACCGATTCCAGCCAAATTTTGCACAGTGACAAAGACCAACAAATGCTCTTCGTGGGTGGTCCAAATACTCGTAAAACAAATCAAAGATGGCGGACGGCCGCCATCTTGAAAAATCGAAAATTGGCCATATCTCCGCAAAAGTTCGACAGATTGGCACAGAATTTGGCACGTCGATGCATATCGGCTCTCTGAACAGGCCCATGTGTTAAAAATTTCAACTTTTAAAATTTGTTAGGCATACTTAAGTTTTGTG
>Ga0209363_1001470_pt1 | contig 11348 bp, 7 predicted proteins | sample WorMetexBAHAMAS3_FD_187385 | JGI IMG/M metagenome (GOLD analysis project Ga0209363, IMG submission 187385) | Marine gutless worms symbiont microbial communities from Max Planck institute for Marine Microbiology, Germany - Inanidrilus exumae... | ecosystem: Host-associated > Annelida > Digestive... | reverse complement strand
ATCTATCGTCTAATTTGTTAAACGAAGTAGGTTTGTCTCTTTTTCGGTATTTTGAAGTAGGCCTACGTGTGTGCGATATCGTCGTTAACAAGTACGTTCGCTATCTCATCTCCTGATGAGTTCTTGTCTGATACCGGTATTCAGATTTCAGCGCATAGAAAATTTTCATGACTTTCTGAGCAACAAATCTTGTCAACATGTACCAGTAAGTCTCACGGGTCTGACCGTCTGAGAATTGTGACTAGTTGTAACTGGTAATTGTCCAACGCGTTTATAATTTCCATGGCCTTCGAAGTTCCAGGTGATGATTTACATACCTTTATCTGTTTTTACTCTGCTGTTAACACTGCATCGACCAATTGCTCTCTTTATTGAATAAACGACGAGATATAAAGGAATATAAAAATGATCCAGTATATATCTATATGGATAATTCATGGACGATTTAAGGGTTGGCTCTGGGTGTAGACAGGACATTAATGACACCACATATTATGACAACGTTGTAAACTCGCGACTTCCTCACAGCTGTGATCATAGAGCGATGATAGCAATGACGTCACGTCATGGGAATGTACTGTAGGCGATCAGATGGTTGTGTCGAAACACTGAAAGAGTCGACACTGTATGCGCTATAGAAATGTCAGTTAATGAAGTTAATGAACGTACGACACAGTGAAATAGCACTGTGCCGATTGTGGATCTTTGCTTGTAAGGCGGAGCCAGAAGGAAAATAAATGCGAAAACATGGCGGAGGTAGGAATTTTTTTGCGGCGCAATTTTCAGTATTTTAAATTTCAGTTATATGACGAACAGTATAAAGGAAGCGGAATTGTGACGCCTGTATTTGCGAAGAAATTGGTTACCATTGAACACTAGAAATGATACTATTAACTGAGATTTTGACAGAAATTGCGGCCGTTTTGTGTCAACGCCAGTCACTAGATGGCTCCACCATTGTTAAGGGCTTTTGTTAGGTTGGGGATTATCCGTCGTCAGCCGCTGTGATACAGCTGATTGACAATAACAACAGACTGCGTCAAAGTGTGGGGTTTTATCAGCTGTACATGTCAATAAACATGGGACAATAAGAACTACATTTCAGAAACAGCAGAATTTAATATCGAGTCATCAGTGGTCAAGTGAGAAGTTGCCAGGGCTAGAGTGAAGATTAGCGGTTTTCATTGGAAATGCATAGAAAACTTTCGTGCAATCTATTTCACTTTATTTCGTTAATTTGTGTCATTACAAATGGGAGTGGGGTCTGGGGAGGGGGCAAAGGAACCGTTACATTTGCGAAATAAATGTCTAAAAAGTAAAAAAACAACCGTAAATACCAATATTGTGCATTACAATACGTACCTCTAAACTTCATAACACGTCCATTCACACACTGTTTACTTTTCAACAATTAAAGGTACCAATGCCGTTAAATGTTCAATGCATTTTCTATGAGTACCGCTAAACTTCATGTGTCCGGGTGTCCCGTTGCCAGAGGGAGTTAAGGTACCGTGGGACAGTAACATCAGCTGACAGAACAGTTGGCCACTTTATCTTTCACTAAAACCAGAGTCACCACACCTTGTAATACATTATAGTCTAAAACCAAAGCTTAATCTAAACTGCTAAAACCTGGTTTTAGACCGAGTTGAGGTCAAGAGAAAGAAACTGATATGGTTTTAGACTAAAGTCTTAACTGTAAGAAGTTATTGATAATTGCCCATCTAAATGCATTAGGATGGTTTGGTTTAACACCGGATTGCTCAGATTTAGTGTGGTTTAAGACACTAAGGTTTGTATTCGGGAAAAACTTTCGTGTAGTCATACACTCTATTAACGAGTGGTTGAATAACGAAGTGCCTTTGCACGATGATATCGTCTGTTTTACAGACGGTTCCAAATTAGGTAAAACTGGCTCTACTGGTGCTAGTATTTTTAATAGTACCAAGCGGAGGTCTATGCCATACTCATGTGTGCTCTACAATTACAGCATGAGGTAAACCAATCTATCTGCATATGCTCGGATAGTCAAGGAGCGCTGAAAGCGATTAATGCCAATAAGATAACATCAAGGTTGGTAAGTGTAACATAAACTTTATTTGAGACGATTGTAACAAATGTTTCTTTATACTTAATGTGTTTGTTTTTGTAGATGAGGAGAAGTGATTCTCCTGAAGGTATGATATAAATAGAATAATAATGTTTATCAGTACTCAGTAGCACATCTGACTGCAGTTGAGTTCTACAGTCGGTCAATCTAATACTGACCGACTGTGGTGTTTAACTGAAGTCAGATGGTGCCAGTAAACTTTTGCAACACTGACAATATCTCTAATCATTGTCTGCGAGGAGAGGTGGGTGCACGCTGTGTGACATAGGAATACCAGTCGAACAGCCAGACCCATCAGCATGTGACATCGTAATAACTGCTGCCTGACTGCAGTACTTGCATTACTGACCTGTTATGCTGCTACACTTTAATGTTGGTCTTTATTCCCACATCCATTCTGAAAGTTGTAAGAGTGTATAAAGTAAATGACTTAGACTTCCTTTCATTGGCACTTGACACTGAGATTCATCTGCCACTATAGCCATTAGTTGCACATATAAGCTACTGCTGTCATTGAGAACAGTGCAATTATGCACATACTTGGGAAGGTAGACTAGCTTCCTTCCCGTCCCCAATTATTGAGTGATCAAATAATGCATGACAGATAGTGGCAAAGATCAGCATTGTGACTGATGACACATACTTTGAAAGTCATGGCAGTGACTTGTATCCATTTTCAGATTACCTTTGTGTCAACCAGTAATGGAGTATTAAATGTCAAGAGCTGTTGCATGTCAGGTGGGCTTATGCAAGTCGGTGACTATGAAAAGTACGTCATAGCAGGCAGGTTCTGGGTCCAAATCGAGTCTCGGTCGGGACCCATTGAGGCCGTGAAGTAATATTTCCGAGAATTAACATTCCTACTCATGTGTGAATAACTTGTTATTGTTTTGTGATTTTTGTACATAATTAGCATTCGACTGGCAGAATTTCTGAGCAATGAGCAATGTTTTGCTGGTGTCATGATACTGATACACAGGTAGCGCAGTGAGCAGTGAATTGTCACAATCAGCCGTCACGTCTGACGATTGTTCACGAACAACGGATGATGACTTTGATGACCAACCAAGTCCTGCAGAACTCAACGACCTTTGCAAGGTGGCACATCAATTCAAACATTGATGTTACAGTTTTCATGGTTATTGAGTATTGAGGTTTATAAAATCTATCTGTTAGATTTGGTCACTGGTTCTAGGAATTTTGTGGTATTTTGTAATATACAATATTATGGTATCGAGACGGTGTAGATAGCATGACTAGCATCTTTTTCCAAATCTGAATGTGTTAGTTGCTGTCAGCAAGGACTTGACGGCAGTAAAACCTTGCTTCAGCAAAATCCTCCAGTTCTTAACTGCAGACGCCATACTGTTCTCAACTGTGGTGGACTTGTATAGCAGTTGTAAAATGGTTATGTCATTTAGTCTTGTTATCAAGACTTTCCTCGAAACATGAGTTTGGGACGAAGACCTGAATGTCTGGTATCAAGACCAAGACTTGAGACCCAGAGCAGACCGATAATATTCCAGAAACCATAATTTATAGTTTATGTATATTTGGGACTGGGAGACTCATAACATCCTACAGAGTGTGTTTCTTCACGGTTTTGTGGCTGTCGGTCTATGTCCACGCATGGATCATGGGGGAAATAGAGCAGTCAGAAAGAAGTGGAGTGCCGTCAAAAAGGGTCTTGGTCTCAATACTTTGAGCCAGGACCTTTGCCTAAAAACCGAGACCTTGTCATTTTGTCTGGATCAAGACCATGACTCAAGACCAAGAATTCTGGCCCATGGCTTGAGACCAAGAACAAGACCTTTAGAAACTGGACTCGAGTGCTTTCGAGACTTGTGACCTTGATCTCTAGATCAGAAGACTGGTATTGTGTGTAGTAGTATACCACATAATCATTTATTTTCGTCATTGTGATAAGGTTAAGGTTAAGCTGACAGTACATTTAGATGTTTTGAGCTTTTTGAGCTGCTGATAACTTGCAGAATAAATAACGTAGGAATAAATGATGCATGCATCATTTATTCTGAATAAACTGTTTGGAGTGGACTGCTTCCGAGTAATGTCATCTTGTGAATTGTAGGAAAGTGCATTGCCGCTGGATAAATTGTTATCACTGTATGGAGACCATCTTCAGTGTGCTCTGTCATGTACATATAATTCAAGAACACCAGGTTTCACATGCTTCATTCAGTTGAAACTAAGCTTCTTTATCTGTCAGTGGACTTTATGTGTATGTTTATTTACCACACGTCTCTACTTGTTCACTGCTTTGACGCTGTTGGTTGGTCAACAGCAAATGCATCTATCCTGTAAAAATTGCTTTAGTTATCTCTAAAGATTCTGTTGGGGAACAATAGTAACAATAGAAGTAACAAGGAGTAACAATAGAAAAGAAGTGAAACAAAAATGGAAAGTAGTAGGAAGTAGAACAGTCTGCACACGTTGATGTGATATTTGTTTACTGTGTATTTACCATTTGTGCAGTGTCTTTCAGTGGTTTTAGGTAGATGCTGATGTCAGTAATGATGAATAGTGGCAGCAGAACTAATAGGAAAATAGATAAGCAGACTAATTGGTGTTTAAAATGAGACTTGGCTAATTTACATTCATGTTATGGTAACTAATATGATGATGTGTTTTGTGACATCAGGTGATAGTGGCATCCCGTTTGAAACTTTATCCCCATCGTCATCGGATGATGATAACGATGAAGAATATTTGCCAGAAAATGACAGCAGCTGGCATCAAGTAATAATGTCGTTCGAGTAAATTTAAATTTCAACTGAAGTTTTCTACAAGCCGTTGAAAATTTTACGTGCACTTGTGTTACTCAGTCTAAATATATTTTGCTGTCACACAGCCTGTTTATAAATAATAGCCACACTTGCGGATTATTTGATTTGCCATGGTTTGCTTACACGTTTTTAGTGCAATTTAAACATCTTGTACTATTTGTTATGGTACTGAAGCATAATGTGACGTGTTTCTGCACTTCTGTGTTGTCAGAGTGTGCCAGTTGGAGAGGATCATCAAGCCGTTATACCAGATCTGCGTCGCTGGCATAGTCCTTCTTTAGGTTTGTTGTCATGTGTGTTTAGCTGTGTGAAAGATATGATTTGTACCATGCAGCATTGTACGAAAGCGCAGTCTGTGCTGTCAAGACGTGTTTCCATCAACCACTTTTTATCAGTCTGTCTGTCATAATGACTCTAGATGTATGGTTAATACAGACTACAAATAGGAAATGATAAATACCTACTGAATACAGTCATTATCAATGACCTTGAATGACTGCAGTCATTTCAGCCGTTTTGTCTAAAAAACGGAGTACTCTGGTCTTCTTGTAGCTTTACTCCAAACTCAGGACTTTGCCAGTAGTTGGGCTTTGTCATTGCACTGGAGCTACTGTCAGCCGATTATGACTAGACACTTGGTTGTCACTGTTGCGGGCTCCGTAGAGTGATGATTTGTGGCATACACTGGTTCTGAGGGCAGATTGTTTGGTTTTGTTGAAAGATGGTCTCTTCCAGAACCAATTGAAAAGTAGAAAACCAAGGAATGAACTGGAGTAAACAACCTGTAAAATGGAGCTGGTGTTGAGAGGTATTTGGAGATCACCATGGCTGGTTGCATAATGAAGATGCTTGGACCCTGGTTCATTAGAGAGTTGTTATGGTTCCATAGGCAGATAATTTGGCATGCCCTCATTCCAAGGGGAGATGTACTTTGGTTCTGTCAGTATACATTTGTGTGTTCCTTGTGCATCATGGCCAGTTGGTCATTACTAAAAGTACATAAATATGTAATTCTGTTTATAGGTAAAAGTGGTGACGATGAACACCTTCTTTGGGATCCATCGAGGCTGCCAGAGTCTGCAGGTTTATATCTTAAAATGTAGATATGAATAAGCATTGAATTGTTACTATTTCTGCTGTTCACTAGTTAGTCCAACAAATTAAATAATTGCATTATTAATTAAATGATGAAAAATGAAGTCACAAACAGTTCGTAATAAAAATATATGTGAAAGTCTTTTTTTCCAATTCTGTAAAGTCTTGTGATCTGAATTTTTGTTGCTAAACACGGAAACAGTTTTTATTTAGTCAGCATCTCAGGTTGTACCAGACCCGAAAGGAGAAAGTGTGAGAATACCTTTACTTCGGGGTAGACAACTTTTAGTTGCCCAGAGATGAGTTCCATCTAACCAAAGATCACAAAAACGTGTTTGAGGTTCTTGTGAACTTGAGAAGAGTAATTGGTCCAATATGACATAATTTCTCAAGTTTCACAAGATAAAGTCCAAGATGAAATATCCTGAAGTAGGGGAGGTACAGTTTCAGTTTTCAGTATATTCCAGACAGTCCCAGCTGCCTTATTGTTTCCCATTTAGGTCCATTTGAGAATGCCAGTTATCACGTTTCTTCCTCAGGGCTTTCTTGGTTTACAGTAGCCGCAGGTACCTCTGACTCTGAGAAGTAAGCCCTACTTGACGTCTCTTCTTCACGGCTTAAGGGTTCGCGGGTGAAGCACCTAGTTTCTTTAAGTTGGTGTTATGATGAAGTTCTTACCACCAGGATGGTTTCCTTCATCAACATTATAACCAAAATGGCTAAAAGTTATAAGTATACAGATCAGTAACCCTTCCACGAGATGTCCCAGTCACAACCTGTGGCACAATTGCAAGTCATGTTACCATCCAAAACACCTTCTGGCTCATATTCTGGATGGGATTCCCAGTACTAATGCAATGCACCAGTGAGGCCGTGACGCAGATTCCGAGGGCAATAAGTTGGAGAGGTGTTGGTTGGCCATCTCTATCAGATTACGAGGAATCCTCTGGGTCATCGGGCCTACCAAACCCAAAGCAACAGTGAGCTGTATTAACTGCGTGTGTGTATGTGTGTGCTTATCATTGTACACAGTGGTAGTACATAGTACAGCTGAGAACAGTTCTAACAGTCTTCCAGACAGTCGTCATTGACCAGATGTTGTCTGCTGGAGTGGACGGTAAACCTTTGAGGGTTGTTGGGTCATGTTTTTCACTGGCTGGACGCTGTTCGCGTCACTGAGCCGGCAGTGTGAAAACACTGAAGGAACACAGGTACTGACCTCATCCAGGACAGACCACCCACCGACTTTTTCAATTCTTCAGCCACTGAATGACTCCTGGAGAAAGGACATTACAGTCTTTGTGTTGGCTGTCAGACGCTGAACTGAACAGTGTTGTTAATTTGTTGTTTACAGTTGAAAAGTACTGCATGAATGTGGCAAGACGTGGTTGCATTCATGCAGCTGACAGTAAAAATGTCGTCACCAAAGCTCATGGTGTTGACAACAGTCCATGTATTCAGGACGATGAGCAGGTATGTTGTATTGTGTGTTATACCAGCAGCTGTGTAACCCAGTTTTAATATCTCCCATTCAAATTATGGTGTTGAAATGTAAAAATAAGTACCACTATGAGCTATATGTACGTGTACATATACATTACAGTTACATCCAGTGTACAGATATGTTATGTACTATTAATACTTCTGGTTGTTGTTAGATTCTGAAAATTTGGGTCGTTTTATAACAGGCGAGTTGCATTTCATCCCATTGAAATGGTGGATTCTTAATGAGAGCCGTATTCTAATGGTGAATGCGAATATAACTTTCTTTCAGCATCTTTATTTTTTAGAACGTGAAAATGTTGAGTGCTCAACCCGTGGACACAGTCTGGTTTATGACGTACGTTGAACTCTGAGTCGTGATTGCTGGTCTGATGGATGTAAGTGAAACTGAGTTGACCGGCTGCTGTTGGTCATGAGGCATGACTGTTGCAAGTTGCTTTTGTATGGTTAGATTCCCTTTGTTACACAATTACACAACCTGATCCTTGCTTTGTCTGATGTCCCGATGACCATGATGAGTGCTTGCTAACCCCAGGCAGGGAAATTCATCGTTTCTGAGCTCGTTCTTTCTTGTTCACCGACGTCTGCACTGTGTGTTTGTTGCAGGCTCTGTACCTGCTGCTGCAGTGCAATTACAACGTGGATGAGGCATTACGACGACACGAGTTGCAAGTCATGCCACCGACAGGTGATTGTGCATACTCAATGTATCACATTTTTCCTCTTCTCTGCAGACAGGCATCAGATAATCTCTGTGATCAGATGTCTTGCTTACTGATTGAGTGAGTCATTATGAAGTTGCATTACATTTTACTTTAATGTCTTTTTATGCTTTGCCACCCAACATTGTAGACAAAGGCATTGTGTTCTGGGCTGGCCGTCCGCCACATTCATCCATTCTTTAGTCTGTTCGTTCATCCAGACACATCTTGTTACCACGGTATCTCATGAATGGCTTGAGCAACTTTGAATGAAACTTACGGCGAATATTTACTAGCCCCTACTGATAATCCGATTAGATTCTGGAGGTCAAAGGTCAAGGCCACAGCAGGCTGTAGACGTGGTGAAGACATCCATGTTGATGCTGGGGCGTCAAAGTCTATCTTCTAATTATGATAATAATGTAAGAAAACAGTCATTATTTACCTAGCCGTGGACGGCGTGGAATGCTGAATGTTGGTTGCAATGGACAAGCATTCACATGATTTTCAACATAGTTGTTACTCGTGTGCAAAACGAACTTTAGTGTACTTCTGGAAAAGCAGTTTGCCAACTTCAGCAAGCTCTACAGCGTGAATAACTTTTTTTTTAAATTCTCATAATACAACATAATTGTAGTCGTCAGTGCATTGATGTTGAATTGTTGCAAAACGTTGTCTCAGTAGCAAATTTAGTTGTATGTTTAACTTATAAAAGCATTGTGTAAACGTGAAAATCTAATAAGCAGCTGCATAACTGACGTTTGGTGCAAGAACTAGCCTAGTGCAAAGCAGAAGGTCGGATGGCAAAGTACACAGTAGGTCCATCTACTAGGCAGTGTATGGTAACTCTTCTGTGGTGAATGATGACAGATGACAACCTTTCAGTACTTTGCATTTTGCAGGAAGTTCATGAACTTTAACAGACTATAATGGCTGCAGAAAATGGAACAACTAGATTTTGAAGTTATTGTTAGTGATGAATATCTGCATAGCTACAGTGTGTGTACTGTGGCAGACTATTAGAGTGTATTTTGTAGACGTGGTGGTTACTTGTGACAGATGACCCCAGTTTCTTTCACACTGGAAATTAAGGGTCTTATTTGCCCTGTACCGGCTCCGGGGTGGTAAGGCGCCATCATTCATGAGTTGATTTTGGTGCTATATATATTGTGTGTTTACTTAACTTCCTTCCTCACTTTCTGTCTTCCTTATTTTTTTCTTTTTTGTGCTTTCTTTCTTACTTATTTACTTCCTTAGTGGTTTATTTCCTGACTTATCTATCTACTGATTCCAGAATAAACCCGTTTGTTTCCAGGTCAGAGGTTATATGAGGCGACTAAACATGGCTTTAGTTTTTTTGCGTTAATTTCATGTTGTAGTATATTTTGTTATGGATGCATGTTTGCTTTTGTTGTGTTTGTTTTCGTTTTTCAGTACTAAGCCAAGAGATTGGCTGAAAAGAGCGTATCTGAAATGACCTATTTTGTGTCGGGTGGGACATAAAACCTTAACTCAGTCAATAAAGTGTCATGTTTGCAGTTAATTTCTTTGTGATGTATTGATATTGCAGGTTGGTTTTAGGCTTATACGTTATATGGTTGTGCAGATCCACTGAGTTTGTGGTCGGATGAAGAGAGAACAAATTTTATTGCCGCTTTGAAGTTGTATGGAAAAGATTTCTATTTGATTCAACAAAACAAGGTTCATTGCAGCAATTTGTTGTAGTTGTATATTGACCGACGTAGTTTTACTAAACACGTCATTTCTATGTAAAGCATTCTGTTTGGAGTGCATTTGTATGTTTGTTTGTTCAGACAGTATCATGAATGCAATGACAGTTGACCTAGGTATTTGGGTGGTGATTCACTTTGATCCCATCTGTGTCAAGGTCATAAGTGAATGTTTATGGTCACAGCTCACAGGTCATAAAAAATTCACAAGAGGAAAAAATCTCAACTATGTGTGCACGTTGTGAGACAAGACAACAAAGGCACAGACGGCTGAACAACACTTGAATTTGAAACTATAAATAAGTAACAGCAGCAGCTATTTTCGTGTTTGACGAGTTCTTTGTGCTAATATGGTTGGTATGTCCTCGTGTTTGAGCATTACCACTTCAGTATGAAGCTTGAAAGATTCAAAACTGTAGCTGGAAAATGTCTGCCATGCACGTTTTTATCGTGGACATCAGTAATAGTAGAAATTGACTTGTATTTTATCTACACTGTTCATGCATATCTGGATGCTGTTATAATATTGGTCGTCAAAGCGCAAACTTTGTACAGCAGTATGGCACAAAAACAACTGAGCCACTGGTGTAGCGGTGGATATTTCACAAGGTAGAGTAGTGACACATTTAAGATGTGCTTGAATTGTTAGTGGTGCTTTTATTACGAATTCACTGCTGAGTTTTGTGGTGGAAGACGAGAAATTTGCTTCAACAAAAATCCTCCAGTTTTTAACTGGAGGGGGGTGCCAGCTATCACAGGCTGACCTATATAATGGCTGTAAATGGTTTGTTGCTGTTGCTGTTGTTGCTATGTTACAATGCAGCATATTTATGCAGACTGTCTGATGTGTTAGGTTCGGACACGGTCAGTTGGTGAGTTAGTTCACGTCTACTATCTGTGGAAGAAAACTGACCAATATGCCAGTTTTACTGGCAAGCCGTATAACTTTAGAAGACAGACTCTGCAGTTGCCGAGGTTGTCTGCTGTCTATATTATTCATAATGGTGAATGTATGTGCTAGTGATGCAGAGAACAGCTGTTGTGCCGTAAATGAAAAGCCACTTGAAGGGCGATATGCAGATATTACAGCAAAGCAGTAATAAAAACATAACATTAAACAACAATACGGTGTAAGGCAGTGGACTGTCATTTTCATGCCTTTGGTTCAGTTCTCTTTGCACATGTCTAGAGTTGCTGCTGCTGGCATCAGGGAATTCAGCCAGAATTAGTCCATTATTTCTTGTTACATCAGTACTTTAACAATGATTTTGAACCCTTCACAGTTTGGCTTACATTAGTCCTTATGTCATAATTCTGTATTCTTATCGTATATGTGTAAATCAGTTTAAACAAGGTATCGCCCTTACGGGACGTAACCGTACTAACCCGCCATGCAGTGTCGGCC
>Ga0209363_1001469_pt1 | contig 11349 bp, 8 predicted proteins | sample WorMetexBAHAMAS3_FD_187385 | JGI IMG/M metagenome (GOLD analysis project Ga0209363, IMG submission 187385) | Marine gutless worms symbiont microbial communities from Max Planck institute for Marine Microbiology, Germany - Inanidrilus exumae... | ecosystem: Host-associated > Annelida > Digestive... | reverse complement strand
ATACAGGACAGGAAAAAAGTCACAAAAGGGTTATATTTCACCTATTTGTGGAGAAGCCCCCACTGAAGCGATGTAAATGAAAATTTGTGTAGTGGGTGATGTTCTCGACGTAATCACGTGTGCCTAGTTTTAAAAAGAAATTTTAAGGGGTTACGATTTTACAGGGGGTCGAATTTTCCATTTTTCCTATTGATTTTGAATGGGCCTTACAACAGTGCAACGCCACTGCGCTGCCTGTGATACACACATGCAAAAATGTGGCAAAATGGCCAGTCGTAAGTGAGAAGCTTATTAAACAGAGCCAAGAATGTACTGAGTTACACGGCAGTATGGATGGGTAATTATGCTGCCACTGAAATCCGTAATGCAATGTCAGTGTGATGCCAGGCCTGTGGTTACCTTCCCAGCGCCAGAGCATCATCACCCGAAAGCAGTACCACATTAAACGGCTTGGTGACACGATGGCGGTGTTAACAACTTGCCAGATTTATTATACAGCCACATCCCAACTGGGAGTTGATTGATTGCAAGTCCAACGTGCAGTCCATCGTACAGCAAGCGGTTAGCTCAGTTTGTTCGTGCACCACATACAAGAAGGGGTGAATTCATCACTGCTGAGGACGAGATTATAACGGTGGGGGAGACTTTGTCATGCTGGAGGGGGATGGATTACTAATTCGTCGGTCAGAAGAATTATAGTGGAAAGTGTCTGCCCCAAAGGACTTTTCACGATATAAATCCTACTTGGGGGCAAAATCTTTCCAATACGAATCCATTGGGGGAACTTTTTCCGGGGTCAGAGTTATACCGGGACACCAGCATGCCATGCTGTAACGGTGATAGCAATGTGATGTGGTGTGGTTGTTTCAGTTGTCCGTGATTTTGATGGACAAGTATTTCTGCGGGAATATGAGGGCGGCCTGTTGTGCAGTGGCTATCCACCGATAGCAAAGCCGGCTTTTGTCGACGAAATACCGGAAGATCTCAAGGCAAATCGGCTACCTGAAGACTGGGATTATTTCAGTGAGCCAGTGTTACATGTTTTTTCTACTTGTCTAATAATAATAAATGGTGATGATGGTTATGGACGGTGGCAGTCTGTACAGGAACTGCAACTGTACAGAAAGTCCAAGTCGGTTGGCTTGGTCGGATGGTTGGCAGCCACGTTAACTCTTTCAGTGACTGTAGCCATGACAACAGCACCATGAACATTGGCATTTGTATTGTTTATTGTTTTTATAGGAATCAGCCAGTGAATCAATAAAGTTTAAAGCCGAAGTCACACCTACAATTTTGTTGCGCAACTTTGTCACGCGACGCAGTTGCAGTGTGCAATCGTGCATATTGCATACTGCAACTTGGTCGCATAAACAAGAGGTGACCTGCTAGCATTCACAGCATTCTAGCGACAAAGTTGCATAGAATAGATTACAGCCATATTGGGAAAGGAGTTGTACGACTGTTAAAATGTTGTGCGACATGCCATGTCACACTTGTGATTTTGTTGCATGATAAAAGTTCCATGACAAAGGTGCACAACAAAATCGCAGGTGTGACATCGTTCTAAGGTGATTTCTGTTATTGAATTCAGCTGTTTGACCTCCCTTCAGTTTTTAGATCGACTCTTTTGAGTCAACCTAATAAGATGGGTCTCAAATGTCCGTCCATCTACCCGTTCGTACGTACGTACTTTTGTATGTATGTCCGCCCGTCCACAAAAAGTTCCTATGATTTCAATGAAATTTGGCATGTAGATAGAGGTCAATGAGTGATACACGACGGTATGCAGTATGACCCGATCTAAGGTCACGGTTATGATCCCTTCAAAGTTGGAAATCCGGCCATTTTCAAAAGCTGCGTTCTCCACCATTTACGATGGCAGCTGGCAACTAGCCACGTATTCTTAAACCATAGCACAGTGTCTAAATTTGTTTGGGCCGGATTTTTGATATTTGTCCTAGTTTTTGTGTCATGTGACTTTGAACTTGGCAGAAACGTCAGTTGTGAAGAGTCGACCGTCAGTCCGATACGAGGCTAATTTATTTGATGCTGTTGTTTCGGTGACTGGAAGGGAATTTGGCAATTTAAAACAACCTGCTGTATTTATCTCCAACGTTTCTGCTTTTATGTACCCGGCCCGGCCCACAGTAACTCCGGAAAAAAAGACCAGATAAAGAAAAATTGTGTATGTGTGTTTATGTTAAATACGTGAATTAAGTCGGCTGTTTGCTGAAATGTGTGTCGTGAATGATGATGGGCTTTCAGAGCAGCTGCTGGACCAGTTGCTGCATCGGATACCAAGTCTTGCCGATGTGGAGCCTCAAGGGCTGCGCACCTGGACTGAAAGCTTCACGCCCGATGGAAAGTACATCATGGGTCCTGCACCTGAAGTAGGAATTCACTTGTACACTGTGCATTGAGTGCTGTTTAGGACAGTGACAGTATGGTATTGAAGTGGCACTGAGATGGATGTGGACTACATGGAGCCGTGTTTGTGTGATGCCCTGTTATGCCTCTACCACTCGACGTTGTCGACAAAGGCATTATGTTTTCACGCTCTCCGTCTGCCGCATTTGTCCGTTTGTTTGTTCGTTCGTTCGTCCGGACAGATCTTGTGACCACAATATCTCATCGACAGCTTGACCAATCGCGATGAAACTTACAGGGAATATCCACTAGCCCCCACGGATGACCTGATTAGATTTTGGAGGTCAAAGGTCAAGGTCACAAAAGGCATCCCTGTCGATGCTGGGGTGTAGAAGTATCTAGTTTGTCAACTGTCTTTTGTTATATTGTTGTTGTAAAAGACATATATGCATTATGATTATATTACATGCATATAAGATTCACAGAGAGGAAAATTGATTCGTTGATGATGTACCTTCCCTGTGGGATCAGTTTTGACTCAAAAAATGACTCTGGGATGTTGTCTTTTTGCTAGCCAGCTGCCCTTCCTGTGGCCCAGCCACCACCTTCATCATACCGTTCTTACCTTAGGCAGGTAAGAACACCAACGAGCTGTTTCTGTTTCCATATTCCAGCTGAACTTGGATTACCTCAGTTTTGCTCCTATTTTTGAAAAGAACCTTTGGAAACAAATGACACCCGAGTTTTTTTCGTGTGGGTTGATGCCCATTCTGTCATCCAACCAACACTTTCAAAACACTGAAGGAAACCGGAATGTTTAGGGATTTTGAAAGAAGAATATTTTAGGACTGGTTGTCCTTTCCTTCCCCCCACGACTCAATGAACAGTGTTGAAGTGCTGAAAGGTAGAAAGGTAGTTTATTGGCTCAGTATCTCAAAAACTGGTAAAAACCTTGGTAGGTATGAACACTAACAAGCTGTGTTCATGCTATCTCACACATAGTAGATCGTTTTATGTGGATTCATCACTCTCACAATCCAGAACAGATCCATTTCACCTTAAACTACCTTTTTCTGTGAGTACTGTCTTTACCAACTAGAACCTGGATCAGATCTTCTCGGCTCAGTTTATTTACCCACACCACGTGCAGTCACGGGGGAAGGGTTTTTATTGGCATTTGTCTGTGTGTCTGTTTGTCTGCTGTTTATTCGCTTAGTATCTCAAAAACTGATGCAGATAGGATCACCAAACGTGACATAGAAATATTCCACTGTGAGTCCTGGAAACCTATTTATTTAGGGGTCAAAAGGTCAAAGATCAAGGTCACAAAGCACAAAAACCGTATGGGCGTGGTTTTTGCGCTCTTGTGAGTGCTGGCTTTTTCTGGTTTAGTTCTTTCTTGTTATTTTTTTTACTCACGGTTAAGTGGGCTACCGTCAGCTATTGGCTACACATCAGTATACTGAATCACGTGGAGTCATATCGCGTGTGCTGGTAGGTGGACAACTACTTCATAGCGGCAGGAATGAACGGCACAGGTGTGTCAGCAGCTGGCGGAGTCGGCAAATACCTCACGGAGTGGATTGTCAATGGCGAGCCTAGCGTCAATCTGTGGATGTTTGACATTCGGCGATTTGTTGATTTGCACAACAACAAGAAGTTCCTCCGTGATCGTGTCACTGAAACGTTCGGTGAGTCTCCTTGTTTACTCATCGAGTGAGATCGGATCGAATCAAATCGTACATTTTATATAGCGCCCCTAAAACTTAATACTCGGTGGCCTTTCCTACATGCATTTAGGCATGCTCAAAGCACCAAGTCTTAAGATTCTGCTTAAGCTTAAACTGTTGGCAAAATTTCGTGTTTCTGACAGTCATCGGTAGCAAGTTCCATGCGTTCGCTGCAGCAGTTCAGAGACTATGCTGTTTTAATCGCACAGTGCACACGCAGAACCATCTGAACTATAATTGATTAAAAAAAATTCTCAATTGAAAGTTATGTTATTAATTACTTATTTTGCTTGCACTAACACCTCCAGCAGCAAACACACCAGAGAACTCACAGAAAAAGTGATTTTGGGTTTCAGTCAATTTTACTCGATTAAACAGTGACTGAAAAAGTTGGAATAATCAAGTAAAATTCATTTAATCATTACCAGCCCTACATTAATCACGTGCTGGCTGAACTTGCTTTGATCCACTCTAAAGGAAGAGAAAATCCAATTCCTGTACCGATTTATTTAAATCTGCTATTTTTGCTATATATATATTTTTTTCTTATTTTTTTCTTTTTACAATTATCTTTCCTCAAGAATTAGTACTCATTAAATGTTAATATTTCTAATATAATCTTACCTTAAAGGCGCGATATGACCTACATTGTGTTGAAAGTGCCGTTAAACTCCAATCAACCAACCATCCTGTACGCAGGGCATTACGTCTGTATGAAATCGTCTGTTTTATATTGCAAAGTGAAGTGGAAATACTCTCTCAGTTTCTGATTACCCCAGTTTATTTTTTCCGGTACTCGTCCTCTTTCACTTGGAGTTACTTTTGGCGTGGCAGAGACCACAATGGTCCAGAGACTAAATTAGCCAGCATCGAACCGTTGCAAAGTTGAAGTAATGTTATGTGTGTTATCAGGAACTGTTGCGCGGGTGCCGTACTGGGAGGCAGACATGATTGGGTATGATTCAGGTCGTCGTCTGCGAACGTCGGCAATATTTACCCGCAGTGAGCCGTTTGCCGTGTTTGGACAGACGATGGCATACGAGCGGCCGCTCTACTTCCATACCGACAGCCTCGTGGATGATGATGCAGAAACTGCGTGGACTTTGCCGAAACCTACCAGCATTCACGGCATTAAGGCCTGTATGTACCGCCATGTCTGCATTGACAGTTCTCTATTACATTACATTAGAGTTATTTAGAGTGGCCTATGTACAAGACTGCTAAACCACTACAATACACGGCGTACGGAACTAGAAACGGAAAACAGTTAGTTAGGAAATGATCGGGAGAAAAGGAAAGTTTTGAGGCGATTACGAAAAACAGTCAACGTTAGAACTGAGGTAACGTCAGGCGGCAAACTGTTCCAGAGGCGGCTACCAGCCACCGGAAATGCTCGATCGCCAATGGTGGACAGCCGTATTGTATCATTGTCGTGTGTCCATCTTGCTGTGCTGATTGTCCCAGAGTGAGCTCGGGGCAAACCCCCTTATCCCTATCCCTTCCCCACCTTTTATTCTCTCTTTTAGTATCTTTTACTTTTTAGGTCGACTCTCCTGAGTCGACCTAAATAAAGTGGGTCTCAAATGTCTGTCTGTCCATCCGTCCGTACCTACGTTCGTCCATCCACAAAAAGTTTCTTCGATTTTAATGATATTTGGAACGTAGGTAGAGGTCGATGCGTGATGCACGACGGTATGCAGTTTGACCCCATCCAAGGTCAAGGTTAAGGTCAAGAGCCCTTGAAAGTTGGAAATCCTTCCATTTTCAACAGCTATCTCCTCTGCCATTTACAATGGGAGCTGGTAACTGACCACTGATTGTTAAACTATGGCACAATATCTAAATTTGGTCAGGCCGGATTTTTTATATTTGTTTTAGTTTTTGTGTCACGTGACTTTGAACTTGGCATAAACGTCAGTTGTGAAGAGTCGACCGTCAGTCCCGCACAGGGCTAATTTATCCCTTTTTTCTTACTCACTTAATCTGTTTTCTTACTTTTCCATCCCTTCTTATTCTACCAGAATAGTTTTACTCCGTTTCCAGGCCGGGTGTCATAGGAGGCAACTAAACCTGGCTTAAGTTTTGTGTGTTGATTTTGTGTTATATATTTATTTTTTAGTTAAGGATGCATGCTTGCTTTTGTCGTATTTGATTTAGTTTTGTCCTGCGATGTGATAGTTGTCTCCCCCTGTTGTAGGCGCCGGTGTAATAATGTAAATGAGCCTCTCGATCCCTTTCCCTCTTTGGGTGGATGCTGAACAAATAGGTGGCCAGGGTTGAGGTTAATATATCGCTGGCCTTCCTTCACTGGGTAGGAATAGCTCTCCACCCCTGACCTTTCGTCTCTGATATAGCCGTATTTTGCTGAAAAGGGACATCAAACTCCAACCAATCAATCTCCACATACAACCCCCCAAAAAACTTTATAAGTCAGCCCCACATCCCCCGCCACAAACCTTATCTTAAAAACAACAAGCTAACGAAAGACTACGTCGCATGCTGCACTGTTATTGAGCATTGAATGATCCCTTTTGCTGCATGCCATTATTGACGATTAAATGCTCTTTTGGCAGCAGACACTGCAGTAGAGACTCCCAATGCTTTTTAGTGGGCGAGACGACCCCCAAAATTTTCCCTTCCCATAGAGATCTAGACCTTGTGGTTTTTTTGGGCACTTGTGAGTCTGCCTCTCGAAATTAATGGCATCTCGATTGGTTCAGCCGTTTGTGCAGGGCTCACGAACGTGACCAACAGACAGACACACAGATAGACCAATTCATCTATAGCAATAGGCCATATCTAGCGATTGCTGGGATGCGGCCTGAAAATGAGTCATCGTAGTCGACTTATGGATGCTTTACTACAACAGAAGTCGACTGTTGTTAGTGTTGAAAGTGTGCGTGGATGCATGTGGAACAGTTGAGATGCATGAGACGGGATTGCCAGAGAAAGGAACGTACGGCAAGCCGACGTGGTTTGACAACGTGCGATCTGAATACTGGGCGTGTCGTCAGGGCGTCGTCATCATCGACATGTCGACCTTCACCAAGTTTGAGCTACGAGTATGACGTCGTTTGAAGTCTTTGTTGTCTTGGTGTCGTAGGTTGGGCACGGCCTGGATGGACAACATCAATACGTGGACAGGACTCCCCATGGGAGAGCCAGTCAGAATGACATAGGACAGAGATAAATGGAGAAAGTATGTCCATGATGTGGCCAATTGTGGGATCGAGGACGGCTAAAGAACAGAACAGGTTGGGTGTTGGACTAGTGATCCGGAGGTTGTCAATTTTAGGCAAGTCGTTCACAAAGTAGTATGAATCGTTACTGGCCAAAGGTGGTGATACTCTTAAGCCAGGGCCGCATTATCCAACAGGCACTGGGGATCTACAAAAATGGCAAAAAATATTTTTTAAATATTGAAAATATAAAAAGGTATATTGCTGTGACAATACAGTTCTGTATGGGCCACTTTTGTCCCTAGATCAGCACCTTGTCATGTGCTTGTCTCGTCAAATAAATACCTAAATTAAGAAAAAGCTTGATAAACATGGGCCTACATTTAGGCTGGTGCCTAGGGCATATGACCCGTACGGGCTTCAGGGCAGTAATGCACCGTGATTCGTGTTGATTTTTCTGCTATATAAATTGTTTGTTTGTGTGTTTACTTAGCTTCCTTCCTTACTTCTTTTATGCTTTCGTCTTACTTATTTGCTTCCTTACTGGTTTGCTTCCTGATTTATCTATCTATCCAAAATAGACCCGTTCCGTTTCCAGGCCGGAGGTCGTAGCAGGCGACCAAACATGGCTTTCGTTTTTGTGTGTTAATTTTATGTTGTAGTATATTTTGTTACGGATGCATGTTTGCTTTTGTTGTGTTTATTTTTATTTTTTAGTACTTAGCCAAGAGAATGGCTGGCAAAATCGTCTTCAAAATGACATATGTTGTGTCAGGTGGGATGTCAAACCTTAAGTCAATCAATCATTCAAGCCTAGGGCCTACGCGACTTTTAATGCGGCCATGTCAGAAGCTGGGTAGGTAACCGCGGACCTGGCAGAACGTAATGGCAGCCTACTGTTGTGTTTATGGCAGCTGTTTATCTGCCTAGTATACTGGAGATCAGCTTTAATCCCAAGAGTCCTTGGCGGAAATGAATTATTTTATGGATACTTGCATTGGAGAGTTGGCATAGTGTGTCGTCCTTTCCTTCAGGAGTCAATTTGGGTATCAAGAAACGATGAGGGGAAGACTTTCTGGCCGGTACCAGTGCCTTGAGTTGCCTTCTGTGCTTCATCACTGTTGGTTTGACTGGGAATTTTTTCACATGCACTTCTACGCATAACGTGCAGCTCAAAATATTTCTCGACAGTTTTAGGCAATTTTGCATGCAGTTCTAGTATTGAAATACTGAAGTACAGTTCAAACACGATGAGTTTTGGATTTAAGAAATGAATGTGTGGGTATGAGGTGCGTGCCTCAATGATGATCCATACCCATCACCCAGGCAAATAAACGAACTGCATTTAGTTCATGCACACAGGTATGCCAAATCAATCTACGTCAATCTGTTGCTGGTCCCATCCTGACTGCACGTAACATTAACATTGAGAGGTAGATTTGCATTCTCACCAATATTACAAGTTACTTAGTACTAAGCCAAGAAATTGGCTAGGAAGAACGTCTCCAAAATTACCCGTTTTGTGTCGGGTGGGACGTAAAACCTTAGTGAATATTACAGGTCTCATCTGCCACAGAAGAACCGCCGGATATGTATTTCTGTTTGTGTGTCTGCTACCCGGCAGGTACCTGCAGAAGTACCTGCAGTACGTCTGTGTGTATGTGTCCATGTGTCTGCATGTGAGTCTACTTGTGTGTCTGCTAGTCTGCCGGTCTAGAAGTAGTGAAATACCTGCAGTATGACTGTGTGTATGTCTGTTTATGCCTGTGTATATCTGTGTGTGAGTCTACTTGTGTGTCTGCTAATCTGTTTGTGTATTCATGTCTGTGTGTGTCTGCATGTGAGTCTACTTGTGTGTCTGCTAGTCTGCCGGACTTGAAGTAGTCAAGTACCTTCAGTACGTCTGTTCAAACGACATTGACAAGGCTGTTGGTAGCATTGTTCACACCGGAATGCAGAACGAGAATGGTGGCTATGAGAACGACTGTTCTGTTATCAGGCTTGCTAATAATAGGTAGGCTATCATTACACACATAATATGTGAGCTTGTAGTGTGTACATAGTCAGGCGAGAAAGCATGAATTGTAGACTTGGGCATTTGATTGAAGGAAGAGGTGCAGTCATTATTATTATTATTATTATTATTATTAGCAATGAATTAGATTAAGGTGGCATTGTCACGTTACTGCTGCAGGACCACCTTACAATGTCAGTGTCACGAAACAGTGCTAAAGCTGTCAGTCGATAGGGTACAACTGTCGATTATAAAGAGCAACTGAAAAACGTGACTAGCAGCCACAGACGGCGCTCACATCAGTTAAGCAGCAAAGGACGATTTTGAGTGAAAGGTTTTGATTTTGCATTTGAAAGACTCGAGAGATGGAGAGCTTTTTATAGACGATGTACTACTGTTTCAGACATTGAGAGATTGATGACAGCATTTTCTGATTGATTGATTGATCTCCAATACTAGATAGACATTGTTTAAGGGGGTAATTAATTTTGCCAATGTATCCTTTTGCTTCGATGCTGCTATTGGTTGAGACCCTGTCTGTTTGTTAACGTAATTAAACACAAACGCATTTCAATATTGACTTTACATTTGGTGAAGTACTGTATGTCAACAATATCTCGGGTCTTTGTTGTTCTTGTGACTAAGAGGTCAATGGTTACAGTCACAAAATTACCAGGTTCAAAAGTACCGTGTTTGCGATAATGTGACATCCTCTATTCCTCTTTGTAGTTGCATCAAAGCTGATGCAAATGGGTTGAACCCGACATCTAAAGAAGGAGGATGCAGTGGACCATATTAAGTGGACGAAATTAATTAAAGGTGCTGGATAATACCCACAAAGATTGGAGTGAGCAATTGTTCTTTGTAGTACTGGTTCACGTGGGTGGTTGTGGAATGTTGATAAATGGCTGTTAAATGGATTGTTATGTTGTATTAATTAATACATAACATCTTTTCTTAAGTGGTTTCATTAATCTTATGTATATATAAAACAGAATCTGTGTATGTCTGTCTGTCCGTCTGTTTCTTTGTTTCTTATGCACGGCCACAGTTTTGAGTAGATCACGAAATTTAGCATGTGACATCTCTATACTGTTTGGGTGGTCATGGGGGTTAGCAAGCCACTCGAGCCTGTCGGCTCTCGCTCTATGCGCCATCCATATGTGTCGAGCTCCATTGGGAAATTCGGAAGTAGCAGGCCGAGTAATTGAGCATGATATGTGTGTAATGGATCGAGTGAACTCCATCTGGAAATTTGGAACTAGTGAGCCGAGAGCTGTAGGTGCGAGTTATAACTGCTAGCACTATTTAAAATAGTAATCTTACCTAGAACCAGGTCTATTCTCGTTTTAATACTATATTTGTTATGTGTGTTTTAACAAGACATATTGCAGAATTGTTATTATTGTTATCAACAAGAAACGGTTTATAGTGACCCTTGACAAATTGTTACAGGGACACTTTGCAGAGCCACACGGTGTTGTGGATATGTTTGTGTAGTAAATACAGTTAATATTTGTGGCATGATTATTTGAAATTCGAACAAATAAAAGCTAGACTGGAATAGTAACATGTACCAAAATGATGTTGAAGTCATGATCGATGATGGTAGTCTTTTCATGTCACAGCCACTGGAATTTTGCACCTGCTGCCTGCAGGTATTTTATGGTTGGTCCGACGGCGCAGCAGACGCGGAGTTTTGATTGGATGCGAGATCACTTGCCGTCCGATGGCAGTGTGCAGCTGAGTGACGTCACGTCGATGTACACTGCGCTCGACGTGATTGGTCCAAAAGCCAAAGAGCTGCTGTCAGAGCTGACAGACACTCCGCTTGGCAAACAGGACTTTCCACATATGACTTGTAAGGTATGAGTTGGTCACCTGTCATTACATATCGTGTCATGGTGGCGTAGTGGTAGAATATGATGATATGGAATCATAGTGGTGTAATGACAGAGTATTATTATCTGCCCCATAGCTATAGCATATAGCATGGGACAGATAATAAAATCGTTTTGCGTCTGTCCGTGTGTGTGTGTGTCCGTCTGTGGACACTCTC
>Ga0209363_1001468_pt1 | contig 11351 bp, 6 predicted proteins | sample WorMetexBAHAMAS3_FD_187385 | JGI IMG/M metagenome (GOLD analysis project Ga0209363, IMG submission 187385) | Marine gutless worms symbiont microbial communities from Max Planck institute for Marine Microbiology, Germany - Inanidrilus exumae... | ecosystem: Host-associated > Annelida > Digestive... | reverse complement strand
ATAGCCAGCATTAACGACTTCTTTATTTCTCGGTACATTCCAAGCGTCGCATCGTACACAAGTCAACGTCGTTTTATGTTGATGGTAAAGCATTCGTCGAGTGCAAACCGCCGCCAAGGCTGCAGTGCCGTCCACCTACTGGTTATGATAATTTTATTGCTTATATTTGATATTTTCGCGACGATAATTTCTTTTGTAACGTTCAATCGACGTTTAGTCGTTCATTTGTATTCGCTAGATGTCAACTCAACTCAAACGAGCTTCAACGGACGCAGGTGATAACTCAGTATCCGTATATATGTTACCGTAACACCACCAGATACAAAACTACGTTTCACACATTTCATATAGTGATCAGGGCAGTTTTGGGCGTTATTTTAGAAACACGTGCCAGGTATAGCAGGATCCAAATCGCCGTGAAACTCTAATCAACTGTATCTCATGTCATGGCGTCACCTGCAGGGCAAAGATTCCACGAAAATTCAACTAATAGGCGGCCGATTTAATCTTATGACTGACAGATAAACACAAGCGCTAGAAAAGTCCTGACCACGTTGACCATGCACTTTATAGCACTACTCGTGTGACGGTCATCTTTGATCTACGACGACTGAGTCCAGGTCAACCAGTACGTACTGTAGCCTATCTACTACAGGTCCTCTTTTTTTATGTTTTGTGTTTTGTGTTGTACGTTTCTATATGTTTTTATTGTCTGTTCGTGTTAATTATTGTGGCGCGTGTCAACTTGATCACAGGCTGCGCGGTAGCGCCAGCCCTGTGTTAACGGCCACTGGCTTTGTCAATGTGAAAGGGCAATTTTCGACCCCCACAGAATCGATTACGGTAATAAACGATGATGACGATGATGATGATGACAACTTACGAGTTACTATACAAATGCACGCATTAGACCTGCATATACATTTTGGACATCAACTAACATTGGGATATCGTTCGTATTTTTTTTGCAAAGGGACATGCCGAAAAGTGCTATCTACTGCGGTGCTATCTACCCGAATGATTCGTTCTTTTCGCGTTTGGTTCTGATTGTATTGATTGTGTGGAAAAAACAACACGATAATGATCCTTTCCTAATTCATTCTAGTTAGGCCTATATAGTTTAGCAGCAATGTTGAATCATGTTTCATTAAGATTAATAATGCATTGCACACTACACAGACATAGGCTACCATAGAATCAGCTTAATGTACCACACAGCATCATAACCGAACGAGAGACCTCACTCGCTCGAGGTCGCACACACAGCTTTAGCAGCTAGCCCGGCACTGCATACTCCCCCTGCAGGGCCCATGCGCGGGCTAGCCAGTGCCGGTGAACGGCGGTGATGCGGCCACATAGTCTATCGTTGTATCGTAGGCTAGTTTAATCTCATTCGCCAGAGGGCGACAGCAGTGTACACACGCAACTCATTGACTGCATATCAACCGGTGCTGTTGTTTGTGTCCTTTAACTTTGAGTCCTTTAACTTTTACATTTGCCGTTGACCGATACGAATGTAGGCATAGGTCAAGGTAAATTACCGTGTCAAATGCCTACTTCAAAGATCGTGCTGTTCTAAAGGTGTCCGTCCAAACAAACACACACCACCGATCGACTGCGTTACCCGGCCGCTAAAGCAGTCGGTAAAAATAAACAGCTGAGACGAGAAAATCCGGTGAGAAGGTAGTACATAAACTGAGAACTTTGCTATTGTATTTATTGCATTAAAATTTCTCAGTATTATCCTTATTTACTTTCAGATTTCGAATTTGTCAGTTCGGCCCCTCACTACGCAAAATAAATATTCTTCATGTGAGTTGCTATGACAACATATGTGCATGTTCGTAACGCTATTTGCGGAGATTCAGTAGTATAGGCTCGTACAAACCAATAACTGAAGACAAGAAAATGACAGCGATTGATCCGTTGGCAAACCCGAAGGGCGTCGTTCGAGTTTGTGAATTGTGTCAGAAACCAGCTTACATTCAGTGTTCCGACTGTCGTGTTACGTTCTACTGGTAAGTTAGTTTACATATAAGCCGTCGTCACTACCTTAGCTGGGGTGATGCCTATAGTATAGTAACTAATTTTTGCCTGTTAACATTGCGTGAATATATGATGAATTTAATTTAGCAAATTTCGCATGCAGGTAGAGGTGAAATCACACCAACAGCCATGCGTGGGCCACAGAGAGGCTGCACTTTGACCCATCTAATTATCTTCGATGCTTGAGTTAGACATTGTGTTTATGGCTTGATTATGTATAAGGCTGAAACATACCATGATTAGGTCTACCGATATTCTTTGCATACATTGCACTAGTTACAGAATTATATTTCACCTAACTAGGGGAGGGTGCAAGTCATACATGGCACCTCTTAAAGACCACGTGCCACCACTGTTCACATGTAAACAAGATCAGTGAATTGTAGTTTGTGATGAGCCATTTTTCAATATAAACCTTTTTTCATGCGAATACGTAACATATATTGTTTTTATATGTTGTGCTAAAAAGTAACAATTTTAACTTGCATAGCGATATAATAGCTGCTGGAGCATGGGTACTTGCTGGGTAGCTTGCTCTGCCTAACAAAATGGATAACAGCAAAAATTAGCAGAAAATTGTTTGTGCATTGATCCTCCATGAGAGGTTGCAATTTTATGGAAGAAGAAATGAATGTTGAAAAACACAAGGCAAACTGATGAGCGTGAGAAAGTGAGGAAATCTTGTGATACTCAGTGAATGTTGTTGTGAACATGTCAGTGGTCGTGAACACCAGCAAGTGGATTACGTTGGTATTCATGAGAGGATCTGTCAGCTGCTCATGACACTGCGAACTTCAATGCCATTCGCCAGCTCAGAGGAACAAAGAGAACACAACAAGCAACAGCTCATCATCAGACAGGTGCTTTCCAATGACAAATTCTCACCGTTTTTAGGGCGGGCAAACTTCCATCTTGCCTCATGGCTTTAATCCTTGTTGGTTATAACTAGGGCTGGTATCAGTTTCAAAATTCCAATTGATTTATTTGAGGTTTTCAACCAAAATAAATTGTTACAGTGTTATCAGCATTTGCATTGCAAAACATAGAATAAATAAATCACAGGTTCACAGAAATCATACCTTTTTGTTTAACATGTAGTGGAGTAGTAAATGTCCATGTGTCAAATTACTTATGTATTGTTATGTATAATTAGTACTGAATTATAGGGCTAAGTGTATAATAGTAGGTGAATCATAATCATAATCATAGCATGTAGACTTTCTATGGCGCCACTCCGCCCGTGATCAGTGGTATTTTGTCTGATCACTTAACCTGTTTTTACATCACTAAGAACAAGCTTCTGAGTGATGTGAAGAAAAATATATTACAAAAAGTTATTGTGACATTATCGAGATCTGTATTAATAAGTTTGTTTATGAAGTAATGGATTTGCAGTGGGACCATTGGTTAACATCCAGCGATGCAAATGTCTGTTATAATAATTTCCTTAAACACTTTGGAGCAGCATAGGACAAGTGTTTTCCCCTCAAATGTAAAAAGATCAAAATTATCAACGGCTATCATACACCCTGGATATCACCTACCATCATCAAATCAACAACTGTCGCCCTAACGGGACGTAACTGTACTGGCCCGTCGTGCAGTGTCGGCCGCCCGAGCGCCCACGCGCCCGGCGGCCGGCCCGCCCGCCCGCCGGCAGCGTCACAGACGACGACAGACGATGACGCCGACAGACAACAGACACCAGCGAGCAAAAAACTACTGGCTTATTAGGCGGGCCAGTAATAAAGCTTAGAAATAGGTCAGGCCTATATAGAACTGAGTGAAAGAGGTTGTGTGTAGCTGCATCTGCTGAACGTAACGCGCACTGCTGGACAGAAGTTGCTCTTTGAAAACCAGTTCACCGAGGCCATCCCAGCCGCCATGCAGTCTCTACGTGTTGCTATTGAACTCTATGGATTAGCAAGCGTGGAACTCGTGCCTTCCTACCTCATCCTCGGCAGAGCCAGCATAGGCACGTTTATCGTCACTTTCAGTTTCACTTCGTTGTCGTCATTTCTCTATAAAACATTGCAGTATTGGCGGACGTTCCTGTCATCAGGAATGAAGAAAGGACGTGATTGGCTGAGAACGGAAAGAGTATTTGACGTTACGATAAGGCACTTGTCAGAATGAACAGCTAGGCAGTGGACTAACCCGGACTAACGTGGAAATGGCCGCTACACCAGTTTGTTTGCAAGTGCGTCTGTTCGTATCTTCAAATAAAATGTGCTGTAATTTATTATTTTGGTTTCTTGTTTACTATAATAAAGTGAGCAGTCATCACTTATTAGGCCTATACACTGGGGTTTGTCCTGTGACATGTGCAATAAGTGTGAACTTACGTCAGTGCTCTGTTGTTATTTTCGTTCACGCACTGACAGTGAGTCGTGTTGTTTTAGGTCTCGGTAACCTCGGCGAGGCGGAGCAGTATCTCTTACAAGCTCAGTGGACCGTGTTGAAAACTCCGCAATGTTCCAACACGATCAGACACAAACTGAGTCGCTATCTCGGGCTGTTATATGCCACCAAGAGACAGTTCAGCCACGCGCTCCGGCAACTGGCCTATGATGTCAGTACAGTGCATCTCTGTAGGCTACATCTTCTTGGCGTTCTTCACGTACTTCTCTAGGTCTACGCTGTATTACTGTGTTCCATTTCATGTCGTTTTGGTTTTTTTAGATTTAGCTTTAGTTTTTTTTCACATTTTGGCACACTGCCTTCGACGTTATGCGCTGTTTTCATGTCATGTAGAAACATGGATTTTTGACAAGAAAGTCGCACGTCCACAGATGAGCTGCTTAATTACATGATTTTGACTGTTTTCTGATTTCAACTTTCAGTAAGTAACAGACTAGCAGTAATAGTGCAATTCGTGCAGTGTCATTCTGTAAACAGATCATTAACCATCATTGTTTAGTTTTTGAAAATTGTCTGTTTTTTGTTTTTACTCTATCAACAAAACGTAAGCCCAGCTAACAGGACTAATGCTATTACTTTATCCACGCAGCCTGCTGTGTCTTGCTACTGTACGTGTTATTTTGGTGTTAATCTCGAAACGCCAAAGTTCCAGCTGAGTTGCGTGTTAGGCCACTGATACAGGTTGATTCTGTATTTATTTCAACAACTGGAGCGGGCGGTGTCGTATAGTCGAGTAACATCGCTGCAAACGTCAGCTTATATTCGTGTTTGGTGTCGACATTTCAGTCTGGTCTGTGACGTGGTCTGCTGTTGCGTTGTGTTGTGTCGTGTTGACACAGATCTACTACGCGTCCGAGGAGTTCGGAGTACACGACATACAGACATCTGGCGGCTACTTCCACATGGCTGAGGTGTTCCAGCAACAAGGCAACGTCACCGTCGCTCAGTCTCTCTACCGTCAGGTGATGTGTTGCCACTCTAGCTTCTCTGTTCTGTCTCCTAGCGATGCTGCGCTGCTGGTTGCCGTCCGTCCGGTCTGCACGTCTAAACCTGCGTCTGAAATCACAACAAATCGCTGCTGCTCTTGCCAGAAACTTATCAACAGAAACGGAATGTAATCCCACGTGGCATGGCATCACATGATGGAATTGTGAAGTTGGTACACTGTTGCTTCGTGGATGGTCTATTACGTTTGGTACAGTGAGGAGGCACTAGGCCCACCCACCGAGCACTTGAACTAGCTTGTGTACATGTCTGTTGTACCTGTAGGCGTAAGCTGTCCTTGCGGTCCGTTAGTCAACTGTTTTTCTGCACCAGTTAGAAGCACAGACTGTGCGCATAGAACGCACTCAGATGACTAGTGAACTCGACACCAGTGCATTGTGAACTCGTCTGTTTGTAGGTGGCAGAGATTTGGCAGCGACATCTATCGACGTTAGTCAACCGTCAGTTGAACGAAGCCAACATGAACAACTCAATGCTGGACGTGGTCACTTCACACTCACAGACGCTTGGTCAGTGACTACTGACCACTCGGCTATCTCTATACTTCTCTCACTGTACGCAACATGAGGCCGTCACACTGACACCCACCATGCAGCTCGCTTCACTTTGTACAAGTCCAGTTTGACAGTGGACATGGCGCATGAAATGCACTGCGCTGTCTGGCCAATGAGTCATTATTAATCACCGTCTCTCATATAGCCATATTTGACGTTAAACTCCAAATACCTTAACTAACTCATTTTTAGTCGTCAGTGACTGAAACGTATCAGTCGCGTTAAGCCCGTCCACACCAGCAACAATGTCAAAGCAATATTGTCGAATGCTACAAGTCGAACGATTCTTTTGACAAAGTCGTACGTTGTTTCGTTTTTGGAAACAATGTCGAACGAGTTTTTCGTGAAATGTCGTCCTTTCGACAAAGTCGAAACAAATTGAACATGTTCAATTTGTTTTGATGACGTGATTGGCTGAAAGAATGTGATTTGTCAAAAGAATCGTTCAACTTGTAGCATTTGACAGTGTTACTTCTTCAGTGTTGCTTCGCCATTGTTGCAGGTGTGGACGGAGCTTAAGTCAGCTGGTGGAACGACTGATGTGATGATGTTGTTGTGATGACAGATGAGTCTGAGCAGGCTGAAGCACTGCTGATGTTGACGTCTATACTGCAGTTTGAACAGCGCCAGTCAGACACAGACGACCTTGTTGCTGATGCTGCTGATGATGATGATGGTGATGGTGATGGTGATGGTGATGATGGTGATGATGGTGATGATGGTGGCGCTGGTCCAGGCGGTGGTGCTGGTCAAGCTATTGCTGGCGTGCTGCATTCACTGGCGATGCTTCACTATCTGCTGCATGACAACGACAAGGCAACTGCACGTCACACACACACACAGCACCCGACTGATTATAATACAACATAGAAGTAAGGAGAAACAAAATCAATCGAGGGTGGTAATGGGGCAAGAACGTGTTAGAAAACACTTATAGGCCTACAAGTCTCCAACCCTTCAAATATTTGTCAGATTTACCTTAGAATTTGAAACTGAGCTGGTACTCAAGCACACTACTGTCTAATTTATTCCATTCATTCATTCATAATTATCTCAAAAAACTATTTTTCCGTAATACAGATAAAGTTCAGATTTATACAACTTTAGACAATATCTGCACAGTTCTGTATTAGATAGTGTAAAAAAATTTGATACGCTAGCTAATTTCCTTAAACTTTCAAAATTTTGGACGCCTCAGTCAAATCACCTCTCAAGCGTCTCTTTTCTACTGTAGTTAAATTTAGTTTGTCTTTCTTCTTATGTTAATCATTTGAGGTATTCAATCATGCTTGTAGCTCTTTTTGTACCTTCTGTAATAGTAATGTAATGTCAGTAAACCAATAGTAGTGTAACAGTAGTGCGATGGTCGTGTGCGCATGCAGGCGAAAGACTACAGTCGTAAGGCGGTGTCGGCGAGTGCGTCGATGACTGAGAATGAGGAATTCAGCAGGGAATTAGTGGAATTCCTCAAGATCTGTGAGAACGTCAACACGTCTGTCGATTGACTCGGCGGAACAGCCAGAGTGGGGCCTATCGTCCTCCGCGAATTAAACAGTAGGCGATTATAAAACGTCCATTTCGCTTGCAGCAGCCATAAACTGTGTGTCAAATTGTCAACACCTCGGCACGTCAGGCATGTAAGAGACTTCAGCTGTAGACTACGTGGTCGACGAATTCATAATCTTCATGCCACATTTCCACCGAAAATTATTATTTTTTAAATTTGTTTATTTAGGCGCTGTTATTCGAGGCACTGTTAACATTCTTCAGTGAGTCTGTTGTTGCTGTCGTCACAGAGACAGAGAGAGATGAAATGCTGTGAGCTGATGAGACGGCCTGACACCCCGCTGACACAGGCTCAGCTAGACTTTATCACTGCTGCTGATAGCGCCGACTCGTCGTCTAGGCAACCGACCAACCGACTCACTCGTCTAATAGTGATGGGCAAATCACGAGTCATAATTATTTCCGTGTTACATTTGACTCTTTCAAAGAGTTGAAATACTCGCAGAAGCGGACACCTTTTCGGCAATCTGAAATCTATTTATCTCCAGTTCTTAAGTTTGTTTAACAGTATTCAAAGATCCTCCTTTTTTTGTAACCGCGTTATTATTAGCGTCTGGAATTACTTACTACCTGCTGCCGTTAAATCTCGCGTTTCAAGCGTGATATCGAATCTGTTGATTTTACTAAGTTCTTGAAATCGATTTAGCACTATGTTCATTTTGCTTTCCGTGTGTATTTGTGCACTCGTTTATCGTTCATTTTAATTTTCTTATTGTCTCATTTTTGTATATATGTAATTGCACCTTTATTCAACTCTGTAATGTAAACTGTCACTGTGTAGGCCCTACATGCGGGCATTAGCCTGTACTAATAGTAATCACTTTGATTTTATTTTGCTGTTATTTTTTTATTGGGCGGCTGTAAGAGCTGTTTAGCCTTGTTCGTCCTGTTCCATTGCTCTTTTCAATTGTAATGCTTTATTGTTTCTATGGAACAAATAAAGATAGATAGATAGATAGATGGAATGAGCTGTTGTAAGGCGAAATCTGCAATTTAAACAAGGATTGGAATCCAACGCGTTGAAATCAAAAAAAAATAACTGATACTAGTAGTCAAATACTATACAATGCACCACAGACAGCAACTTGACGATAGGTACACTAATGCTGTAACAGTTGGTACAGCAAACAGCAAGTAGCACCGTTCGTCTCTGTAACACGCCACTGTGATGATACATGGTACCATCTTCATCATCCTGACAGTTACGTGTTGTGAGTTTGCCCATCACTAGCAGGTAGACGACCTGCTGACTGTTGGTCAGTGTAATCTATGACAATATTTCTTGAGTGTCCTGCTGAGCTACTGGCAGCGTCTGTCGACTATCATATCATAGCAACGTCCACTCAACCATTCAACCTGCTGCGGCGGCTGCTGCTGCTGCTGCTGATGCTGCTGATGCTGCTCGTGATGATGATGATGATGATGATGATGATGATGATGATAAACTCGCCGTCTGCACAGCCTGTATACACTTCTAGGAAAGAAGAAGACTTCGTTCACTGTCCATCGTCTCCAATGCTGTTGCAGCGATTAGCGTGAAACTGGTGACGGACTGCTGGTCTTTATTCACTGTACCAAATGTAACAGGGACACTGTCAATCATCAAACTAAACTGAAACAACAAACGAAACATCACAAATGACGACAGATGTTCAGTTGGATTACGACGCGTGTCCATGCAGATGACGTTAACACGTGACTGTTTCGTCTCAAAACTACTCCGTCAGTTGCATACAGACAAACAGATTGTCAATGAATTTCATTTGTACTGCGCGACGCTACGCTAGCGCGGTATAAGATGTCGTCGTGTGTCTGTCTGTCTGTCTGTCTGTCCGTCACAAGCCGGCACGGTACCAAAACGGCTGAATGTAGGATCGTGCAAACAACGCCGTACGATAGCCCAGGGACACTAGTTTTCTGACACCAAAAATCTTGGCGAGATTCCAACGGGGTCACACCCTACGGGGGCGCCAAATAAAGGTGGGGTAAGTTCAGATCGGCGATTTTCGACCAATATCTCGCTATATCTAAAAACGGTGCAAGATATGGACATAGTTACGGTACTATGGAACACTAATAGGAACTCGTATGCGATCTATCGAATAGTGCTATTTCCAGTGACCTTGAGTGACCCTAAACCATCCCATTTTCGCTATTTTGTATCGCCTTTCATATATTCGTAGTGGGTAAAGATGGAGACTTCAAGTTTGGTAGACAGGTTGACCGTAGCAAGTGCTAGCCCAGGGATGGTAAACTATCCCTGATGGGCGCGTGATCCGGTCATGTGAACGATTTAAATTTTAGTGGGCACTAGCCATATCTCCGGAACGGCTGAAGCTAGAATAATCAAATTTTGCACACAGGTAGACTGTATCAAATCCTTGCCTACGGTGACAAACCACCCATAAAAGGGGCGTGGTCAGAGTCACGTGACCCGTTTTTTAAATTTTGCCGCAGTCATATCTTTGTAATTGGTGAGCCAGGCACTTCAACTTTCGTGTATTGATTGACAGAGAGGAGTATGAAAGCATGCATAATATATTACTCCCCAAAAAGGATGTGTTCAGAGTCACGTGACCTCTGTAAATTTTGTTTGTCTCGGAAACGGTGCAAGATAGAGACATAGTTGCAATGGAAGACTAATAGAAACTCGTATGTGGCCTATCGAATGGAACCAGTGCCAATGCCCCTGAATGACCTTGAAGGTTTGAAACCTTGAAGGTTTGAAACCTTTACAACTCCCATAGCTCGTGAAGCACGAATTTACTAACATAGTGCGTCGCGCGGTTCCTCTGCGGTAGCTGAGCTTCTTGTGAAATGTCTCGTCTGTAAAGCGGTGTGTGTTGAAATAAGTGAATAAGTTGTGTTCTGAGACGTACAGCACAACAACTCAAAACACATCATAGGCTACGAACAGAACGTCATTCGTATAAAAACACTAACTTGACGCATTTATTGCACATTAACAGTCAGTTTCTATGCCCATCCGTCGTGTCTATTACACAATACGCTCAGTACGCCGTGTCAGCTGTCTACGACTATACGCTGACGGTTCTGCCAGCACGCACCACATTTTCTCAGAATTTGGGCGGTCTCTTCCACATTCTCTTTCGGAAAACGTATATACAAACGAAAAATTTTGCCACCAATGCAGGGTAAATCCCAGGGTAAGTAGAAAATGCTAATAACTACTAATATTTCTGTGTTTTTTCGTATACGAGAATCGTTATACATGCGGACATCAACTGTAGGCCTATCAGTCACACACCCACAGTTGCATGTTTATTTTGCACGTCAAATAACGCTGCTGCTCATAAACATTAACTTTGAAAAATGTTATTAAAAATAGCCTAAGTGTGTGGTATTGTTAGCTTTGTCGAAGGAATGTAAGTCTCTTACAGTGTTCTCTTGTGATTATTGTTAGCCACACCGGCGGCTATACAGCCGGCGTGGCTAACAATAATAACAAGAGATCACTCTTGAGGTAGGGCGTTCAGTCGCGTCTGTCTGTCTTTTGTCCGCGCTATAAAAGGAAAACGGCTTGAGCTAGCAGCACCAAAGTCCATTGTAGCACCTCGGCATGGACTGACCCTGAGGTCAAAGGTCAAATACTAACTCTAAGTTTCGGGTTAGGGTTTTAACCTTTGCGATTGGGATGGGCCGGGATTCACCCGGCGTGGGTCTGCATGTCGATACGACTGCACATTTCTTTAGTTATTATTATTATTATTATTATTATTATTATTATTATTATTATTA
>Ga0209363_1001467_pt1 | contig 11352 bp, 10 predicted proteins | sample WorMetexBAHAMAS3_FD_187385 | JGI IMG/M metagenome (GOLD analysis project Ga0209363, IMG submission 187385) | Marine gutless worms symbiont microbial communities from Max Planck institute for Marine Microbiology, Germany - Inanidrilus exumae... | ecosystem: Host-associated > Annelida > Digestive... | reverse complement strand
CACGGTCAAAACTGCACAAGACGGGCGATCTACAGGTTGGGAATTGACACGTTAATTGCCAACATTCTAGTTATTTCTTATAGTTAAGTGAGGCTAAACTTATTTTCGGAACGTCCGACTAATTTAATTGTTTTCCAGCGCACAGTGCAATCTAGTGATAAGCTCGAATAGCCTATATTGTAAATACTCTACGCCGTCTACGGGAAAAAACGGTCTTAACACCTTCGGCAATAACTCCGCCGAAAGTAAACCGGTTTGGATGAAATCTGGAACAGTGTAAGCCAAATGTGGGGGCTGGTCCTGGCAGATTTTGGGCACGATCCACGCAGTAGCGACAGTTTGAGAGGGATCGTTTATCCAAAAAAACACGCAAAAATTGCTCACAAAAATTTAAAGGTCTTGTGGCTTCAGGCCGTCATAACTCCGCAATGACTACAAATGCCGAAAACTCACGGCCAAATGGACCCCTACTAGATGTTTAGTTTCCATTTTACCGTTAGGCTAAAATCATTTCGAAGTGTATCTCCTACACTGTACGCTGCGTACCAGAAAGTGACTTATCCAACTTTTCGGCAATGTCTCCGTTGTCCGATATTGTCAAATAGTACGCTGCAGTACTGGTGCGGCTCAGCTGGTTGCGTGGCACAGTGGTTAGAACGATCACCGGCGAACTTTCCTGTCTCACGCTCGACCTGCAGCTGACGGTTGACCACTTGTGTGGGTAAGCCGTCCGCTATAGGTCAGCCAACTAGGCCACGCTTACCGAAAGTATTGAGTACCAATGGCTTCGGAACGGGACGGGTGTCATGGTACACACGCCGCCATATTCGTTTTCACGTTTAGTAAACGTTTACAAGGTTTGTGTAAACGTTTACAAAATTAAACGATAGGCGCATCCCTACTTTTAATATCGACGGTGCGACCGCGATTTCTGTTTCCGTTTCCGGAAATGGCGACTTCGATATGGAGGTTTGGTGACTGTGGCATGAGAAGAAGTGTACTGTGTGCATTTAGTCGGGCACCTGTAAGCTGTTGAAATTTGTATAGCTGAATTTTTAGTCACGACGAGTGCATAAATTTATTTTAAAGCGGTGTGGGTGTCGCTACTGAGTTGAAGCTGACGCGGCTTACTTGCTAAATTTGTTGTTGTTGTTGTTGTTGACTTCTCAAAACGGCCTCAATGCTAAATCTATCTGGCATGAGCGACTACATGCGAGCTTGTGCTTGCGGCCGGCCGGTTAACCAACGCCGGCTTCTATTAGTACAGTTGCGTCCGATTCCCGATTGCTATATGAGGCCAGTCTTTCATTTCCCACTCGGCTATTATTACTACGTCGGATGTGTATACAGTATGGGTACCCGTTCTGGTACGGGCATTACTTGTACTGCGGTACGGGCATCCCTACCCTAATTTTAATTTTAATACTAACTCTAACCATAATCCCACTAAACTCTAGTAACCCTAAGTATCACAGTAAAATGGCAAAAACTTGGCTCCATATGACGAAGTGCATAACACGTCTACAACTGTGACTTCATGTAGGTGGCAATTTGTGGGCATCAATTGTTGGCTGCCGCACTGATGCATGTATTCGTTGCTTGACAGCAGTGTAATACAGGCTTGCCCATATTCCTTACACTTCGTAGTACAACATGAACATTTGCCCCAGATGCTATGAAACGTTGCATTACATATTTGATGGTAAGATACATAGATGCCAACTTCTGGGGAACAGTGGGTGCAACTGCATCCACAGAAATTGATTCAGTGGTTTGGGCACACCCAGTAGAACTAGCCTTTTGGACTTTACTGTGCACGGGATGAGTGGGCACGTTAGTTGGAGTTTAACGTCCCTTTTCAGCACAAATATCACCATATCAGAGACGAAAGGTCAGGAGTGTAGGGCTAGTAATTTCATCTATCATTGTCAACTGAAGTCAAGGCTGTTGTCATCATCACTTCATGGATGCCTTGTAGGCTGAAAATGTACAGAAATAAAGGGCAACTTTTTACCACCAGTATGTGCATTGCCACAATGATATGTATGCCAAATATCTGTTGTCCAAACAGTGTCACTCAAATGTCTGATGGAATTTATGCCTTCAATGGACATCAAAATGTCATTAGCAGATAGTTTGCTGATGCAGGTGAGTGATAATTGCTTGAGATAACAGTGTGGTGAGGCATTGAATACAAACCCTTGCATGCATAAGAGGTTCTGTTAGTGCTGTGGAGATGTCAGAAATTTTTGTGACAATGGATGTTGATGCAATTTTTCCTGTGACATTGCGATGTCAATGCAACACCGATGTTGGGATAACTTTGATTTGGCCGCATTCGCCCTCCGACGAGACTATTATACGCTGACAGAAATTTTAGTATTGGATGCGCATATCTGACCACATGTTCCTTTAAGGTTGCCCTGCTTTCAACCCCCTGCCAAGCATCATCGCTGACGGGGGCGGCGACGTCTGTTGTTCACTCACGGCAGGATACCACCAACAGATAGCGATGAAGAAGCTGATTGGACTACTGGCTTAAGTAGCATTCTCACTGATGCTTTCAAACGTGGTCGTCTAGTGGTGACGTTCAAACACATTCAAACACATGCAAATGCGGGGGACGGTTTAAAAAATCTACTATTGCTAGATGTTTGATGTTAGAACATCATTGATGGTATACACATGTGAATGGCGTACGCACATCAAAGATGTGCGGAGGCATATGCACATCTTAGAGACTTAGACGGTGTGCATCGACTGCATAGGCCTACGCCGTTGACGATGTTCAAACATCTAGCATCGCTAGATATTTGAGACCATTCCACTAACACGGTCAACCGTGTTTGTTTGAACGCATGCAAACATGTCAGTGAGAATGCTCTTTTAGCTTTCCACAGTGGCGTTGCTGACTCATTTACATAACCTGCAGTCAACACAATAGCCTTAATTACATAACAGTACAACCCTTCACACTGTCATGCAGACCCTGTTCCACAGAGCGGAGCCGCCACGCGACCCACATACCATGCCTGCTATAAGCGTATAGTTTGGTCGACATAGACATATTTTGCCAGGTTACCAGTAATAATGTGTTGCTGGCTAGCTACGATCTAATCAGCAGTATCAGCACTTGCATGACCAACATCCTTCGTCTGGAGGCCGAAATATCGCATTGGGGATGTGTAAGGATGTTTGCATAACATCGCGATGCTGATGTAGGTGCCGATTATCGCCCCAGGACTAGGTCCTGGCTTAAACTGCCGCACGGATGACAAAAACCAGACTTGCATGTCTAGTTGACTGTAATTGTCAATGACTTTGTGCTTGCATTCTGGATGATCGAGTCTAAAGTATATTCCTGGCCGCCCTATAAGTTAGATGTTTGTGAGTGTAAATTGAAATGTTAGTAAAATAACTAATGTTGTTGTAGATAAGACTTGGAGATCCTTCCAGACATTATGCTTCCACATTGGAGAGCTCAAACGAAAGTTCAGAAGTGTTGCCACCTTCTTCACGAAAGATGGAGGGCTATGAGCACACTTATAGCCTCAAGAGTCGTCTAGGAAGTCTAAAGATACATGCGTAATTATAAGTTTGTTACCTAGTCATTTTATGTAAACTGTTATTTACATTTATTCTTCCGGTGTTTGACTGTTTGTAACTATTGTGTAAATTGTATAGTCAGTGAAAATGTGCAACAATTAATTGTTGTCCTTGTTGATAATTATAAATAGTGACATTTGCCATGCTTTTAGTTTTACCACGCAATACTATGCTAGCAATGTATATGCTGTCATCATGCTTCTGTTTGTGTCTAGCTATCTGCCTGTCACAAGTCGGAGTTCTAGCAAGACGGACTGCCTTCACAGACTTTTACCCGCACCGTTTCTTCTAAGCTGCTCGTTTTTTGTTTTAGTTTTTCCATATTTTTCGTTTCTGTGCCGTGTGCTGTACTAAGCTGGCCATATTGTCAACTTTTGAATGCACATAAATATATCGTATCCTATCGTCATGTTCTCACATAATAATACTCATGGAATACAAGATTGTGTGTATGCTGACAAACGCTTTTTGTTATTTTTGGTCATCGGCAAGGAGGCAGTCTGCTGTCCTCAATTGCTTTGTGTGAAAGAATTTAAGTAAGACAAAATGTTGAAATAATGCAGAAAATTCACTGTATATTTTAAATATAGCCATTACAGTCGTTGCACAGGATACAATGACTAGGCGACTGTTGTGGATTACTCCTGTGAAATTTCTTTTTTGTACGTGTTATAGAACCTGAAATTTGGTGACTCGTTGTAGGAGTATTGATACGAAAAAAGCATACAAGCCACCTAACAATGCTCGCGAACGTATAAAAGAAATTTTGGAGTCAACAGTTGATAGCAGTACTTTGCAGGCCAATTGGGAATCGACTTCACTGAGTGATCCAAAAACAAAGTATATGGTAAATCTTTTTGCATTTGGCACTGCAAAGCTTTTTGTTCTGTTCTGAAGTAAAATATACTGATATTTAATGACTGTTATGTAGCAAATGGTCTATGTTACATGTGACGGTAATTGTTGTAGTTTTTTCACAAAGTACTATAATATACATTCTTACGTGAATTTCCTGCTGTTTAATTTAATTGTTTTAAACAATTATTTAGCTACATATTCTCATTCAGTTGCCGAAGTTGTAATGTTATACATGACTTCGTGTTAATGGAATGCAGTGCTAATTATCATTTTGGAGGCACACTTTGTGGATCTGTTGTACTAATTAATGGTTGCCATAATATAGGTGGACACAAAAGGGAGATTCAGAGTCCAAATCGTTGTAAATAGTGGGCTTAAGATTGACATTTATTGCCGTATTGCAACAAATAATGAGTTGAGTTTCAGTCTACATTAAAGTAATTTTTGCCAGGCTACAGCTAATTTGAAATCACTTTGTTATGGCTACTGGTGATTAAAATTATTTGTAAATATGTATAAAAATTGTTGATTTCAGCACAACAGATTTTGTTTAATTTTACAAGCAAAAGTTTTATCCTGTTACCACAAAAGCAGATACTTGCAATTTTCACCACTACTGTTATTTATTATTATGCTATATTGCATGCACTACATGAGATGCGGCATATTACCACAGATGTCACACGTAGCGTGGTCTGTATGCCTGTGTGTCTCTGACTCTGTTGGTCACACGGATGTGCTGTGCAAATGTGGTTGAACTGATCGAGATGCCGTTCGGGTGGCTGACTCTTGTGGGCCCAAGGAACCGTGTGTTAGATGGGGATCGTGATCCACCATGGGAAGGAGCAATTTTGGGGGTTGTCTGATCCACTGCAGAGCATTGGGAGTCTCTGCTGCAGTGTACGCAGCAAAAGGGATCATTTAGTCCTCTAAGGCATGCAGCGAAAGGGATAATTCAATCCTCAGTAATGACTGCAGTGCTGCCAACTGGTCAGTGTCGTATTACATTTTCCCCCACCGTGAAAAATCCCGCGCAATGCGGCTTTTTGTCAAAATTGTTTGACCACTTGTTATTATTGTTTGAAGTTCTAGGGGGATAAGTATGATTGAGTGGCAAAGCATGGACAGTTATTGACGCTGTTTTGCTGTAGTTTTCTTAGTAGGTGAAGTGCATGCGTGTGTGTGCTGTTACATGCAGTTGCTGACCAAACTAATTCGCGAGTTCGACCATGACGTGCCTGGTGTTCTTATGACGGACATGACGTGTGTCGGCGATGCAGTGAGTTATTTTGAGACGGAGGTTCGTGGAACCTCGGCCTTGGAAGACCTCGCCCACCGAAGGGATCTGCCACCGAACTTGAGTGTCCAGCTTGAGCCGATGCGGTTCGACCCAGAAACAGACACCATGTTTGCTGGACGAACTGCATTTCCTGGTCGAGACACACTTGTGCCGAGCCTCAAATTCCGTCGAAAATATAGTGAAATAAAGAACACAAAGGAGAAACCTGGTTATATAAACCACTATTATGACTACTGAGTATGCCGGTATGTTTGTGAAATGTTGAAATGTATGCACTTTGTGATATAACGATTGATTGTTCTGGATAATTGGTGTTCCATTGTCATGCTGATGGTGGTGTCTGATTTCTATAACCAATGCGAAAAATCTGCGTATTGAAACAATGCCGTTGGAAACAGCAACTGGTGCTTTAGGAACAAGGAATCATGCACTATGGAAGAGTGATATGTATGCATAGTAAATGGTTGATGTCGTATTATTATCATACTGTTGTCATTTAAACAGCATTGGTTCATTGCAGTGTATTCAATGGCATTTCCGTAAGGGCTGTACCAGATTACCAATTAATCACCATGTAGCTTAATGAATTAGATTATACATTTTCAATATCCCAAAGCTCATTTCTGACCGTTGTGTAATGAGGAACAACTTTTTATATTTCCTGATTGTATGTCATATGCATACATCACAGACGCAGTTAATTGGAAAAACGCTTCTCGTTAATGAGGGACAGACAGTTTTCAACTTATATTTGACCACAATACTGACAATGTAGATCAAATTGAACGATAAGTGGAACTATGATGAATCAATCAGCTGTCACCCTCTGTTCTACGTGACTTGAAGGACTGCAGCTTGCTGAACATGACAACCCCAGTTCAACTGTACAAGCAGTTCTGTTTATTTCAACACGACAGTTAATATACTTAAGTTAACTGTACATCAAACGTAATGAAACGCTGCCCAATAGTCGGTGGTCAACAGACACATAAATGGTTAATAATCGTTACTACTGAGTGCTGACGAAATCTATCAATACAGTGTTATGCAGGCTTCAAGCACCTCAGCAACTTTCCATCAAGCCCTTAATGCCTGATTATTCTAATTCCGAAGTATGTATTGAACTTAAGCAATATTTGCCTCATAATACTGGGAGAACGATGCTGCGCACTAAAACACGTGGTTACGAAAGTGAGAAAATAATCATAAATATTTCTTCCTACATACATTTTGCACAGAAGCTTAATGGCTGCAGTATTAAAATTCATATCGTCTGTTGTAAACTACCAAAACTTTCGCCGGAATGACGCGATATTGATAACAGTACAATCGTAATACAATTTCACTGCCGTGCCGCGTTAGATATCATCTGAGGCTAAAAAAGATTAGACCAGGCGACGTTGCTACTTAAAAGTAGGCCTAATTGAAGTGACTAGCGAGCAACCCCTCGGTCCGGTTTTAGGCCGCATTGCCTGCACGCAGTGCAGAGATGCGGGAATACGGCCTTTCGCTACAGATGTCGCATGTAGCGTGGTGTGCAGTGTGTCTGTCAGACTGTATACCTGTGTGTTGAGCACAGGTTAGCTGTGCAAAAAGTGGTTAAATTGATCGAAATACCATTCGTTTTGGGGCTGACTCTTGTGGATCCAAGGAACCGTGTATTAAGCTTAGTTGGGGGTCAAGATCAGACGAATCTTCGCCGCCGCGATAACAGTACAGCCTTTTGCCAAATTACTTTGATAGTTATTTAAAAAGCAATCCGCATAGACTTAAGTGGTGCTACGAATAATACGATCGACATTTACCGTTGACGCGATTACGAACCACTCGGAAGAATCTGTGGAACATAAACGATCTTTACTGGCGATCGATTGAACATTGCAGACCGCCAGTTACGGCTGCTAATAATTCCATCTCCATCCCACTAGGGGAGCCTGGGGAGGGTCATAAGTTCCCCGAGTAGGATCTGGGGCGGAGCCGTGGACGAAAACGGATTTGGAACATTCTGACCTTGAAATGTGACCTGTGGTGCTAGCATTCAACTGATTTTGGAGAAGTGAAAAACATTAAATAGAACGGTCATATAGTCACGCAAACGCTTACGACTTTCAATTAACATCAACGGCACTTGTGTTTTCTCATGCCTGCTCTTTACTTTATAATGAACATGTTAAAGTTGTATCCCATTTTTTGGGGAAGAGGCAAATATTGTTTTGGGGGTTAAATTCCCCCTAAATGTGCATGGAATAAACACTGGTGGGGCGTGAGGCAACTTTTCCACCGAATTTGAAGACACTGTGATCTTCTGTTTATCAATTTTGGAGCATTTTGTGTTTCAGCATTGTAATTCGTGATGAGTGATCACCCTGACGTTTGATCTATTGCCATCGAAGTGGCCAATGACACTGCCATATGAGCGTAAATGTGTAAAGGCTTAGGCTGTAAACGAACTTTGGACTTTCCAGGGTACTTTGTTCTGACGTTACAATACCCGACGGAACAGACAGACGATCGGACAGACAGATTCATGCAATGCGTAATGCTGCCTTAGGGGACAGCGATGTAAAAATTAAAAATCGCTCTACAACGTCAGCGACAGTATGCACTTGTCATCGGATATACTCTCTTGCACTGTTAGTATTTTCCTTTTATATCGACAGCTTGGCTTTCTAGCCGACCGTGGCGGTGGTTCGGCTTAACCCGGTTGTGTGTGTGTGTTTGTGTTTATTCACTGTATTGTGGCTAACGCATAATCGAAAAAGGAGACCTTCTTTGGAGGTGGGGGTTGTTGGACTTGGGAAATTTTTCGCTAATTGTTACTTATTTACAGTTTTAAATACACGTCTGCTTTACAGTCACGGTCGGCCATCCCAGCACTTGCTGAGCTCTTGTTAAGTTAAGGCTTCGAGACGTTATACGTGCTTTTCATGCACATGCGCATGCACAACTGGGTTGCACAACAGACCGAAAAGACCTCTCGGCTGAAGTGCTGCGAGTGCGCCTGTAGGCAACTAACAGTAAGTCTGTAATCTGTATGAAATAAAACATCGACGTTCATGCACTACACCGATAGTATAGGAAAATCATCACCAGGACAGTCGCGGTACAAACATAGGCCTGCCCGCGCATCCGGTGAGTCGCAAACACCAGACAACATGGCGTGTATTCAGACGACGTTCGAGTGACGCCGGCTGCGTCCGATGACGACATGCATACACGGATGACGACTGCGAAGTTTGCGTTCTTTTCCGCGTCGAACAGCGTCAAGTGTTTGAAGGAACTAGTTTCACCAGACCGCGCACTTCTTGACCGGATTCATCTTGCTGCCCGATGGACACTGATAGGCTTCGGCGAAGTCGTACGAATTGGACAGTGGACCAATGACTCTGTAGACACGCACCGCGTCACAATAATAATAATAACAAGTGTCCAAAGTAATTGGCAAAGGGCCGCATCGCCGGCATTGTCACCCCTCGCGGATAGATTCATCCGATATTGACCGACCCTCATCTACGACATGGTTCCTTGGACTCACATGAGTCACCCCCAAACGGCATCTCGATCGGTTCATCCGTTTTTGCGCAGCTCACCGTCACCGGTGTGCCCAACACAGACATGGAGACCAGTGGCGTCGTGCTGAAATAAATTTAGGGATCCTGGTGTCGACCCGACTCTTTCAAGTCCTAACAAGTTATAAATCATTTTTATTTATAATCATTTTTATTTGTAAAAAGTAAGTAACAAAAGTTGAACACAAAATAAGGCTGACAGGACGTAGGGTGCGTAAGACGTTACCGTCTAAGCCGCAAAACAACCAGTAGGCCTAATAATCTGTTGTACCGTATGCCACCACTTAACTGCTACATAATGACCTCCGCAACTGACGTTACCGTTCGTTGCTGCCTTGCGACCGCGATATCAACACAACGCATCTTAATGACTCATATACTAACGAATTTGGAACAACAGTCTGCCGACACAAGTCCGTCAGCCTGATTTGTCACTTGACAGTTTTTACTGGAAGCTGAAGACGCATTTTGTAGTTCGAGGCAACACAAGCGCGAGCGCCTAGTGACTGTTGTTTTTGGCGCTGCATGTATACAAATTCGCTTACTTACTTAGGCTACTTACTTACCTTTGTCAACAGCCTCGCGCTGGACGTTAGCCTTGTCGGGTCGGATTATACAGCACGGCCTTATTCTGTCGATTCTGTTTAAAGTTTGTTTGCTTTTATGTGCCAAATTTTTAACGATTTCATACACTTTGCAACGTATATACTCTGTACAAATTCAACTAAATTAGTTCAGCAAGATTTTTTAACAACGCCATGCTGAAAATATTAATTAATTAGGCCTATACTTTCAAATATTCATGCTCGAACAGTCAAACTAAGAGGCTTATATTTTCCAGGATCTTCGCATCGCAACGGAACCTCACACGAATTTTCCATTAATAATTCAAATTACATTACATAAATCATATAGTTAACTTGCAATGTGACAACAAGCCTACACTTTAGGCGGCAAATGGTTCACAGCATACATTCACAGTGAAGATAGCAATTTTTCTCCCCGCGAAAGCGAGGGAGTATGTTTTACCGGCGTTGGTTTGTGTGTCTGTCTGTCTGTGACCGTGATAACTAAAAATGTGGACGGATTTGTACCAAATTTTATGGGAAGGTTCCTAGGGGAAAAAAGAAGACAAAGTTCGTGTTTCGTAACGATCGGTAAAGGAATGTGGAAGTAACGGTAAAAAAAACTCCGTAAACCGGCGATTGTTTGCATTTTATACTTTTAATAGTAAATGTGGCAAGAGTTGCCAAGTGTTGGCGACAAACCCCCCAAATTTCGCTTTCGTGGGGAGTTGTACTCTCTCAGAGTACTTTCCACCTAGTTACGAATTTGATTGGCCTACTTACAAAATTGAAAACGATCAGAGGTATAACATTGCACCTTGTAAGTATACTGACCTGATTGGTCCGGGACTGTGAACGGTCGTGCGAATCTTGTGTAACGCTTCTTCTTCACGCATTATACCGCACCAGATCTGTGCAGGACATTTTAAACATCAGTTCTTTTGCCGACGTAACGTCACGCTAATCTGGATGTCTAGTCGAGACTACTGACAGTTCGCGACCCGTCGATGTCACTGCTGCAGTTCTGTGCACGACTAAAGACTGAAATGTTCTGTAGAACCTACGATTGATCATAGCGCCTACGTGACAGTCTAGGCTGTAAGCTGTTGCGCGAACATAAATTACCATACATACATACATACTACTATACCTATACGGCTGTGGAGTTTCTCAACAGCGAACTTGGATTTATCGTGTCATCATGAAGTCGGATATTTACTTCGTCCCTGATAGGGGTGCGAAGTATTATGAATGATCAGCGTGTCTTTAGGCCTATATCTGAGTGTTTGTCTGTAGTGTCCACTCGCGTATCTCAAAAACCACACGTCCAAATTTGCTGTAAATGTTACCTTTGGCCGTGGCTAGATCCTTCTCTGACTGAAATGTAATAGGTTAGGGACAGCCACCATTTTGAAATATCGCAAAAATGGCCATATCTCGGCAACAGTTTGAC
>Ga0209363_1001466_pt1 | contig 11353 bp, 10 predicted proteins | sample WorMetexBAHAMAS3_FD_187385 | JGI IMG/M metagenome (GOLD analysis project Ga0209363, IMG submission 187385) | Marine gutless worms symbiont microbial communities from Max Planck institute for Marine Microbiology, Germany - Inanidrilus exumae... | ecosystem: Host-associated > Annelida > Digestive... | reverse complement strand
AGTTGGTAACAAATTTTAATTTTACACCACACAGAGTAAAAGGTGGAAAAGAGACAGAAACCACCTTAGAAACACATTTCGGGTTAAAAACCATGCACGAAGTCTTTTTAGTGTTACAAAGAATACTGTAAGTGATACAGTTCTTTTCAAACAGTTCAAGGATCTTGACACAGGAGGAAAGCTCTGCAAATGAGTTAATTCTTATCAACAACCACAAGTTAACAAAAACCAAACCGTCAGTCATTCGGCTGATGGAAGTCTATCACTGTCCTTTCAGCCGGTGGAGAACTAAACCGGAACACGTGTTTTTGTTTTAATTTGTGTAAGGTGCCCCCGCAACTTTTTGTGATTGGCGTCACCTAAATCTTGACATTTGTAGTAGTATTAGTAGTAGAGTGTGCAAAACGTTCAGTGCATAGTAATTAAGCACAAATGTAAGAGAAGTCAGCGACCTGTTCTTGATAGTTTCAAGAACCTGTTCTGCAATGTCGGCTCTCAACGGCACCAAGTCATGGACCCAACGAGACATTCGACACCTCTCAGCATCGCGATAACTGCGACCTATTGTCGACTTCAACAGTTCGAATACCTACACCACACACTCAGTTCTTGATCAGCAGGCCTTCTTTTCACAGTTACTTCTAGACAGACTGGCTATCCCAAAAGACAGCCATTTGGAATGATTGGCGCACACACTTTTACAGGCCAAATGGCCTTCACACTGCTCAGCAAACAGTGTCAAAGCTCTGAAGGAAACGTGAAGCACTGACGACAACTAGGCAAAATCACTCACCAGTTTCATCCTTTCTCAATGTGACTGAATGCAGTGTAATGTACAACGTCAATTTATACAGCGCATGATCTCCAAAAGGCCTCTAATGCACTGCATGCGTTAGTACTTTGAGAAAACAAAAAGTTTAGGTTTAAACGGTCACCCAAAAACAGTAGATATATATGTGATCCGCCAATATGACGGAACTGTCAGTTGATGACTGGCAGCCGAACGAAGATGATGTGGTGATGCAGTTTCTGAGACTGGTACACAACGTGCCACCAGACACTGTAGAGCAGTACTGTTCTTACATCAATGCATCATCATGCAGAGTTTGTACTGCACAAGCTCAGGCACGTTGCTGAAAGGCTGACTTTAAAGCTTAAAGATCATACTAAAATTCTTAGTACACAAGTTAAATCAAAATACAAAGGTGCAATATCTTTATCAAATATAGAAAAACAAATTATTGTTATTCAGCTTCGTCTTTTCCATCCTGTAATTGTTGCAGTTCCTAAACAAAATGTATCATTAAACCTACTGATAATCTACTAAAATGCACAATTTGCGCATAAGGCACACAGAAACGATCACGTTAAGAAAGCACAAGCAAATTACCTGTTCCTCAAAGCTATGAATGCGGCCAATTGACAATGCCAGAGCAACGTTGAAGGGAGACAAAACGTGATGATAAGAAAACTGCTGGTTTGTCTACAAAACAGTTCTGATCAATAACAATATGGGCTCTGCAACAGTTACTGACATATTAAACATGACATTAATTTAACACTGCAATCAAAACATGACTTGATAACAATGCACAATGTACTCTAAAAAACTGATAAGCAGCCATTTTTATCAAGCACATCACGGCTTGTACGGTAGTACAAGCTGTCGTAAAAGCCCATAACCACAGTAATAGGAATGGCTAAATTTCGACCCCCATAGCCCCAAACCCCTTAACACATTTAATGAATATATAACTCTGTTGTGGATATGACCACACATGCGAATCCATGTGGTGCTGTGATGCCGTGGGTGGTTTAGACTTGTCATTAGTTTTGATCTCTTCGTTGACCTTTCTTTTTACTTTATTGTTTAGCTTGCACCCAGCCCAAACTGATGGACCAATTTTGATAATCTGTGTCATGTGACGTATTTCCACACAAAGATGTGCCTTTTAGGGTCATGTTGACATTGCTCCCCATTTAGGGTTACAATCCCCCAAAATCACCAGGCATTTTCAAGCCTAACTTACAAAATATTAAAAACATACAATTGTGCATATTCTCTAAACTACTGCATCTATTCCAACCAAATTTTGCACAGTGATAAAGACCATCAAATACTCTTTGTGGGTGGATCAAACACGCACACAACAAATACCAGATCGTGGATAGCTGACATTTTAAACAAAATTAAAATACCTCAAATCTCAAGCAAATATTCAACCTATCACCAAAGAATTTCACTCAGGGATGCAAATTGACCCTCTTAATGCCATCAGTCGCTAAAATTTTGAATTTTTAAAATCAAGATGGCAGACGGCTGCCACACTGAAAACTATTAAATCGCCATACACCAGCAATGGTTCAACCAATCACCATGAATTCTGGAGTGTTGAATGAGATTCTTAACCTTATTGGTCGTTAAAATTTGGAATTTTTTAAAAATCCAAGATGGTGGACAGCCCCCATTTTGAAAACTCTTAAAGCACCTTATTTCAGCAGTGGCTATTTAATGTAACTGTATGAGCTGAATGTCTTTCAGACGCCCAACAAACACTGTGACAATGGACTGCTAAAGAACTAGCACTGTAGAGACCTTGAAATACAAGACAAATTCTCGCCCTAGTTGTTGGTCCTGCTTCACAGCAAATGTGACGTGCAGAATGACGGTGCCTTCAACATGACGAAGCTGCTGCTCCGTCTCCGCATCACCACTACTCACTCCAAACTGCTCCTCGCTGCAACAAGTCACTAACGTTCAATATGTAATCTGCACAAATTTACAGAAAAATCTTTTATCGGCTCTCAGTAATTATGCTACTAAAGACGTACGTCAATGACTATGCATTACAAAACTGCACAAGTGATGACAGCAGGACTGCATAACGATCTGTGTCACAGTCAAGATGCTGTAAACGAGCTCTGCATCATCAAGTTGCTATAGTTAAAAATGGCAAAAAAACGCACAGTTCAGACTTTTAAATAATGTTCCACTTGAAAACTAATCTCATTTCTGGACATACGCTAATCTGCTTAGAACACAACATGGGATAGACCACGGCTAACTTCCATGTCAAAAACCAGCTCAGTGAATTCAGCCATTTTGACATAATATACGAGAATGACGGACAGACACTGCACCATACGACACACACACAAGCCATATCAGACAGCAGCACTTTGTGCATTTTACAACGTTCAGCAGCAGACACACCTTTGTTCATTGGCAGAGTTAGCAACGAGTTTCTCATCCTGCCCGACAAAGTATGTAATGACACCATCCAGTACCATCTTCTTATGACCCTGAATGAACAACGATCAGCAGAAACCATCACTGTTATTAATCATGTCAGTTTCAGCAACTACCTCCTTGTTACCATAGCAACAACGCACTAAAACCATTTGCAATGTGCCAAGCACTTGCTATCCTCTGTCAACACTTCCCACTGGTTTCCATCTCTAGGCACTTACGTCGATCTCCTACCTCAGCACACATCTTAAAATGTGTTTTGTGAAGCCAAAAAAATTAAAAATTCCCAGCTAAGAATCACGGGCCACAAGTGACACCCTGTACTGAGCACTGACACATGAGAAAAATCCTGCCGAAAACGTCCCACTTTAGACACGGACATTTCAAACCCTTAAACAGAAAGTACACTGCATCTCAGGGCATCTACTGAAAACCTACCTGTTTCACAAATCCTACCCCCATAGTTTCACTTCTTCCTCCCAGACTGCTCTCATGGACTACTGCCCAGACATTTTCTTCTGAGCTACTCGGTTTTAGTTATTCATCATTTTTTCGTTTCTGTGCCGTGCACTAGATTAAGCTGGCCATCTCGTAAGCTTTTCAGCGCACGTAAATATAACGTATCATATCGTAACAGCTCGTCAGAGTAACACAGCGTGGTAAAGTTGTGCAGACCTTTGCTGACAGCAGCAGCAGCTGGTAGACGAGGGGAGGCAACTCGTTCTGCTCGACCTCAGTCAACTGTCTCAGGCTCTTGGCAATCACATGACTGAGTTCATCAGACGACAGACTGATGTCTCTCAGCATGGACATCACATGCAGCACGACCCGCGAGTTCCACCTGACAAGCCACACATCACGAAGTCAACCAACGACACACCACATAGAGTGAGTGTACAACATACACATCACAGATTGGCTTCACATGCAAAATCACATCAGTGTTGGATTTCTGCTGACAAAAACCGTTTCTGCTAGACATGAGGTTTAAACAGGTTAAAATTGTAAAAAATATACGCAGGACTGATGGTCGACTCTTCACAACGGCGAAGTTCAAAGTCACGTGACACAAAAACTAGAAAAAAATATAAAAAATCTGGCCGAAACAAATTTAGATATTGTGCCCTAGTTTAAGAATCAGTGGTCAGTTGCTAGCTCCCATTGTAAATGGCGGAGGAAATAGCTTTTGAAAATGGAAGGATTTCCAACTTTCAAGGGCTCATGACCTTGACCTTAGATTGGGGTTATATTGCATACCGTCGTACATCAGTCATCGACCTCTACCTACATTCCAAATTTCATTGAAATCGAAGAAACTTTTTGTGGACTGATGGACAGACGTACGTACGGACATACCGATGGACAGACAGACATTTGAGACCCACTTTATTAGGTCAACTCAGAAGAGAAAACAAAATACTAGCAATATGGTTACCTTCTCTTTCTCAATAACAGAATTTCTTCCTGTGTCTTATAAGACAAACACAATAACATGTACGACATATATATTCTTAATCACACCAGGTGTTGTTTAAAATGTGCATCAACTCAAAACTGAAACCGTGCATTTGTGATGTGAGGCCAATAGAAGATTATAAAAGTTAATATAGTTGAATATGACAGACAGAACACAAAAGTGTAAAAGCTATTTTCACTGCTTAACATACGCCTATATTAATCCAAGGGGTGGTGATGCTCTTCGGCTGGGAAGGTAAAACAGGCCTGGCGGAAGTAATGGCAGCCTACCGCTGGGTGGATGACTTATAGTTACCTGCAGGCTGACTGCCTGTACATCGGGATCAGCTCCGGGCCCAACACTCGGTAACGAATATGGAAAGCTGTTACCTTTTTTACATTAGTCCTAGCAGAACACTTAACAGCAGGTGTCCTTTTCAACTGTATTTTGTAAAAAAATGAGTATGTCCGTTATGTTGCCGAACTTTATATGTTTTGCTAACCCAGCTTCACCGAAGAAATAGCTGCTAAACCAGCAAGCTTAACCGACTGATGACTGACTTAAATATTTACGTCCCACATGATACAAAATAGGTAATTTTTAGTACTAAAAACTAAATAACACAACAATAACAAACATGCATCCATAACAAGATATACTATAACACAAAATAAACAAGAAAAACTAAGCCAGGTTTGGTCGCCTCTTAGGACCTCCAGCCTGGAAATGGTAAAAATGGAAAAGGACCATTGTTGAGGAAGTAAATAAGTAAGGAAGTAAAGTAAACGATTTATACAGTGTTGGAATCAATAAATGACTCAAGGTGCATTAGAGTCCTGGAGCCCATATGTGGCTAAACCAGCAAGCATTCATGTACAATAGAGCACCATACAACTGCAAATAATGGTACAGAAACATACTAAAAATCACCTGCAAGAGCAAAGACTATTTAAGACGTGGCTTTTGAATTCACTTCCTTTCATTTGATTACCATTCACATCTAGCGAGTCTTTCATTTCCAATGTTGATAGCACCTTTGGAAATAACTCTAAACATCTGTAACACCAAAAAAATTGGTTCCTGCATTTTTTCAGTATCGTAGTACACAAGTAATGTACTCAGACTGACAAAGTTAGTTTTTTTATAATACGCATCTCAAAATCAAATGTAGGATACTGCCAACAATAGTATAAAGTACAACCTAAGTAAATTAGGATTGTAAACTGATTATCAGTTAACCTATAATGATAATCAATCGCCTGAATCAATTCAATAATCAAAATCCATTCGGTGTACCACCTGATGTGTACAGCGACACTAACTGTCCAGTTCTCAGGCTTACTATGTTTACTCCTGCTAGCAAATGTGTGCCAGTGACACTGCTCTGTGAAGCTAAGACAACAGTATGATCAGCTTGTGTACCACCATACTCAAGAAATGCATAATCTAAATGTAAGTAAATAAAAGATTTATATTATATAGTATATATTAAAATAAATTATATTTCACGGTCAACAAGATAAATAAACAGCGAAGTGCGAGGAAGCAAACAAAGATTTTCCATTCAAAAATGTATACAAACTAGCATTCAATCTCACACCTTATGCCTACAGCACTCGACTTTCACACTCGATCCATTACGCTTACTGCCCTCTAGTTCCAAATATCCCGAGCATGCGGAGCATAAGCCCGCAGGCTTGAGCGGTGCTTGCTAACTCCCCCCATGACCATCCGGAGGGTATAAGGATGGCACATGCCAAATTTGGTCCACATCTACTCAGACCTACCTGTCGCCGCGCATAATGAATAAAGAAACACACGTACATCTTTGATTTCATATATATAACATGTATCAAAAAAAAGGTGCCACTCTATTTTTGCTTCTAACTTTGCCAAATACTGACCAATTTTCAAAATTCACCAACACCAATCACCAACAGACTTAACAGTAAATTCACGATCGGCGACCGTGCCTTTACTGTCTGCCTGACTCACTGCACTGACTGTCATCATTTGAACAATTCCAGACACTTTTAAAAACTCATTTATTTAAAATCTCATTTGCACAACAGGACAGTTTGTGATTGTAAAGTGCTCTTGAAGCGGCTTGTGTTGCCTACAGCGCTATATAATTTGTCTACATTAAATTACATCACATAACATTGCATGACAATTTGCTCCACTCAGCTCTGAAGCGTGGCCATTTTAAGAACAAACATTTCACAAGGTAGTGTAGCAACGTATTTGAGGTGTGGTGGGATATTTTATTATTGCTTTATTACAAATTCACTGCTAAGTCTGTCGGTGATATAACTGTAAAACTTGCTCAGCATTTGGCAAAGTTAGAGGCAAAAATATAGTGGCACCATTTTCTGGACACGGTGTGTAAGATGCCTGTGCCTCTGACTTGATTCGGCAAAAAATAACAGTTTACATATGTAATCTGCTGACAATAATTTGACTGAAAAACTGATGCTCGCCTTGAACTAGTAATAGCTCCAGTCTTTATACCTTCGACGTAATAGCTCACCAAGTCGATAAGAGATGCAGATGGGAACGTGTCGATCTGTGGACAAGAAATGCATGCCATGCATAAAAAGTGTCAAAAAATCATCACGTTTCTATGAAGACTGCTACTTAAGAAACAATCAGGATGAAAGATACTGAATTTCTCACAACATAATTAATCATTTCATAACACTGTATGACCATTTACGAGAAATGCAGTCACATGACGTTCACCGCAAGCAAATGACGAGCAAGTCACACAGTGAAAGGTCATGGGCAGGTCATGAGAATGATAAACCATGCATCATTGCAATAATGAACTGTTCATTACTGCAATGATGAACGGTTCATTATTCTAATAATGCACAGTTCGAGTACTGTTATTCTTGTTGTTGTTGTCATTCTAAAAAACAACATAAATGCAAAAGCAAGTAACAAAAAACACTGAAAACTTAGCAACATGTAATGCTCAGGAACAACAAACATATCCACGTGTATGACAAATGTAAAATTTCAAAAAATAACACCACATATGCCAATGTCACCAACGACTACCTGAATTGTTTTACAGTCAACAATTTTTTTTCTAAAAATAAGCACATCATTTACTTAAGTTAAGTATGCTTCAGTAACAAAATGTGACACACCTCATTTAAAAGCATGCCAGTCAGTTCAGTGGTTACTTCTGTGCTCAGGTTAAGAGTTTGAAATAGATCAATTATGTGCTTAAACACGACTAGATGCCTTGCACTGCTATCATCATTAGTAGCCAAACATCCTGCAAAGAAAACGACAAACTTTGTAGTACACATGTGCAACGATCAAACACCCGACATACTTGAAACATGAACTAACAAAAAAAAATTTCTTGAAACAAACATCATAAACTCACCAGCTAATATCGAGCGTACAAGAGTTGTTGACTCTCGCTTGCCTTGGATCAATGCTTTTTTGACAGCTGTTAAAAGCTGTAAAACAAACACATAATACTTCTTAAACATATAAATTACACAACGACAACAAGTTATAACTAGTAGTCCTGTATCAAAAATGTAACAGAATTATGTCTCTTATTACTAGAGTACTGCGTTGCATTATGCCACTGCCATGCTAATGGATTTTTGCAACCTCGCGTATGAATGAGTTTAGTTTCACCCTACTCCATTCAATGGTTTGAACACATTTGGAGTAAGCAAACTGTGTTGTAACCATTCAAACTAGATGATATGAAAAAGCTCAAAAAAATCAAAAAGAGTAATCAAACTTGTAATATATTTTAAAAGCTGGCATTCAAGGACAGGCTAAAACACTTAAGTCTACTTACTCTAAAATACAGACAATTACGTGCAGACTTGATGAAAGTATTTAAAATAACACATAATATATATATGATCCACCACAATCATCATCCAATTTCAAGTACTATACTATTATCCAAAGTCTAATACTAGAGGTAACAAATACAAATTATTTAATCACACAACTTTTTACTAAGACACATGCCTAGTTAACATCTGGAATAGCTCAATTAACACAGCTGTAGACAATCAGTTATATTAACCTACTGAAAGCATGCATGCCTAGATAAGTTTTGGTTTAACTAAGAAGTTAAATTTCATTTTACAGCCCACCTGACCAGAATGGGCAATAAGTCTGTGTACAAAATGAATTTAGTTTTTACATATTTGTGTGCCGCAGATGCAGACACTGAGTGTTCAATGCCTGCATCATAGTTCTTGTTGAGTTCTGCATAAATCTTATACTGTAATCAGAGACAGACTGCATCTGTTACACAGGTAGCACAGCTAAATCATTAAGTCAGTAATGATATAGCTGTCATGACATCAGCAGATACTGTGCCACATGCACAAATCCAGTTCAAAAATTGTTTGCTGCAATTGCAGAAATCAGTTGGTTACCACTGTCAATAACCACAGTCACCACTCTCGAAAACCATATAGCATCAAATTCCCAGACTTTTCAGTCAGCTTCCTAAGCACCGTGCAACATTGCAAGATAAAGTGCAGCAATAAATCATACATGAGCTTCATCATTAACCAGTTGTGATACGCTGTGGACGAACTGACACAAGAAAAAGCCTTGGTTGCTTTTTACCACTTCCTGACCTGGTAACATTGATGACTTTACCCTGGCTGTTCCCCCATTTCCCTGACCTACTTTGAATCCTGTCACTTTTTCACGTTTTCTTAATAAAACAAAGCTCGTAAAACATATTGCCAAAACAAGTCTAGGAACAGTTTCATTTATCAAAATATTACGTAAAGTGAACGACAAAAGTTTTACTTAAATTACAATTACCTCATCTGTATTTATGCATTTAATAAACTTTGCCAACTCCGAAGATTTTCCATCCATGAACAGACTAACAGCTGTCTTCTCCATCTTTAATTATTAACAAATCGGTAAATATGGAGCAGTCACAAACGAATAATGCACAAATTGGAGCTTGTGTTGAACTGCGAACTAAAAAGACAACCAAAAACGTTAAAATCAAAGAAATGGCAATAAAAATGCATTTGTTAGGCAATGTTAAACTCTTCAGATGAATCAAACAACATAATTAATAAATAGACGACAGCAACCAACATCAACACAATTTCTTTACCCGTTTGCTGACAAGAAGTGAATAGTTCAGCTGTCTAACGTAAAGAAAAGGGTTTATTTTGGGGTAATAGAAGAAAAAGAGGGGTATAGTCTTTTGGTGGGTACAAAAGTGAAATTCCGATTTATCACCAGCAATTTTTGGACCTTTATGGAAAAATCGCCGATTTACCACTAGAATGATCGTTTATTATTTTTATTATTGCTCTACTCGTTTGCTGATGTAGCTGTACACAGCTGAGAAAACACCAGCGATAAGAAGTCGATAGTTCATACTTTATCATTAAAAGAGGGTTTTTTGTGGGGTTTATATATAAGAAAAAGGGGCTAAGTCTTTTGGGGGCATAGCAGACAAAGTACCCCACAAAAAAGCAATAGAGTACGTATAAAGACGACAGTCTGTCGCTGATTGGCTGTCGTGTACATAGTCAATAGGCAGCAAAGTGTGCACGACTTTAGTCGGGTACATAGACACTACCTATAATAGTATATGACAAAGTTGGTCAGTCGTTAGAATAGAACATTTAAATCGCACATCATCAATCAGACATCACTTCACTTGGGCCGTTACTGTTTATCGTGCACATTCATAACGTTCCTAAGAGCAGTGTGACTTAGTTGCGATTTCAGTCAGTAAATACGCCGATGTCATTAAAGAACGTTTACAGAACAAAATTCCGTTTTCGCGCAATTCACATTGTAGAATATTTACATTGTTTACAATCAAAGAGCATAGAATGTATATTGCGGTATGATAAATAAGGAAAATGACACACGGACCGGTTTCTGGTGCCGGTTTCTAAGGGAATGTGTATCAGAATACCGGTACCGGTTTCTGGCACCGGTTAGTTGACACATTTGACCGATTTTCGGTGCCGATTTACTGTCCAAGCATCGAAAAGCGCACGACTCTGCGTAAGAGCCATTTTAATTCCGGCATGACGTCTCCTTTAACGTTGCAGTTATTACACATGTTGGACAAATGGACTGAATATTTAGGTGTTGTGTACAGTCACACAGATTTCGAGAAAGCATTTGATAAAGTGCCCCACAAGAGACAATTATCTAAACTTCTCATGGAATTAATGGCAACTGTGTCCTTTCAATCGCACAATTTTCTTTTAATTTTTACCGCGCGACGCTATGCTAGCGCGGTATATGCCGTCATCGTGTGTCCGTCTGTCCGTCCGTCTGTCTGTCTGTCCGTTTGTCACAAGTCGGTGTTCTACTATGGCTGCTAAAACTAGGATCAAGCAAACAACGCCATACGACATGCCCAGGGAGCTGGCAGGGACTCTGTAGTTTACTGATGCCAAATCAATAGTACGCTGCGTTGCTGGTGCGGCGGCTGCGGCCTAGCGAGCGATATATTGAACAAAAGCAGACTAAATTGGAAACTGAAAATAAGTAACACGGCACATAACGCTGGCATCATATCTAGTTTTGTTTTAGTGTATAAAAACTTAGATCACAGTTGGATAATTATAACAGTGTATGGTCAGTGGTCACCATATAGA
>Ga0209363_1001465_pt1 | contig 11353 bp, 8 predicted proteins | sample WorMetexBAHAMAS3_FD_187385 | JGI IMG/M metagenome (GOLD analysis project Ga0209363, IMG submission 187385) | Marine gutless worms symbiont microbial communities from Max Planck institute for Marine Microbiology, Germany - Inanidrilus exumae... | ecosystem: Host-associated > Annelida > Digestive... | reverse complement strand
TCACCACATAGTTCACATTGCTAACCTGAATGCTCAACATGACAAAGGCACATTAGCTAATTAAATATTCTTTGCCATGCCACTACCACACATAGCAGTACACCAGACTGGAACATGGACTTCAATGCCCCGGCATCAACGTAGACACCGTCACCACCTCAGTGACCTTGACCTTTGACAATATAACCAGGTTATCATTAACGGCAAAGCCTTCCTATACTCGTATACTGTATATTCCAATACTGGAGCACGGCAAGGCCAAGGTCAGCAATACAACAGCGACCACCCGGCATCACGAGGATGTTTCTTGATTTCATGTCACGGTGAGCGATCGCCGGCTTACATTGCCACATCACACAGCACCTACTTACTTACATACTTACCGGATGAAAATCAGGTTTGGTCACTGTCAACATAATTCAAACAACTCGCTGAGGAGTTAGCTGTCCTCATTATGAGCTCAACCGACTACAAATCGTTATGAATGGCGCACGATTCATCTTCGGTGTTGGAAAGTATGACAGAATCCAGCACGTCATCCGGAACCACTGGCTGCCGGTTTCAAAGTGCATCCAGTTTAAGTTGTGTCTGCTGGTGTTCAAGGCGGTCAGTGGCCTTGTGCCACTTTACTTGACAGATCTCTGGCGCCCCGTGTTTACTGTCGAATCAAGACAAAGACTGCATTCTGCAGCTCTGGTCGACCTTTGTCGATACGTTCTCCTTGGACTTCGGAGAGCGTTCATTCTCTGTTGCGGCTCCGAGGACCTGGAACGAACTGCCGGACTGACAGGAACTGCCGGACTGACTGGTTGAGTAATGTTCAGACACCGTTTTTCACATCAAACGCACACAAAAATTTGCACTGTTGTACCACGCTGCCAGACAGCAGTCATTACACAAGTGAACAGTGTTGTGTTGAAATGAATGAAACTCAAATACAAGATGTGGACATACAAACATTAAAGCATTCACCAAAATGTTTAACTACACATCAATAAGCACTCCACAAGCGAGATGACATGCCACTGCGTTATTACAGCAACTGATCCCACTATTCCAACAGATCTTCTCTTTATCCAGGCTGGACTTCAATCTTTGGATCTGGAGCAGACATCTGACCAGCAGGTACACGCCAGGACTTGTCAAGGGACATGTCCATTGTCCTGGCTGTGGTAGCAGCTCTTGAGGGAACATTAGCACAACCGGTCAGCTGTCAAACACACACAAGTCAACGATCACATTACACGAATTCAAAGGTTTAATATTCTCACAACAAGTCTAATTCTGCTCAACTTGCAGAAAACAGATTTGTATCTCCAGCACTTAATACAATCCATATGCAGCAGTAAGAAGGAAATATCCAAAAGACCATTTTCGGAATTTAATGGTCAATGCTCATTAAATGGTTTGAGACAAACCTGTATGGGCCAAAGGTCCTTACTAATGCTGAAACAACAGTCAATTCACTGGAGTTACTTATTCATCTTCTGTAGCAACTACATTTTAAAAAGTAATATAAATAAATTAGCCCCATGCGGGACCGATGGGCAACTCTTCACAACTGATGTTTCTGCCACGTTCAAAGTCACGTGACACAAAAACTAGGACAAATGTAAATAATCCAGCCTGATCAAATTTAGATATTATGCCCTAATTTAAGAATCAGTGGTCAGCTGCCAGCTCCCATTGTACATAGCAGAGGAGATAGCTTTTGAAAATGGATGGATTTCCAACTTTAAGGACTCATGACCTTGATCTTGACCTTGGAGCAGGTCATACTGCACACCGTCGTGCATCACTTATTAATCTCTACCTACATGCCAAATTCCACTGAAATCGAAGAAACTACATACGGATGGACAGACATTTGAGATCCACCTTATTAGGTCGACTCAGAAGAGTCAACCTAAAAAGAAAAGTCTGTATATTTGTACAACAGTATGATAGTCATCTCTAATAAGACGTCCAGATATGGCACATGTTAGTGAAAGTTCATACAGTTTTGTATACCAACTACATTTTTAATGAGCACATAAAATGAGCGATATCTGCCTTTACTTCCCAGCCACTCATTTTCCATCCCATGAAGGGTAGAAGACTGAGTTGGCCTGGGTACGTATGCAAATAAAGCCAGAATATTTGCAACTGGTCATCTACCACAGGCACTAACTGGCTTGATGTACAGTAACTTCGATGACATGCACAAACTAATGTAAAATACTGCAAAGCATGAACATCAAACAAAACTTGTCAGCACATGCACATATGATACTGACCCTTTCCAGCTTGTTTAATAAGCAACCACTAAGCCACACCGTTCCACTTGCACCGAGACGTTTTTGCATCCCACATAGGCTGGTAATGAAGAAACTATACCTAGCACAACAAAAACCAGGGCAATAAACCAACAAATAACTGATTCAGTCACCATGTACAACTTTTCTTCTAATACTGTAATGAACCCATTCTGAAAAACCAGTGTCCATATCGCGTGTAACAACCAGAAGTTTAAAAATACACATAATAATAAATTATCCCCGTACGTGACTGATGGTCGACTCTTCGAGACTGAGTTACTGCCAAGTTTAAAGTCACGTGACACAAAAACTAGGACAATATGAAAAATCCGGCCCAATCAAATTTAGATATTGTGCCGTAGTTTAAGAATCAGTGGTCAGTTGCCAGCCGGCATTTGTAAATGGCGGAGGAGATAGCATTTGAAAATGGAAGGATTTCCAACTTTGAAGGGCTCATGACCTTGACCTTGGATCGGGTCATACTGCATACCATCGTGCATCATTCATCGACCTCTACCTACATTCCAAATTTCATTGAAATCCAACAAACGTTTTGTGGACGGACAGACGTACGTACATACACACAGACAGACGGACGGACGGACTTTATTATGTCAACTCAGAAGAATCAACATAAAAGTGCTAGTTTCAACAGAGGGGAAACAAAATACCATTAGTGATCATCTTTAAAGCTAGTGGTTGATACCCGTAGGTTCTTCAAGACTCAGAATTGCATAAAGCTTCTTTATATTAATCAAGCACAATAAGTGGGTGATCTTATACACAATTGCTGCAGTTGACAGCACAATTAACTTCATCAATAAGCAATGTTGGCAATACTTTAGTAACAAAAATAATAAGAAACATGCAACAGTATAACAAGCCATTCCGACAGAAAACATACAAACACACAACTAACTTTTTGAAGCTTAAAATAAGTAAAGTCGTCCTAAGTTTTTACAAAGTTGGACAGTGCATAATGGGCTGAACTGACAAAGGCACTGTTGGCTGGGTGTTAACCTTCATGGTAAGCAACCTAAGTGAGCCAGCACTTTTCAATTTATCACTTCAGCCCAGTATGAACTCAAAAACTCCCAAATGCTGGCTGGCTTGGGCTATCCACCCTGAAGGTAACAATATAGTAGCAATGGCTGCAGTCAACTGTGTAAACTTCAAGTTAATATGTTGCCATCAAAATGACAGAAAGCTTACAGTGTGAGGAGTGAGACCATCATCTTAATACACTGGTAGGCACGCTTCTAATACGGATTCTTTGACAGGAGAATCGTGTCACACAGACCGTCACGGTCGTTCGGAATTCCTGGACATCACATCACAGCCACAGAGACAACTAGAAAACACAGGCAGTCATACCGACATGCGGATCCACGTTGGCAACAGCCACAGGTAGCGCAGAGTATCGTCGCCGAGTGGTTAAAGCACTCGGCCGCCATGTGCAGTAGAGCGTGACACGCTCAGTGGCCGGGGTTCGACTCGGCCCGGGCGCATCCGTCTACCAAAGAATTATTTCTAATGATTGCTATGCACATGATGAACAGGGAGATAATCCCGGGCAGGTAAGAGGGCTCGACGGTGTCCTCTATAAACTGTGACCGTTGCTGATGCCTTGATTAGCAGCGTCAAGGTATCAGTCGCACCGACGTGAGAGCCGAAGCAGATAGATGTGGCTAAGCCCACTGGCTAGGCACCGAAAAAGTGTCAGTCAGGTGGCCAGGCGCTGAAGAAGTGCCGGTCAGGGCTGGCACTGAATAAGTGCCAGTCCGGGCTTAGCCAGACAGTAGGCCACGCCTAGAGGGGGCGCGTTTAGAAATACCTGACAGCTGCTCACGCCTACTCAACCCTTCCTCCACCCTACACAACTCGCACATACACCGCACACCTACCAATTCCCCTCCTCTCCCTGGGCTGGCGCATCGGACCGACATAAAAGGTCTCAGCGCTGGGGTCCAGAGTAGGCTGGACCCCTGCCCGCAATGACAAACGAACGAACGAACGAGGGAGGAATGGGGCATCACCCACCGACTGTTGGCATCAGAAAACTAAAATTCCTGAGCTTTCACATGGCATTGTTTGCGTGATCCTACGTTTAGCCGTTTTGATATAATACCGGCGTGTGACATACAGACAGAGAGACAAACATATGGACGGACAGATGGACACACAATGACAGCAAGTACTGTGCTAGTACTGCGTCACGTGGGTAAAAACAAATCAGTTCAGTAAAGGATGCTATTCAAATTAGCTACATAATGACAAGCTAACACAAATTATGACTATAAAACACTGTGCATCTATGTAAGAAGCAACAGGGAAAAAATTACATACACTCAAAGTGGACAAAAGAATGGAGAGTGACAATCAAAAGGCAACCAGCTAGTTTAGGTACACATAAAAACAGCTGTTTAAACAGTGGATGCCTTGATAGCAGACACAATCAAATACTGAAGGTGACCCATATTCCTATTCCTATTCAGATGTGGGTAGGTGAATTTTTGTCCATAATTTCCACTTAGCACCACCCTTCCACTGACAAGCTGTAAGTACTGCCTTCTGAGTAGTGACTAGCACCACGTACAGCACCTGCGTTTTGAAGGTCGTCGTTTACAGGTGAGTCTGGATTGGTCAGCTCTCTTCCTCCAACTGTTCAGAAAGAGACTGAATCTTTGTGGACAATCGACAAGGTATTTTCCTGTCGTCCACTGGTTCCATCTCGTCTTCAACCCTATCACTGGACTCCTTCACGCCAGCTGTCTGACGTCAAGTACCCAAGATCCCAGGTGGTGAATAGAACATTTTATTACCATAGTAATTAAAGATAAACTTGGACGCCCCAGCATCTACGTACATACTTACACCACCTCGACTGCCTGCTGTGACCTTGACCTCTCATCTCTGACTTCCAGAATCTAGTCGGGTCACCAGTAGGGGCCGATGAACAGCCCCTGCAAGTTTCATTGCTCCAGCCGTTCATGAGATATCGTGGTTGGTTGTTTCATTAGGAGATTAATGACCCCTTTCAGCACAAAAAATGGATACATCAGGGACAAAGTCTTTGGTAAAGATTTAGTTCCTACAAGTTGAGGAAAGCCAACGATACAGTAATCTCCCGACCTCGTTGCCTTTTTGTCTAGCAATGACCAAAAATGGATAGGAAAGGCTCATTTAAGTTATTATGCCAGCGCCTACAACAGGGTGCAAACTAACCAATCACCACAAGGCCTATTTGTCAGTTCAATGTGATATCTTGTTTAATTGCTGTTCTTCAGTTCCTTTAACAGACATCTTTATTTCGTCACCAAGACAGCAGTACAACACAAGAGACATAAAACAAAACAAAAGATAATAGTACGACTCGTTTTATAACATCTTTTCCGTGTGGGTCTGGCTTTGGAATGCTTCTCTTACACAAAGCCGTCTGGATGAACATATGAACAAACACGGCGGACAGAACCCTGAAAACATAACGTCTTTGCCGACTACGTCCGGCAGCATAAAAGCTCCACAAAACGCACCTGAGAAATCCGTGCGGTCTTCTGTCGAGGCGCCTTGGGCTATCAAGTCTTGGACAATGGTCATCGACTTGTGCCAGGTGCTCAGAACATCCATCCGACCAGCCTCCAGAGCCAAGGAACTTGGAGCACACATGAGCGGGGTCAGTCCGCCTGGGCCGAACGAGTTGAAAATGCTGGAGCTGCCCTGTGGTGGAGTAAGGGCGTTCCTCCACCAACTCTCCTCCGACCGTCGGGCCTCGGTTTCTATCATCCACATGCAACACTAGAAACTGAACTGAACTTATCTGATTTTTTTTGTTCAAGCACAGACTTTGTGAAAATGCAGTAAACAACGAACAATACAGCAGGTATAATCAGACTAGAACTAGCTCTTACGAATTGCCTACAAAGTTGTTAATTATCTCGACTATGTAAGAAACACTGCACACAAACACCAGACAATGTTTTTGTGACTCGTGACCTTGACCTTTGACCTTCCGATTGCAAAATAGATTTTCAGGACTTAGTGTCGAACATTTCTGTGTTAAGTTTGCTGATCCTAGCTGCATCGGTTTTTGAGATATTGTGCGGAAAAAGAGACAGACAGACAGACAAACAAACACACCTGAGAACCTTACCCCCACGACTAATGTAATAATCGTCCCTGAAGTTACGACCTTCCAGTGGGATATAAATGTGTACGTTTATTTATTGTTATATTTATTTATAAAGGTAAAGCATTTCATAAGTACCTCGGCCCTTGAGCATGGACCGGCACAAGAACCTTTCCAGGAACCAAGTTGTTCCGTGGGCGTGTTTCCGGATGACTCCGATAAGAACGGCAACAAGGACCACAACAATGACGACACTTACTGCGATGCCCCATGTCACTCCGGACTGATCCAGCTGATCCGATCGATCTGGTTCCGCTGCAGTGACATGACAAATAACTGCAATAAAAATATATCGTTCAAAAGTCAGAAGTGAAATAAATTAGCCCCGTACGGGAATGAAGGTCGACTCTTTGCAAGTGACGTTTCTGCCAAGTTCAAAGTCACGTGACACAAAAACTAGGACAAATATTAAAAAAACTGGCCCGATCAAATTTAGATATTGTGCCCTAGTTCAAGAATCTGTGGTCAGTTGCCAGCTCCCATTGTAAATGGCGGAGAAGATAGCTTTTGAAAATAGAAGGATTTGCAACCTTCAAGTGCTCGTGACCTTGACCTTTGATCGGGTCATACTGCATACCATCGTGCATCACTCATCGACGTCTACTTACACGCCAAATTTCATTGAAATCGAAGAAACTTTCTGTGGATGGATGGACAGGCGGACGGACGGGCGGGCATTTGAGAGCCACTTTATTATATCGACTCTGAATTCTGAGTCGACCTAAAAATAGTGTTGTGGAACTGACCACACCAGAATGCTTTGTGTACCTTTGTCAACAACCAGCAAGTACATCAGAACGAATTTCTCCGAATGAGCCGTACCTGGTTTTCCCCGACATAACTACAGTACCACTTTTCACATCAATCAAGCAATCATCTTCTCCAAAAGTCATCTCGGCTCTTCTCTGGTCAATGGTCTACTTTCACGACAGTCCACCTATAATTTTCTTAAACTAGAAAAACTGCTGTCGATCGAGGATCGAAGTCAGACCAACCGCACTGACCTTCAATCCCAAGCCAGCTAGTCATGAACCAGACACACAAAAACACAAGTTCAAAGGTCAGGGTAGAAACAGACAGATGGACAAACGGACATACACTATCAACTGCCTTACATTTCCGGCTAACGTGTCATATCTCTATTCAATCATATTTGCGTGCTAAATGTTGGACACGTCCTGTGTGTCTAATTTCAATCTCATTTTTAGCCAATGTAATCATGTTTACTCTGTCTTGATGCGGTTTGATTGATTGGTTGACTGGTCAGTGTAACAAACAGACAGACAGACAAACGGCAGTGAAAACAGCGCACTCAACAATGGAACACAATAACGCAATCAACGTGGCAGTGGTAGTACGTATGTCTATCAGTGATGTAAATAAGACTTTTTTGTCAAGACCAAGACCAAGACCTCAATATTTTTCAAGACCAAGACCAAGACCAAGACATTTTGGTCAAGACCAAGGTGAGACTTTTTATTTCAAGGCCAAGACCAAGACCAAGACTTAACTCGGACCACTGCACAGGTTACGATATAATGGTCACAAAATGAACACAACAGTATACACATGACACAGAAAACAACTCAAAAAGAACAGTGCTGAACAACACTAAAACGCAATCTCATATTGCACATTTCACTGTCTCTGTCACTGTCACTGCCTTCTGCACTTTGCCAGACCAAGACTCTGGGTCTCAAGACCAAGACCAAGACTTTATTCTTTGTCCTTGAGGCGCCTCGAGACCAAGACTATGGTCTCGAGGACTACATCACTGATGTCTATGCATAAAATGTCATCGTACCCTCGACTGCTTCGACTGGTACTACAGGGTTGTACTGTCCTTTGCGCAGTGATTGTGAAATGAACTGGGCGACTGTGTCGCTTGTGAAACACTCACTCATACATTGTCCACCTTCAAACTGACCTTGGACCTATACCAGCATCACAAGGGGCGGTGATGCTCTGCGGCTGGGAAGGTAATCGCAGGCCTGGCGGAAAGTAATAGCAGCTTACCGCCGGGTGGCCGTCGATGCAGATGGCACTGTTGCGATACGGCATCGAAGCACACTTGTTGATCGCCATTTCACAGTAGCTGTTGTCAAATCCGATTGGACAGTCATACTCGTGTGAGCTTTCAACATCGCGGCAACTTCCACCATTCTGACAAGTGGTACCTAGACAGCAGCATCACTGTCTGTTACTACAAGGATCAGTAATAAAACACGTTAGCTACATGGACTTAGCAAGTCACAGTTAACAAACAGTTTCTGTCACTTCACACCCTGTGGCAAAGGATTGCAATCAGCATCTGTGTATTTGTTTGTTTGTTCATCTGTCTGTTCATTTGCACATCTCTAAAACCACAAGTCCAAATTTCACCAAATTTTCCGTACATGTTACCCGTTACCCGTACTCTCCGATGACAATGACATATATTATGTTTTTCCGGTTTTGTGGATGATGTCACGTTTTGACATAATGGAGTAGAGGCCTGAATCAAAGACGACGCGTATCTTTCGTCCAGTTCACCAGGTGGCAGCACTAGTCAAATGTCTGGCATATTGTTGGGTCGAGTTTACCATTTGGTGGCACCCACCGGGGCAAAGTATGCCGTCTGACTGCATCTTGTTTAATTAACATGCATGCCTTTTTCATTGGTGTTACAGTACTCCAGGCTAGAATAATTGGAGCAAATGTTTTACTGGCCGACGTCCTTCCTGAGACCCAAGTCAAAGCACCAAAGAGACCTCAAAGCAGTGACTCCAACTAGAAGAAGCCACCACTCACAAGAGTGCCTTTGCACTCTTGTGAGTGCTGGCTTCTTCTTGCAATCTTTTTGTGATGAATGAATGACATTCCAAAACTCATGGTGGAACATTTCTATGTCAAGTTTTGTGACTGGTATTTGAGATATCTTGTAAAAGACAGACAGACAAACGGAGGTTTAAAAATTACCTGTACCACCCCCCCCCCAGCCGCAGTCAGCGTCTGTAACCGGGGGAAAAACTCATTGTCCTCTTATCTTTTCTTGATCAACAAAGTAATTCCTGTGCTAAGGGATGCTGCAGCCTTCACGACACTTTTCGACACCAGCATTGAGAACCACTTTTGCCACCAGAACCTAGCACACTGGTTCCCAACCTCTTCTCGTAATATACAGGACTTCATTCCCCATTCCACGACTGTCTGACTCAAAAGATGCATTTTAAATAACATAAGATGTTAACACAATAAAACATCATATTATTCGTGATTACAAATGTGCTGCATGGAATTTGGTATCAGTGAAGTGCTAGACAATGATTAGAACTACTGCAGCTAAATCTACTAAAAGATCAATATTCCAACACTTTCAGTCGGCTAATATAGTGGTCTCAATTGCCCCCTAAACCCCGACATTTCCACTGTGGAAATGTCCCCTGGTTGAGAATCTCTAACCTAGCAAGTGCCTTTTAACTTCGAGCACAAGCTGGTTCTCAGATGTAAGGTGAGACTTTTTATGCAGGACGAGAGACTTTGCAAAAGCCTCACATTACCCAAACAGTTATCAAAACTAGCCAGCTTGCATAAGTCAGAGTACATCTTCCTCATTTTAACCGCAGCTAAAGTCATGGTATAAAGCAGTTCTCTCTGACGAGATCCCCCGACATTTCCCTTACAGCTGCTAAATACCCCGACATTTCCATTCAGGCCGCGGCACCAGTCTACCCTGAACTCACATCGAGGTCCGGTAAATCTGATCAGACAGTGGCAACTGAAGCCGATGCTGGACACATCCATCGGCGACGATCGCGACGAGTAGGAGGCGTTATTTGAGCACGTTCTGTCGTTGAGGCACGGTCTGTAATCATACGTCCACAAGGGCGTCTGGCAGTTCGAACCAACAAACTTCTCTGGGCACAGGCAAGTGCAGCTGTTGATGCCGTCGACACACGTTCCGCCATTTAAGCACGAGCTGAAATCAGCAACATAGATACATGCAGTGCTTAAAGTAGTTTGAAAAACAGACAGACAGACAAACAGCTGCGACTGAACGCCATCTCACCTCTTACCCTTCTGCCTTATCCCCTCCCTCAGTTTACCAACCGACTCCCCCTGAGCTGGGAGGCTGAGCTAAGAACTGGGGGGGCTAACCCCCCTCGAGCCCCCTTACTTTAGGTGTTGATAGCTCAAGCCGTTTTCCTGTCAGAGCACAGACAGACAGACAAACAAATGCGATACGCTGGCGGCTATGCCAGAGTGGGTAGCTAGAAGGTAGACTTGGTCACCCCAGCGTCAACACTATGCTTTTGCCATCAATTACTTAGGCCGGCTGTGACCATGACCTTGGCCTGCTTTCGTGGCCGAGTGGTTAACGCACTCGGCCGCCATGTGCAGTAAAGCCTGACGCGCTCAGTGGCCGGGGTTCGACTCGGCCCGGGAGCGTTCGTCTACCAAAAAATTATTTCTAATAATTCCTATGCATATGATGAACAGGGAGATAATCCCGGGCAGGTAAGAGGGCTCGACGGTGTCCTCTATAAACTGTGACCGTTGCTGATGCCTTGATTAGCAGCATCAAGATATCAGTCGCGCCGACGTGAGAGCCGAAGCAGATAGATGTGGCTAAGCCCAATGGCTAGGCACTGAAGAAGTGTCAGTCAGGTGGCCAGGCGCTGAAGAAGTGCCGGTCAGGGCTGGCACTGAATAAGAGCCGGTCCGGGCTTAGCCAGACAGTAGGCTACGCCTAGAGGGGGCGCACTTAGAAATACCTGACAAGCTGCTCACGCCTACTTAACCCTTCCTCCACCCTACACAACTCGCACATACACCGCACACACCTACCAATTCCCCTCCTCTCCCTGGGCTGGCGCATTGGACCGACATA
>Ga0209363_1001464_pt1 | contig 11358 bp, 9 predicted proteins | sample WorMetexBAHAMAS3_FD_187385 | JGI IMG/M metagenome (GOLD analysis project Ga0209363, IMG submission 187385) | Marine gutless worms symbiont microbial communities from Max Planck institute for Marine Microbiology, Germany - Inanidrilus exumae... | ecosystem: Host-associated > Annelida > Digestive... | reverse complement strand
AGCTTAGCTGTATTCAACCCGTCTCGCAGCATTCGCTTTTCATCTCATTGATATTCAGAGATGGATCTATTGTTTCTGGTGCCATGGGCAAGATTTCCAGACTGTGCCCCCTGATTATTTAAAATCAATTACTTGTCTTTCGTCATGCAGATTCGCGTTATGTTTGATCTCCCCTTCCCTCTTTGGTGCCCCCTCCATTGGTTCCCTGGGCAGCTGCCCCAGTCGCCTACCCCTCGATCCACCACTGTTGTTATCCTCTCTTAAACACCCACATCATCCTCGTTACAAGCCACAGACTGCTCCTTTGACGATGCATCTGGAATCAACTCCCATATTCATTTCGCCAGCTTCACCCCATGTAGTCTTTGTAATTCTGACTCGCGTCATCTGCACATCTGCGCGTGTCATATCACGTCTTTTTCTGTCGATTCACCAATCGTGGTATCCGTTACACTCTCTTTCTTTCATTCCTGGCTTATTAGCGCACGTTAAGCAAGTACGTCCGTCTTCGTAATACTCGGACTGAAAAGTACGCTGGCCACGTCGCGTGTTGCTCCTGGTGAATCCCGTTGAGTATGCGCCGCGCGTTCTATTACAATTAGAAGAAAAACGGGACAGACAGACGGACGAACAGACGTGAGACCGTTCAGCCAACAGAACTCGCCAGTTCTCTGACCGTTACAATACGCTTACCGCTAGACGAAGCCAATGTAATAATGCTTCAGATTCAGATTTATTAGCGTGATAGCCCGAAGGCTAAAAAATCACAAAATTTGAAATAACAATCAAAGCAGCAAAGTACAAATACATTACAGAACGATACAGTGGCGCGAAGTGTTCTGAGTGGCAGCAGGGCCGGTTAACTAATAAATTCTATCCAGCGGACTTACCACAACAGACGTACAGCAAAACAAACAACAAGCACAATACGCAAGGCAGTCGTAGATCAGACTTTGCCTGCTGTGTGCAATCCCACTCCCCCTACGCGGCCGATAACAGACTCGTCCAACGCTTGCAATTATGCATCTGCCCCTATCTGGACCACTATGATTTTCAGCGGCTCAATTCTCCCTTAACTCTATATACTTCCTTAATCTAAGTCCCATTAACACTAAATTAACTTCGTGCATCAAAGTACATTTGTTTCTCCGCCAACCTTCACCGTTACCATAGTAACTATAGATACGGCGGCCTGCGTTTCAGTAATTCTTCCTATTAATCATCAAATTTCTCTGTTCTTCTTTTACTTTAGTTTGCGAGTAATTTCAAAATAATTAGTCAAAATTATGCCCTTTAATAATAGGAAATTGAATTCTGTCCGACTTTACAATAAATAAGTAAATTTAAGCGAAATCGGTCTTTCATACGAAATTCATACCGCTATACGGCCCATTATAGAAAATATATGATGTCATCCACAAAACCGGAAATACATAACGTATCGCAACGACGCCTGAGGAGGACCGAGCCATGGCCATAAGTAACATGCACAAAAATTTGGTAAAGATCGCGTGTGTGATTCCGGAGATATCCTCGCGAATAGACAGACAGACAGACACACAGACGTACTCATTACAATACTTTGCAACCGCTCCCGCGGGCGTAGTAATAAACGAGAAGTAAAAAAGAAGAGAAAGAGGGAGGGGAAACAGAGACAGAGAGAACTCATATAGCTAAACTGGTAAGAAATGGTTAGTGATGAGGGTAGAATATAGAGGTCACTAAAGGCCTATTGGAATTTTAACAGAGCACGATGGATGAACGATACGGTGTCGTCTCATGTCGTACAACACCGACCAAGGAACACTGAATCTTCGGTGCCGTGACAGTCATAGCTCGGCGAATGGTAGATGCAGGGAAATACTAGCGGACGGCAGATGACAAGTAGGAAATGGATAGATTTCTACGTAGTGCGCCATCATAGACAGTAAGCTAAGTCGGGCTTCGGGTTTGTTGCGCTGTATCGATTCGTCTATCATCTCCCTGTGTCGCTCGTTGGGCGTGTGGCTATTGAAGGACGCATCGCCGGGAGAAGGGGGTCTGCCCCCCCCCACAAGAAAAATTGCCCCTGGGCGGGGATGTGGCCAGGGTTTTTCCTAGTGTGTGGCTTGCTATGTGCGCCCCTAAAACTCTCTTTGGCCCCCCTACTCGCTATAGACTCTGGCACCGGTACTGGAAGGACGAGAACCGAGTTCTGTATACCGTACACAGATGTTCGTGTCAATAAACCATCACACCCATTGTACTTGGCACACATATATAATTCACCCGAGCAACAGGCACAGGTCAGCGAGAACATTATATATCACCCCGACTTGCCTGCTATTTCATGAACAGTCTCACTGCAAAAAGTAGGTTGATGGACTTATCATTAGTGTAACTAGAAAGCCCTCGCTCGAGGTTGCACCCACCACTTTAGCAACATTTTCCTCCTGTAACTTTGACCTTTGACCTATGATTTGACCTCCGAACTTGACCTAGATAGTATCAAGGTGAACCAGCAAACCAGATATCTAGGTCAAAGGTCAAAGGACACCGGAGCTACTGCTCTACCTAACGAGGAACTGGTTATGTCTAATTAATCTCCGTTCTGACAAGTTTGAAGTCCTTCCTCGGCCACTTGGGTAAAAAGGGCGGCGTTGACCCCGTCTATATCCCGCTGAGCCAGTCACCATTCTACACAGCTACAGAATAAGCGTGTTCAATACATCGCGCGGTTCGCCTCTTTACTCTCATAAGTTCACAAAGTTCATAAAAATACCAACGCTTACAGCTAATAGCGCGTGACCAGCGCGTTACAACGTTAAAAACTATAAAACTATAGAAACATTATAAAAGAAAACGATGTACTGCAGCAGTATACATCGCTGAAAAAGAACAGTTTTGAGGTGGATTTTGAAGCTTTCAGTGTCAGACAGTTCTTGAACAGATGACGGAAGAATGTTCCAAGCCGCCGGCCCAGCGAACTCCATCTTTACTTATCGCGCCTACCCACGAAGAATGGCCAGGCTGAGTGCACACGGAGATTGTTCACTTTCCCGCAGACGGTTACTTATCGCAGTACTAAGCGGGCTTGAGTAGAGTAGCTTTGTTCATGTATACGCACAATGTCGAAGCAACATTCGAACATTGTCGAAAGAATCGTTAAACTTGTAGCATTCGACAATGTTGCTTCGAATTCCTTCGACATTGTTGCTGGTATGGACGGGGCTTTAGACCTATTTCCTTATACCTAAAACGGCATATAACAAACCACACGCGTAGTACAAGATTGATTATCAGCAGCATTCCTATCCCGGTTGGATCTGGGCGTACAGAGCGATGTGATGTGAACGGACAACATCCGCAGTCCCGGATTCCGTTCCTGTATGTCTGCATTCCTTCATCGCAGATGTTTTTTGTCCGGCGCCTATCCGCATTTTGCACGCGTCGAAGCTAGGTCACACGTTGGGGAGTAACGGCTAGATGTAAATGATTTTTTTGTCGTCGCTTCACGTCTTTAACAGTCATGTATGTGCTATTTACCCATGCCTACGACAGACGCGTGGGTAGGGTGTTACAGCGGCGATTATCTGTTTGTTTGTTTGTTTGTTTGTCTGTTTGTCTGTTTTTCTACACGACATCTTTAAAACCTGATGCAGCTAGGATCACTTTATTTCGGTATGTAACCAGCCGCCCAGGTCGACTCAGCCTTCTACCCTCCGCGGTAAAATGAGTACCAGCCAAATGGCGGTGATGCTCTGCGGCTAGGTAATCAAGACAGGGATGGTGTAGTTTGCAGGTAAAACTGTGTGATCCATGTCTGAGCGCCCTGCGTGTAGGACATGGCGCTATATAAATCCATGTATATATCTATTTATAGTGCTGTCCTGTGTGGCAGTCTCCTTGCTGTGTCATTGTCATTGTCTTTGCGTTCTGTCAGTGATTAAATAAACGAATATTCCTCTTCTTCTTCTTCACTAAACTTGTCATAGACATGGTCCACCACGAGTCTTGGAAACCCATTTATTTTGTGGACCAAAAGGTCAAAGGTCCAGGTCACGAGGCACAAACTTTGCTGGCATGGGTCATGGCGGTTTTGTGAGTGCTGGCTTCTTTCGGTTAATTTTTGTTTTAGACCTATACCTTATTATGCGGCAACTTTGTTCTTATATGTAATTGGTATTAGATTAGATGCGTGCAAATGTTTTATGATGATGATGATGACGATGATGAATGTGAAGATTTTACTGCTGCGTACAAGACCACACAATACGTGCACTTAAAATGAGATAAGATTTTACCCAGTAGGCCTAACGCAGTACATCAAACCGGCTTAGCATGAAACCATTCTGCAAACGTTATCTTGAGGCACTGAGAATTTCGAGTCGCGGCAGTGCATGGCAGCTATCAGACCCAGGGCTATTGCGCGCGCTGCGCTGAGAAACGTCTAGAGATAAGAAGTCAGCGTATAAGACCGCCCGCAGAAAGCTTCGAGGAAACACAGAGATTTGACGTCAGACACCAAGCTCAGATTCGCAAATAATGCGAGGAACAGAAAGCTTATTCTTTGCAGTTGGCAGTAATTTCACTGCAGACGATGCTAGATTGGGAACCTTGAGCGATACTGTTGAGTTCCCGTAGAAATAAATAAAACCAACAGGCTTTTGCGATCACAGAAGCTTCAGTACGTAAATTGTTATCAAATAGCGGTGATTCCTAATAAATATTTTTATCGTGCATCAACATAGCACGACATGGTGAGCGAGATGCCGTTAGAGACGTTTTGTAGGCCTAGTGCTGACATACTGCATGCATGATAGATTACCCTCGAACGGAAAAATGTTCAGGGTTACGTGATCTGTTTAATTTTTGGTAAATAATGATAATATATAGGAAACAGTACAAGATAGAGAGACACAGTTGCAGTTGAAGACTAATAAGAAATCGTAATTATCCCGTCGAACTAAATTTTACCGCGGAACAGGTCTCAAACTAGACCAGTTGGGCGAAGAACCGTGGACCTGGCAACCCAGTTATTCGGTGGAGGGAGAATATGCGGCCGCTACTGCTTTCGTGACGACCAATGAGCGTGACGTGCACGTTTGTATTAATTGTAGCGGCTCCTCCGTCTTGCCGTTGCCGCTGCATGCGATCTGTTTGGTTTCTTGTTGGTTATAGCTGGCAGTAAAAGAGAACGTCGTTGAAAGATTTGAAACGTGCGAAATCGACGGCGACTTGCTGCTGTTGCTTCGCGAAGAACATCTCCGAGATGACTTAGAGATGGATAACAGCATCCACAGAATGAGGTGAGTCAACCTAGCCTGAGCAAAATACTGTGCAGCCGTAGAGAATGTAGTACGTCCGTAGATTTTGCTGTTTACATCAGACGTAATGTAGTTTACACTGTGTCCCAAACATCTGTCAGATGTCACGTATTAGTAGCATTGTTAAAAATGATTTTTTTGATTTCCCAATTAAGGTAAAGTGGCTATAGCTGACTGGTGAGGTGGACAATTTTGTAAGCTTTTGGTGTCAAATTTTTTTCAGGATTTCACGTACCGAAAATCATTAAAATCGGTTAATTGTTGACAGAGTTATTCAATAAATAAAAAGGTGGACAGATTTTTTGGGACACGGTGTATTTCGGTTACGTGCTGGAGATAGTTTAGTTTCACAAAACGTAGGAAACAATAATAACAGCGTAACACCGAGAGAAACACCGATGTATGTCGAGAACGCTAAAAATTAATCACCATAGAACTAGTGAAATTATGTGTATGTTTATTTCCTACGCCGACGCAGTCTCGGGAGAAGAATTTTTACCGCTGTTTGTCTGTTTGTCCGCACGATATCTAAAAAACTGATGTAGCTAGGATCATCGAACTTGACTTTCAAATGTTACACGATGAGTACTGGCTGAAACTCATTTATATTGAGGTCAAAAGGTCAAAAGGTGAGTCACGAGTCACAAAAGCAGTGCCGGCATGGGTCTTTGCACTCTTGCGAGTGCTGGCTTCTTCTAGTTATACGTTGATTTTCGTTTCGTTCACCGGAAAAAGGCGTCGAGTGTCTGCGTCGTACGACGCGCAGATTTCTGCGAGATTTGGCGAAGCTGAAGCAGATCGCGGACTACGAGTCGTGTGACCCGACACATCTCGACGACTGGCTGAAGGATCTCGGCCACGAATTTCGCCAGTACACTTATCAGATGCTCAAGTCGGGCGTCGACCGGCGAGTCGTGCGTTACCTCAGTGACGAGCACCTGCTCCGAGACTGCGGCATCGTCAACGGCGTTCATCGGCTGCGGATACTGGAGGCTGCTAAACGTTAGCACGTGCACGTCTTCTGTTCTTTTGATAACGTCAGTTATTTTGTTCCCGGGTCCGAATTTATGAGCAAAGCTACAAGCTGTCTACGGGACAGGGACACGGACAGTCCACGGATTAGCGTTGTACAGGATTGCGGCGGTATTGGTGGTTCAGGGTTAATAATGATCGTGGATTTTACCGCTCATTTCGAATAATTAACAGTTTAAAAACAAAAAAGAAAAAATAATGACGTAAATTAAAAATAATAAAATAACGAGTTAATAGAGAACTACGTTATGCCTACGAATCTCCTGCTGAAATTGTACATTTCTGTAGTACAGTAGTAGTAGTACAGTAAGCTATTAGTCAATTGGCCACTAAATTAGTAGCACCTATGCGATCTTTCCTCCCCTTTCCGTCTTTTTCTTTGCTTCTTCTTGCCGTCGTTTTGTGTTTGAATATAGAAATTACAGTGACATTCACACGGTCAATTGAACTTCTGAATTTTATTGGATTTTCAAATGAATTGTGCACAAACAGCCTTGAGTGGATCAAGCATCATTGCGCATTTCACTCAGTCAGTCCGACCGTCCGTCCGTCTGCACTGTATTTTGGCTTGTTTTATTGTCGATGTACCTCAAGGTCTGCGTTTCATGTCGAAGCACGTACACTTTTTGTCGACATGTCTTGATGTGTCTTCGTTCTTTGATGATGGTCCGATAGTCACAAATTTAATCACTCCCTTGGGTCGCAGCGATGAACATGCCTACCGCTGACTCCGACTTCCTCGAGTTAGAAACGTGGCTTCTGATCTGTCTTGGCCAACAGATCGATGTCTCGAAGAACCAGGCATATGTTGAAGCTAACAAAACTTCAGATCCTATATAATGTAGGCTCTATATTCAAATGAAACTGAATATTTATGGTACTTACTGTTTGAAGTAAAACATTTATGAATTCTGTAACAATAAGTAGGTAGGCCTATGAGCAATTATGTAAACCATATAATCACCATATAATATGTTACGTAATTCGTGACTTGTTTATTAAACTGTGAATACGATCGTCCCATCGACCGTTGCATGGATGATACCGTTGACGATCGCATAGTGTTCCCCGTATTTTAATAGTTTTTGTCACAGGTAGAGTTTTTAAGGAGCCACCTTTACATATTTGTGTATTGATTAAATTTAGCCGATCAATCAATCAATCAAAATTTATTTTTTTACAGTAATAACAGAAAATGTAGCACTTGAAAGGCTACCAGAAAAGCATTACGCTTATTAAAACTGGTCGCCTGAAACTAAACAACACAAACACGAATACATCAGAAAAAAGAAAGAGACAGGAGGAGAAAGTAGCATCAACATGTGCAATTTGAGTGCAAATACCAGTACATATAATAAATAATAACGATAAATCCTGTATACATACACTATGGTTTTTTATTAGCCACTTAGTATTTGACGTGTTATTTTTGTCATGATTTATTACTGTAGCCTTTGTTGTTATTATTGACCTTGCTGTATAGGATCGAATATCATATGCAGCCCTACATATCCCGGCATAGGTGGAGACGCCCATGCGGTATGCGACAGTTCAATAGACGTGTTTATCAGCTACAGACGTTCAACAGGCTCTCAATTAGCAAGGTGCTTTCCTGCTTTCGCTGTGACTTTTGCATATAGAACTTAAATCACAACAACTTTGGTTGTGCTATTTTCCGTTTGCGTAATAATTATCAAAGGATTTATTTATTACGCTCACGGCGTCCAGGGGTAAGCGTAACGTAACGGTCTGGTGTTCGTCCCTCTGTCTGTCTGTCCCGTCGGCGCATACTCCACGTGACTCACCACGGGTGCAGCACGCGACGCGGCCAGCGTACAATTTCCGTCCGTAGTAATTGTAGTTATTGAACGATTTCGTCGACTTTCTTTTGCACGCTGTTCGCTGCGTGTGTGTGTGTGCAGTCTGCTAAAAGTTCACCTGCAGTTGCGTGGTCTGACGGTCTTCCCTGACGCCGAACTCCCTCGACCGCTGCGTCGGCGACGTCGACCGCAAAGACTGGGTTCACCGGGTGAACAAGACATTTGCTTTGCCTCGTTGTCGTATCGTCAGCCACTCTTTAACCCCCTTTGACGTAGTAATTCACTTTCTGTAATACTGTTAACCCTTCGACAACACATGCCTGCGACTGGTTTCAAGGACTTTGTTGCCGTTTTTGTTATTTGTTACCCGTTCATTTTAATTTGCGTTTTTATCGACCCGAAAATTACTGGTATGCGAATACACAGGACTGGCGGCAGTTTTGTGAAGGTCCAGCTACCTGATGCAGTCTTGCTTGAACGATTGGATACAATTAGCATTCTAATGTAGATGAACCACCGTCCCTGTCAACTGCGTGGCTAATCTAATACTTATTTTCCGCAGTTTTTGATTAAAATTATAGAATTATAGGGAACCGAGTAATTACCAAACTTTTGGTTTGGAGAGGGAAATGGTATCTTGAAAAAGTCGAAAGTCACGTGACGTCAGCGGCATTGGCGATTTTCGATATGCCATACGTAAATTAGTGATCTGAAATAAATGTCTTCAGCTTACACCGTTTCCGCGATATTTTCACGTGTTTAACGTACGTAACTGTGTGTTACCTTGATCAGTTTTTAAAAAAAATTGGCTATGACAATTTACAGCAAACTTGTCACTTCCTGTACGTCGATAGGCGCGTCGTCGCTAATATCAATCGGTCAGTCAATCCGTATGTATTATACATGTATAGGCCTAATGCTATTTTTGGAGGCTATGAATTTACATATATAAGGATTCCAGATAGTTTAAATGGCCTTTGCGGTCACTTTCAAGATTATTGTAGGCCTAATGGCGCTGCTCAGTAAGTCAGTAATAAGTCAGTCAGTCAGAACAGTCTTGTAGAGCGGCGTCAAGTCACAGAAAGGGCACAGCGACGCCAGAGCAACGTAAGCATAGCGTAGTTTACATACGACTTCCTATTAGTGTTCATATGTTACAGCATCTGTTTTGTAGCGCTTCCGCATGACGGTGAATAATCGTGAATAATTCTTAGTTTCGAATGCAGCACTCACGACTTTTGATCACTGTAGTTAGTCTCATGGGCGATATGGAAGAGTTTTTTTGGTAGTTGTAGTGACCTACAAAGGTCATTCAAGGTTATCAGCAATGTCACCATTCGAAAGATGACGTGACTTTCTATTACGGTTTCAGAGTGGCTGCGTCCTTGTTTTCTTAATTCGAGATACAGCAAGATACTTAACGGCTCTGTTGAAGTTGCTTCCAATGCAGTTAGCGTGAAATACGTAAGTAGAATGATGGACTACCAGGCTGCGGGGAAAACTTCGACGATATGCTCAGTATCTTTGACACAGATCTGCGATTGTAACGGACAGACAGACGGAATTACGGTTTTGTGCGCCGCGTGGTAATAGCACGTTTGTCAATGTTGTTACTGCAGGAGATTGTGGCTGCTCTGGAGGGCAGCTGCAACATTATTCCAGTCATGGACAACTTTCAGTGGCCTCTTCCAGAAACGTTGCCAGACGACATGCGTCCCATCTGCTACTTCAACAGTATAAGGTGTGTAGCGCGCCGCTGATCCACTCCTGACTAAAATATGTCCTGACTGACCGTATCAGACTTATTAAGTTATTACGCTGGCCTCGTCTAGCAGAAAGCATGATGTAACGGTCTGGCGTCCGTCCGTTTGTCTGTATGTCTGTCTGTCCCGTCGGCATACATACCGTGACTCACCAGGGGACAGCATGCGACGCGGCCAGCATTTCGGCCAGATAGTAAGGAGGACCGACATATTTGTTATAGGAGTGGTGCATTGTATCAGTGAACTGAACTATCTTTCACAGCCAGATTAATCTACCACACGAAAACGTAACAGAAAAAAATGACGAAAAAGAACTGAAAGCAAAAACTGTTGAGCCGAGAAGATGCGATCCGAGTCCCAGTCCGTGAAGGCAGTGCTGAAGGAAGAATGCAGTCTAAGGCGGGAAGGATTTGTGAAGCAGTTGGGTTTTTCAGCCGGTGTGGTGAGACAGTGAAGGAGTTCCGGATGGCGAGAATCGTGAATCAACAAACGAAGATGATCTGACATGCACAAGATGATGTGAGTAGAAAGAGTGAAATGAGGCTGATGGAATACAGACAAGGTGATGCATATCGATCAGAGCGATTTATAATGCGGATATTTTACGGAGACTACGCCTCACTAAGGAAAGATTCGTTAGTAGTATGACGTCAGCAAAGCTTATAAATAAAAAGCTTTTATGGGTTTTGATGTCAGAGTGTCAGACGCTGCGTTTGCGTCAACGGATTAAAAAGAAGATTGGAAATGCCGAACGTTGTGTAAAATCAGTTAAATATCAAAACAGAAATTAACATTAATTTCGGAGTTATAAGAGCCAGTCGAATGCTCTGCGTGTTGTATAAAGAGATCGACAGTTGTCTCTGGACCACTGTGGTCGGTTATACTTTGTTAACATTGATTGCTGCCTATCCGACATCAGGCTCGGAACTGGACATCTTCTCCAGTTGGTTGACGCTGTTTGAAACAACAGTGGAAGTGAAGCTTACTTGTCTGATTTGGAGTTCCAACAAGATACCGTTGCGCAACATCCGAAGTGAATTACATCTGGAAAGGCTTATTTGCCACATCTACAGTCTTCTCATACGTATCCCATTACAGTGAGCTAAATAAACAATAACGTTTTGCATATGAAATATTTGTGTTACTAGCTTTAGGCACCTTAATCACAGTGTAGCACGGTAGTGCTTACACTGTCGTAAGGGCGACCAGCTATTCATATGGAGAAGGGCAAAATTGGGGGTATCAGAACTCCGAAACCCCCTGATGCCAGTCATGTGGCAGTTGATTGTTCTGTTCCCTACTGGTATTGCTAGAATGGCAATTGATTACGTGATACAGTCAGTCACATTCACAGCAAGTATGATTTTTGGCATGACTTCGCTGGTAAGGGCGTGCTTAACGTTCTAGGCGGAGTCCCACCAAAGTGATTTTTGCCGT
>Ga0209363_1001463_pt1 | contig 11363 bp, 8 predicted proteins | sample WorMetexBAHAMAS3_FD_187385 | JGI IMG/M metagenome (GOLD analysis project Ga0209363, IMG submission 187385) | Marine gutless worms symbiont microbial communities from Max Planck institute for Marine Microbiology, Germany - Inanidrilus exumae... | ecosystem: Host-associated > Annelida > Digestive... | reverse complement strand
GATGTGAACCACCTGTGGCACTGCGTGGACAAAAGCCACGACATACATATTCATGAGCGACGCCACCGTGTGGAGTGATGTGAACCACCTGTGGCACTGCGTGGACAAAAGCAACGACATACATATTCATGAGCGACGCCACCGTGTGGAGTGATGTGAACCACCTGTGGCACTGCGTGGACAAAAGCCACGACATACATATTCATGAGCAACGCCACCATGTGGAGTAATGTGAACCACCTGTGGCATGGCATGGACAAAAGCAACGACATACATATTCATGTCCATGACACACACTCACTCCACTACATTTATCACGCATAGCTGAACATACAACAAAACCCAGAAACACAGCCGGAGAAGGTTCCATGGTGCATTAGACATTATGTTATGTCATCTTTAGCTTACAGATCAGCAAGGGGTAGGAACTTTTGCACAAAATCCTGCACATGTGTCGCACATTCAACGTCATAATCGGTAACATAAATTTGAGGCTGTAAACCAGGAATAAGCTTGAATCAGCTTCGGAGCATATTTCACTCTTAGTCCCATTAGAGATTCTTATTCCCATGCAAATTCAATGTGAGCGAATGAAGATATACGTACAGTACATGCCCGGCTGAGATGTCGACACCAACTGTGGCATTTGATTGGCTGGTGTTAGTTCATGTGTTTGTGGTACAGGAACTATCAGCCGGACCTGTTACAGTGCCAAACACAGCAGCTGCATGACTGCTATCTACGCAACAGGCAAGAACTAGTCACTGTGAAATCTTCAACATCTTCTACAGCTCGGAGTCTACTGATAAGACATATGAAATATGCTGAAACATGAAGCACTCACAAACAGAACTGGAAAGCTATCACTCAAGGTTGCACAGATCGATATAGCGCAAAGAAGTCAACGAACTACCAATCAGTAATTATTATTATTATTATAATTCTTCATGCACGTCTGGTGCAGCCCATCACCTCACCTCACAATTGCATCCACAGCCAAAAAAAGAGATAAAATTTCCTCCTGTGAGCTGGAACTTTTGACTTACGACTATGACCTTTGAATTTACCCCAGACACGGTAAAGGTAAACCAACATGCCGCGTCTCGGCGGTGGCACAATTGTTCAATTACCATGTACAGGCACATTCGGCACCTGCTGACTACAGAACTGGCACAGGCGCTGGCGTGTAGACTGATCCTGGATCGACTACTGCAATGCTATGTTGCTCGGTGCTCCAAGCTATAGAATCAAGAAGTTTTTGAGGATGTTACACTGACTGCCTGTTCAGCAGAGGATCGACTACAAAGTGGCTCTGCTAACATTCAAAGTCCACAACACGTCCACTCTGGCATACCTTCGTCGCCTAATCCAGGATCAACAACTTGGCCATAACTTGTGATCAGCCACCACGACGCTGTGTCAACCGTCTAAGACGAAGACATTTGCAAAGCACGCCTTCCAATGCTCAGCTCCGGCTGTCTGGAACTCGCTACTGAAAACTGTTCTCAGTAGCGACTCTGTCACGTTTTTTAAGTTTAGGCTAAAGACATTCCTCTTCTCCAAAGCTTTCTCTCTTTCCTCTGCTAACTAACATGCTGCTTGGCCCCAACACCTCTGAATTTATGACCTAATGGCGCTACACATATCTGTTTATTATTTTTTTTTAAATACAGGCTACTGCTGGTGTGGCGACTGGACTTTGCTTTCCAGTGGAGGAAATGCAACACACTGGTAGACGACCACGACAATACTTCATGTTCAGTCATGCACACACAGCAAATATCTAGGTCAGAAGTCCGCAATTTAGTTCAAACGTTACTGTACGTGACACACAGACACACACACACTCCAAAGACTGCTCTAACTGCATGACTAGCGGTTGGTAAGAAAGTATCTCCGATGGTTTGTACGTACTGGTGTATACTGCGGAGGAAACGCCCCTGGACCAACAGGTATTAGAGGTTGCTGTGGATAGGCCACTGGCACAACAGGTTGAGTCATCAGTGGAGCTCCATTCATTACTGTTGACTGTGCTGTTCCTGCACTGCCGTCGTTGGCAACACCGCGTGCCGAAACTGTCGCTAACACACAGACACTTATGTCGTTTTTATGCTCAGCTTAGAATCATCTACAAATGAAGAATGCTTCATTCAAGCAAACCAGGCGACCTTATTACATAACTAAAAATACGTTCTATGGAACGTGGTATCTGCCCCATAACAAGTCCACAACGACCAAACTGTTCCTATAATACAAAATAAAGGTTATATTGCATATTTTGGTACAGTGCCGGCTTGTAACAGATGGACAGACACACGACGACAGCATATACTGCACTAGCATAGCGTCATGTGGCAATGAGAAATTCACGCACAAAAAGCCTTCAGTGTTGCCAATTCAAACATACTCCTTGGCTTTTGAGCGACACGCTAGGCAACAGTGGATATTGGTCATAACTGTATTCAAAAATTACACAAATGTACAAGCATCACTTTTAAAAAAATCTGCATACAAGTAGCAGTGCAGTATACCACGTTTGTTCTGATGTCCAGCCGCCACGCGTTGATTAGACTGAGACTGTGGCACTGACACAAAGGCAGGCTGTGGCTGAGGTGATGGATAAACCACTTGTCCAGTAGGCATCGGTGGATAGGTGGAAGAAGGGCTCAGCGGCATAGATGAGGGTCTCGGTGGCGTTGATGACGGCATTACTCGCTGACAAATACACCAATTAAATTCACAACAAAAAGGCAACAAAATGTCCAGTCTGCAAAAAAAGTTAACAATATGTAACAGAATATATTCAACCAAATACATTCGTCTGATTTTTAAAATAGCACACTACTGAATTATTATGAGTCATGTCACTTTTCATCAGATTGTCAAAATAATACTTCACAACTTGTAAACAACTTCATAATATGACAGCAAAAGTACAATACACAGTAATAATACACTGAAAGGGTAACGTTCTCACCATTGGAGGCTTTGCAGCTGGATTAAACTCTTTTGCCAATGGATTTAAACTGCTCTTCTTGGCCACCCTACAATTCATGTAAACATTTAGCAAAACATGTTTAAATTGTAACTGAAATAAAATGTTCTCTCTAATACATGCTACTATACAGCAGTACAGATCATGAGTACACGGTGCACAATTGCTTTACAAATATCATGACTGATGGACTTCTCACGGTCACGGTCACATGACACTGTAAAGTGGTGATATCTCAGAAATGGTGCAAGATAGAGAAACTGCTACTACAGACTACTAAAAGGAAGTGATATATGCCCCACAGAACATTGTCCAGCCATTTACAATGACCATGAGTGACCTTCGCGCTCATTCGTCTATTGGTTGTTGACAAGATTTCAACTGACATAGCTCACGTGGAGCCTGTACTATAGCTGAGCTTCTTGTGATGGGAGGAAATATACAACAAGAAATAATGCACAAAAAATGAATAACAGTCAAATGGTATAGTCCCAAAATCACTAATTATTACTGCCAATAAACATCCAAGTCATGTTCTTGGTTTCTTGGTAAGCAATAACTCAGCATTATCTTCTACTGATCCCAGCCACATTAATTTGTCTCTTATCACTTGATTAACTGTTAACCGATGAAAAATTAAATAAACAACTGTCGATCACTATATACATTATGGTACGGAGACTGTGAGCTGACACCACTGAGGAAAACTCTAGCATCTTTTCCCCAATCCAAATGCATCATTTGCCCCCAGCGAGGACTAGCAAACAATGAAATATGGCTTCAGCAAGATCTTTCAGTTCTTAACAGGGGCTGTTGGCTAACACTGGTTGATGTGTACAAGTGCTCTAAAACAGTGGTAATAGTAGCAGCAGTAGTATATACATCATTACATTATATTATATACATTTTGGACTAAATCAACTGATCACTTACTCAACTTAGACTTATTAACCAACAAAACTAAAACAAGGAAACAGCAAAAGAAATATACTAACTCGGTTGATTCTTTGTTCTCAGGGGCAGGTGATGTGCCTTTACTGTCGCCAGTTTCTATGCTAGGCTGTGGAGACACATTTGGTAGTGTCGGCTGTGGTGTTGATGACTGTGCCTGCGATAGCTCAGCTGATGAACTAGCAGGACTTGGTGACGATGAACTAGCAACAGTACTGACAGACACTGCCGAAGCCGACCTACGGTCCTGACTGTCAGACTCAGATAACTGCAAAAAACAAAGCATTCCTCACAGCATTGAAAAGGTAAAGGCTTCCCATACTCGTTACTGAGCATTGTACAGGCAGTCAGCCCGCAGGTGACTATAAGTCATCCACCCGGCAGTAGGCTGCCATTACTTTTTGCCAGGCCTGCGGTTACCTTCCCAGCTGCAGAGCATCACCACCCCTTTACCGGTACCAAGTTATACTGGTTGGTAACATAGGTACATGTGTGAACAACTTGCCCAAGTTTGATACACAGCTTCAGTCCCGAGTAGGATATGAACCCACGACCTGTTGATTGCAAGTCCAATGCACTACCTGTTGTGCCACTGTGCCACCCTATACATAAACATGCATTTATTGTCTTTTGTAGCATTACATATAAAGAGCACAACAACATTAGCAGTTAAAATCTGCCTGAACTGTATGTCAGTTGTTCTTCTAGTAATACTAAAAGGTACACCTAATTAGCGGCCAGTGCTCATCACTAATTTTTCAGGCACATAGCCCACAGGTGATATTTGTCAGAAACCCAATAATACACTGCCATTACTTTCTACCAGGCCACACTTACCTTCCCAGCATCAGAGCATCACTGACCTAGGCTGGTACCAATTTACACTACTTGGTGAATAGAGGCACATGCATGTGAACCACTAAATCTTGTTTCTGTATGACAATGGAATGGACATGGACATCTGTAACCAGCAAGCTCCAGATCACTGGCCCAATGTCTTACCTGCTGCACCACCACGCCACACCCAGTCATAGCAATGCTCTCCTACATGCATTTACAAACACACAAAATAATGTACCACAAAAATCTAAAATATGACTGACCTTAAAATTATTGGCGAAGTCTTTCAAGTCAGTAATAACTTGCTCCTCTATCAACACAGACACAGTTATATAGCAAGACAAAGTCGATTTCCTCCGACATTTCGTTCAATTATAGCTGCAACTGCATCATATTCTACTGTTTACATGAACTGTATGTCTACTCTGATCATGGTTACTTCTTGCTCATATACCAGCTTGACCTCAAACATATTCATCAGCAACATTCTAACAGCTAAAACTGAAGACTTTAATGGCAAAATGTCTTTCGTTGCCGGCATCTGACACCGACAGCCGGTGTAATTTTGTAGTGTGATATCTTTACCTCAGATGTCTGTTGGTGGATTGAGAAATGGTGAAATTCACTGCACTTTTTCCTGGATGGTCCTACTGCTTCGAGTTCCGTCCAGTGCTATAATGCCATTATTTGGGCAACAGAATAGTCATCTGACATGTAAAAATACCAACTCCATTGTTGTCAAAGGTTCTCTTCCAAAGGTTGTGGCACAATACAGAGAATAGGCAAGTCAGCAGGTCAAACAAAAAAGTCACTGAGTGAGTCTACTCAGACAATTAATGCACTGGTACTAATAAATCAACTCAACATTCAAGGCAAAGTGCACAAAAGTGCACAGAAAACATGAAGAACTAATGCTAACAAAAACTGGTCCTAGTAAAAAAACGCCAAAAAAACAAACAAATCTAAACATAAATCAACAGTTATCTGTAAGAACTGCTCATGTGTGTGTGTGTGTATATCGTGAATAAAAGTGGTACATAAAACAGCAATAATTTTCTATCAGTCACTTAAATTACTATTTGGACACCTTGAAAGACATGTCTGCCGCATGAAAATGGTGCTAGTAGGCCATACTAACATGCACTGTCATGAAAGGTACCACGCAGACAGGCGAATAACATTCAAAATACCATACACAACATACGTTTATGAGGTACTGATCGAACTGGTGGCTGTGACGGCGTTGGTAAATCTTTCCTAAGTGCGCGTGATTCTGCCGTCTCATGGACAGCAGGTGATGGACTACTCTTCACAGTTTCTTCACTACCTACATCCATCACCAATCATACACTGACGTTTCGCCGGACTACTCTTCACAGTTTCTTCACTACCTACATCCATCACCAATCACACACTGACGTTTCGCCTCTATATGCCACATAACTTAACAGCTACATGAAACGAATCAAAATGAAAGCAGGCAAACATTCACAGTTCACACTTACTAGCGAATGGTTTACACTCATTAGACTCATCAAAGTAAGGTCAATGTCCCCTCTTGCTAACATAACTCATCTACCACCATCAGTGTACAACAATGGAGTGAATACACCATAGAGCACATAGAAAGCTTTAGTCTGTCCAAATTGAAAGTTAAGTCTGCAGTCATTAGGGAAAGACGATCAAACGACCAATGGAACAACTCTGGTTCACAATGAAAACTGCCGTTCAATGATGTATGTATGTGTAACATTAAAGTCAACATTGCCATATTTAGCAGCCTCTTCACCAACTGTAACGTCTACACAAAACAGTTTTCTCACTACATCCGAAAATCCCATGCTAATTAATTTTGTGGATTGTAGACAAACTGCACTATAAGCTGTGCCTTTATTATTTTGCCTGAAGCTGTCAACAAATCAGTACATAAATCAACCTGCTATGCAAGCAAAAGGCATTGTTCACTGCACATGGAAATTATTTAACTATACTGATGCATGCAATAAAGAATACAAAACATGCATGGATTACTGACCATTAACTCGAACACTGATCTCGCCAGCCGCTGTTACAGTAACTGCATCTTGCTGTGCGGAAGCAGTTGCTACGGTAGCAGGTGTAACGGAAAGCGTCGTTGGCAAACTACTGGACATGGTCTGCTGTGATCGCTGGGCTGGCGAGACGGTGGCACTCGTCCGCAAATGTGGAACGACGTATTTGCCTGCTGACTGAGAACCAGCTGACGATGGACGATGGACGGCACTGAATGCCATCTCCTCATCGTCACCATTCTCTCCCGCGTTCTCCAACGCCGACCGTTTTGCATAGTCAGTCCCTCGTTCTATCTCCATTGCTAACCTATGTGCCTGTGCCTCACGCTGCCTATATTCTGCAGTGTCAGACTTCTGCAGAGGTGTGCTACACAAAAAGACCACAAAAAAACCGAATCAGTACATACAAAAAATGCTTTAAAAAATCCATAAAATTTTACAGCATACTTAACAATGGAATAAAATTCTAAGTTATTTTCTACATTACAAGATACGGTTTATTTTTTAAAATATTCATATGTGGCTAAACAAGTCAGTGGAATGCTTGCAGGAATTATTTAACAGTTCTAAGTACATGTGAGTTGATAAACAGTGATAAATTCATGCAATACTCACGTATACTGTGTCAGATTAGGATCATAGTCGGATTTGATGTTAAACTTCTCAGCATTAGTGTTGAACATTTCATTGGCATCCCAGCCAGTCTGCAAACCCAGCATTCACTTATTACTTACAACAAACTTAGTTCTAGCATCACAAACCACCCTGCCATTTCAATGGCCATTTGCTATGTGTACCTTGGCTATCCAGTTACGCTTTGGTTTCTTCCTCCACCTGCTTCAGAAGAGGTTTGAAGATCAAGTGGAATAGGCTCTTTATGTAGCATATGCCCTTCCCTTCCTGCCACCCAACCAACAGATGGTTAGTTAGTTTGGAGTTTGGCTATATCAGAGACAAAAAGTCGGGGGTTGAGAGCTATCCCTACCCAGTGAAGGAAGGCCAGTGATATACTAACCTCAACCATGGCCGCCTTTTTGTTCAACAGCCACCCAAAAAGTAAAGGGATCAACAGGCTGATTTAATGCTACCGCCTACAAGAGGGGGAGACAACAATCATGCTGCAAGACAAAATTAGATCAAATACTACAAAAACCAGCATGCATCCTTAACAAAACAATACACATAACAAAATAAACACACACAAAAATAAAGTCAAGTTTAGTCACCTCCTACAACATCCGGCCTGGAAACAGAAACAGAGTGGGATTATTATGGTAGAATGAAAAGGGATGGAAGAGCAAGAAAATAAATGAAGCAAGTAAGAAAGGGAAAACGGGTAAAGTAAAAGATACCAAAAGATAGAGTAAAGGTGGGAAAGTGGGGAAATGAAAGGGTAAGGGGAGGGAAATTGCCCCAGGCCCACACGTGGCACTCAACCAACAATGCTAAAGCACTGAAGTAAACTCAAAACATTAACCCCAACCATCAACCTTACTTCATCGACCACCGCACTCTTGCTCCCCTTATGCCGGCTTTCTGACATCTGGATGTTTGTGTGTTGTAGTGATGATGGTAGGCTGTTCTCAGGTCCAGCAACAAGCAGTCGCCAACCTTCAGTCACGTGCATCTCAGTTCCCATCGTTGGCTTTCACAGAGCGCAGCCAGGAATGTGAACTGACATCAGCCGAAGCAGTAACATAACATGCTTAGACTAACAAGATGTTATACACCTGGTTTGTACGAGATGTGCATGTAAACACAGCTTGAACACTACCCCCATTACATATTGCTCAAGAGGCAATCGTTATAGATCTATCACAGTGCAGGTCGCATGATCTTGAGGACCAAGACTTGCAACAGGTCATGCAGCTGCATTCTGCACGCTGCAGCGGTGTTGTACACCTCGGTAGGCTCGCTAATACGGCACTGTAATAGTCCAAAATAAGGAAAATGGATGCGGCAATAGGTCTAGCCAAAGAAGCCGTCATATTGTACAGATTTCATCCAAAACATCACATACAAATGTGTCTCATAAATAAATATGGTCAAACGTTGCCCACACATTACCTCATTCCTATTAAAGCCATCAACTACTGTGTCTTCAATGGCCTCCAAACCATCTTCATTAGTTGCACCATCACCAACCCACGGCTCAAGTTCCTTTTCTCGAACAAGACCATTGCACTTACTCGCAGCAGCATCAGGAAATACATCTGTCAACAACAACTTTTCATCATCATACAGACTTCTATACTTGTTCCACCTCAATGCATTTTAAATGCTACTACATTACTGCATTTAGCTTCATACAAAACGTTTTGATAAAACAATGCTACAATCTCTGCCCCATTTTTTCTTGAATGCATCAAGTGTCAATATTTACTTCTAACATTTTTCAGCTAACTGAGATATATTGAAAACGTCTTATTTTACTAATATCACAGTATGTTAACAGAAAGCTATGGAACTGTTCTTCTAAGAAGCAGTGTTGTCCACAACAACTATTTCTGCACAGCAGTTTCCTGACAAGTAAAATGTAAATGTAAACATAAATAAACTATTTTAAATGGCCTAAGTGGTAATAACCACTGTGAGGACCACTATAAGAGCAGGTAACACTAACTTTAGACTAGAAAGTAAATGTCAAGAGTAGCGCTGACACAAGTGCATCTTCAGCCAATGACAGAATGTATATAAAGTTTCAGCAGATGTGATTATTATTATTATTTTTTTTTTAACCCCAGGTAGTAAAGATCCCCGGGGTTAAAAATTATTATTATTATTATTACAAAATTTGTATAGCGCACAAATTCAAGCATGCTCGAGTTGGAGGTGCTGATGTGATGTCCTCAGGTAGATTGCATACAGACTGCATAGGTGCATACAGCAAATGCAGCAACTGGAAGTGACATTAACTGACAAGACCAAAGTGGCATGGGGTGTGTGACAGTAAAGAACAGTGCCAGTGGAGATGATATATCAGCAGTTGATAACCAGTCATTCAATGCCTTCAACAATCCGTGATGTGTCTATTTCAACATTTGACCACACAGATCCTACAAGTAGCTACAAGTAGCATGGCATTGTTTGCGTGATCCGATGTTTAGACGTTTTGAAACAATACCAGCATGTGACAAACAAACGGACGGATGGAAAGACACACAATGGCAGCAAATACTAGCATAGCATCGCACAAATAAAACCTGAGGGCGAGTTCGTGTGAGTACACTGAAATCACTCATACACTGCAGAGGCAACTCAGACAGGTTGGTTGGGAGATTAACGTCCCCTTTCACCACACAAATAGGCTATATGAGGGACAATGTCTTGGGTGGAGATTTAGTTCCACATGGTTAAGGACGGCCAATGACACAGTAACCTCCCAACCTCATTGCCTTTTTCCTCAGTGATGACCCAAAATGGGAAAAGATGGGGGAGGCTCATTTTAAGTTATTTTACGTTAGTTATCACTGAAAAACAGGTATTTAATGTCACAATTGACAACATACCGACGGCATAATCAAGATTGACATCTGCAACAGTCATCATGACTACGTCTGTCTTCTGAAAGATCAAAGTTTTGATTACTGTATCACTGGAAATAACAGACGAAGTATCATCGGATTCGTCGATGGGATGAGCACGTTCCAGCACTATTTCCACCTACAAAGCAGTAACATGCTGATATAGCTGCTTCGCAATGCCTCATACAGTAAACCGCACACAAAATACTACACCACAGCATCTCATTTCAATCATAATGGTTAAGAAATCGATAAGCAGAGCTAGCATCTAAGGATCCTGGCATTCACGTTGTCAAATTGTCTGAATTCAATGCAGTATTGTTAGAGTCAGGTCAACAAAATTTATATCCCCAAGATTTATATCATTTCAACCCTGTATAGGCAGCACTGATATTTACTTCAACTGTAGGGGCACGTGCTGACTTTCAACAGGATCACCATCAGGTTATTGAGGCGTCGCTCTGACCACCCAGTCATTGGAAGAGACCTTGCAGCGTCCACGTTCCACCTGGCTGAGGAGGATCAACTCTGATGTACAGTCAGTTAACATTGGGATCCACTCAACCTGGACAAAAGCCAGTGACCGTACACTCTGACGACGCATCGTCGACACGGCAACACTCCATCAACGGGCACGCCACTGCAGAGAGTATATTTATACAAATAATTCACATGCAACAACAATTTTGCTCGTCAAGTAGTACCTTGGGCGACGTTGTTCGAAGTATACCTTCATATATTTTGCCATTCTTTACTGTCACTTGCACAACACATCCCTACAAATGCAGACATTCATCTCAACCGAAGGCATTCAAATTTCACTGTGGCAGCTCTGGTATTACCGCAGGAATTGGTACAACTTTCATGGTATCAAGATGGGGGGACACATGAACTTTAGTGGTACGCACTGGAAATGCATTGCATGGGAATTTCCAATGCTTTTCCAATTCGTACCGCTAATATTCACACTAGACCATTTATTTAATGTTTTCTTTACTGGGG
>Ga0209363_1001462_pt1 | contig 11366 bp, 6 predicted proteins | sample WorMetexBAHAMAS3_FD_187385 | JGI IMG/M metagenome (GOLD analysis project Ga0209363, IMG submission 187385) | Marine gutless worms symbiont microbial communities from Max Planck institute for Marine Microbiology, Germany - Inanidrilus exumae... | ecosystem: Host-associated > Annelida > Digestive... | reverse complement strand
GGGTTTTGGAGTTCTGATACCCCCAATTTTGCCCTTCTCCATAGGAATAGCTGGTCGCCCTTACAACAGTGTAAGCACTACCGTGCTACACTGTGATGTGTTGATGATGACGAGTACAAAGCCGAGCAGTGTGACCGTGATCTAGATGGTGTCGTCACGATGCATGGACCTGCTTTATTACACGAGCTGCCATCACTGTTACTAACATTGACACCACCAGAAGAAGCACCTTTTGTTGAATTACGTCGATCCACGGATATTGTAGTCTGCGTGCGTTGTCTGATATGGCCGCCACAAGCCGCTGATTGGCCAACACGACACAGACGCTACGGCTGGCCAGACTCAGCAACTGTTGATCGTGTTGACGAGCAGAAATTGTACTATTAAACAGCTGGATGCCAGTACAGCAAATTGTCTATCATATGCTACGATATTTCACGAAGAACGAGATACTGACAGATAGTGCTAATGACACTGGAGGAGGCACACTGAGCAACTATCACATTAAGACTCTGATGTTGTGGGCTTGTGAACTGAAATCAAGAAGTTGGTGGACTGGCGATTTGAATCTTGTCAGAATCTCTGTCGAACTGCTGCATACATTGGCTGTTTGGCTGACTGACACACGATGTCAACATTATTTCATCAACGACTGTAATCTTTTTGACCAGTTGGAAAATTCACAATTTGCTGACGTAACTGTGAATAGATTAATGTCAATAACCAGAACATGGTTATGCGAATCGTACATTGAGAACTATATACACAGATGTGTTCATCTTTGTCCTAGCATTATGTTGTGGTGTTTAGGCGTTCAATCCAGTACATTGCATGACGTCGTCGATCTACAGAACGCGGTATCGGTGGTTGTTGAATGGAGACGTGCTGTGTCGGCAATGAGGACTGCAATTCACTTTATGAACGCTCAGAACTACATCATGACTTTTTTGTCTCGCAATTCACTGACACTGCGATTATGTCTGTATTGGATCGATCATCTAGCAAAGACTCATCAAGTTGACCAACTTCACTTTTCTGCAATTGTATTTCTACACGTTGCCTATAAAACAACCCAGTCCTCACTTACAGACGAAATGTTGGATGTTTTAGCAGCAACATGCCTACAGTTAGGTCTAAATGATGTACGCCGTTGTCTCAATGCACGACACAGCAGTGAGTTGTCGCTAAGTCAAGCTGCCATGTTGATGAAAGTTGTCGCGAATAACTCACGCAGCACTGTGCAGCTGATAGAGATTGAACTGGCAAAGGCGTATCTTCGCAGAGCGTTGAGATGTAAAGACTCTGACAGCAACTCCATCAACTGTCTTGCAAATGTCTACTTGGCAGTTTTGTACTACACTACAGGACAATACCAGACGGCGATAGATCATTGTGCATTGGTGACGAGGTCACAAGACCACTCTCAGTGCAGTTCACATGTTGTACAAGGAAAACTTTTACCCAGCATTGAGGACCAAACTATCAACATTTTAGGTTTGGTTGTGTTCTACCAGTACATTCGAGCAGCTGCGTTGAATGAGGAACAAGAAAGACGACACGTTAGCGTCTTTACCACTGAACTGTTCGCATATTATCTGCTGGTTAAATTTCTATCAATCACAGAGTGTCATCAACTCTCACAAACATCACTAGCTGATGAGATTCGGCGATATCGAAATTGTTTGTGTAATTCGCCAGAAGTATTTGTCACCGATGTGATGGCTTTTAATTTCGCAAATAGTGCAAAGATTCCGCCAAACGGTCGACTTGTGACTGTTGATCAGCGTAAAACCAAGTCACTGATACTTCATCAGTTGGACACATCAAAGTTAGTTGAGTTACTGCAGCAGTCGGCAGTTGAACATCTGACAACATGTCGTGATGAGCTTCAGGCGTCGAACTCTTTTTCATTCGTTAAGGTTGTCCCGCCTGACTTCAAGGCACTTTATGCATACAAATGTGGTCATCATCAACAATGTTTACAGCTGTCTACGCACAGTGTACGCAAGATGTTTGTTGATATCGATCATATCCGGTCGTGGCAGATATTTTTCTTACCAGAGTTGATTCAGCTGCTGGATGACGACATCGCCTCACTTATTGGACTCATGGCATTGGTTAACAATCCGCGTGATACGGACTCTCGTCGTGTCACAATATCCTGGCTGAGTTTGTCGCTGTATCTGATGACTCAGTGTCAGATCAAACTACGTCACCCAATGACGTCACTGATTACGACACTCGACTACGTTCATATCGCACGTGGTGAGATTAGAGAAGTCACTGAGGCTACATATGATCAGCTTGTGTTAAAATTTGTTGAACAGAAAATATTGAAATATTCGTGACGTTGATAGATTGCGACAAATACACACCAGGACGACTATTGTCACTGTCACCTTCAGACGTTTTGAAACTAATCTAGACTATACAGTAGATTTATAGTATTATAGCGAACGTTTGATTACTGACCTATTTCTATACTTATGCAGTGTTTGAGATATTCTTTGTGTATAGTTGCATTAATTTCCGTGCAATTTATAAACACCTATTGGTTGTTGAGAACGAACTGTCTGCCACTCTGCCGAGGATGAGTGTACCAATCGTCCGTCTGGACATTGAAGCAAAGCATGTGTTATTTTATGAAATATCGGCAATGACAAATAAATCTCTAGTTTAAAGTATAGGGCCTACATATGTATTTTTCTACATGTGTAAACATCACCCTGATTGACATATCAAATTGTTTCGTTTGGCAACAGAAATCTAGAGTCCCTGTGCTATCGTATGACAATGTTTCCATGATTCTACTTTTAGCCGTTTCGGTAAAATGCCGGCTTGTGACAGACAGACGGACGGACGGACAGAGACACGACAACAGCATATACCGCGCTAGCATAGCGCCGCGCGATAGTAATAAAATGATTAAAATCAATAAAATATTTAATAATAAAGTGTTAAATATTAATCCTTATACAGTAGGCCTACTATGTGCGTTACACTCAAATATGGCAAAACACGCTTTTAGCAAGTTTCGACACACTAAGTTGAAAACGAGTAGGTCTAAGGGTTAATTTTGGCCCACCCTGAATTATATCACAAAACTATAGTAGTCAGGCAGCTGATTCCTACGTTTTTATGGTATTATTAAATGCCATTGTAAGTCTTAAACTGCCCCCTGGTGAGTGATAGCGTCATCTCGAACACTGTATACGTGTACTTATGACTCAATAACTTAGCCATTTAAGTTGCTGACTCAAATTTCCATTTCCGGTTTTATTCGAGTACTTGATAAGGTAGTCAATCGAGTACTCGACTAGGAAACTACTCGATAGAAGCAGCCCAACAGTGTCAAGGCGCTATGGTTAACGGCGAGCGAATTAGTGAGGCGCGGTCTTACGTAGTTTCGAATGAAGATGCACAGGAATCCGAAACAGATGAGTACAACAAGGCAGACGAGCAGACCTCCGCTGCACATCGTGAAGTCATACTATACACATACACCACAGCCCGCTAATTACCTCCTGACTGCCTTCGTGTATTAAGCTTCACATTTAGTGGCCCAGGCAGAGCGGTCGGTTCGCTGTGTTGGTCTGTCTGTCTGTCTGTCTGTATCTCTCTGTGTCGGAACGATAACTCTTCAGTGAACTAAATGACATCTGACCCAGATATTTGGCTTGCTGGCTCAGCTTGAGCCGATATAGGTCAAGTTCAAAGGTCGAAAGTCATAGGTTCAAGGTCACATAATAAAACAACAGCAATAGCCGTGGTACGTTAGCGCAGGCTGGCGGCACCTGGCGAATGAGATTAAATTCGCTCAGAGACGTGCTTTGACTAAATGGTCGGTATGAATGACCTAGATAGTCCGGGGTAGCGGCGGGCAGCCAAACGTTTCTGATGTATTGTTACGCCGACCGATCGTCTTGGCCATTTAAAAGAGAACAGAGGTGAAATATTAAGGGGGATTTTTCCACAAGGGTACACGCCAATTAAAATATTGGGGAACATATCCCCTCATCCTCCCATGCTGAGTTAACGCTTATGATGTGCGAGATGGTGTGAATCGGAAGAAGAATGATTAGAATTTAGACGATACTGTGTTTTCACTTGTTCCAGCGCTGCATCGTCTTAACAGTACGCCACCATTAACATTAAGATACCGGTCGAACATTTGCATAGCGCCTTGTAGTAAGTGTGATACTCATCTGTAAAGCACTCAGGATGGCACTTGTTAACGAGCGATCACACAATTTTACCTGCCACCCGCACCCCCGCACGTTTATCCACAAATGGAATGAGCCATCCTGCCCTGCCTTTACCCCGCAACCGTTATAGCGCATCACCGCACTCTGGCCGGTACTCATTTTCCGTCCCACATAGAGTAGGAGGCTGAGTTGGCCTGGGTGGCTGGTTACATACCGAGGTGGTATACTCCGCCTGAAGACGGTCACCCATCCCAGTACCAACCGACCGATAGTGCGGCGGCCGGGGATCGAACTCACAACCATTGAGTCGCAAGTCCATCGCCCTAACCATCAGACTACCGAGCCACCATGTTACCGTCGAGTGTTTCCGTCCCTGCTACCTCTTATCTACTTCTTATCACTACAAAATAACGTGACCGTCTGATTCAGTCAGCGTCAACTTTGCTTTCGACAAGTCCAAACCAAACCGATCATATACCAAGAACATGACTGAGAGACATAATGTCAGTTCGTGATAATGCGTGTCCGACAGAAATTGTTACCTTGGTCTGCATCGCGAACACGGTCAAAGCCAGCACTGCCACCTAGCAACAACATACAGCCATATTCAGCGTTAGTCTAGCGGAAAGCGTAATGTAACGGTCTGGCGTCCGTCCGTCCGTCCGTCTGTCTGTCCCGTTAGCATGCTCACCCGTAATACACCAGGGACAGCATGCGACGCGGCCAGCGTACATTTAGGTCCAATAAGGAGGACCGACAACCTGTTTCTGTAACTGCAACTTACCAGCTTCAGTCTGAGTTACACTTAACCGTTTTACTTACTCCTTTCACATTCGTTAAGTAAGTAAGTAAGTAAGTATTTAATGACACGTATCAAACATGAAAACAACACTGAAATAAAGGAAATAGAATAAAAGCGGTCGAATGAATCCGTTGCCGCGAACGCTGACAAGACATCGATGCGACCTTTTGCCAAATTACTTTGGACACGTATTATTATTATTATTATTATTATTATTATCACTGTCATTATGAGAACAGATCTGATCTTACCATAGTAATGCCGACTGCAATAAGTACTTCAGATTTCTCATAGCAACTGCACACATGCGTACAACGTAAATTACATCTAATTATTTTGGCAACAGAAAGCCCTCACTCGAGGTCACGCTGACCCATTTAGCAACATTCTCAGCCTACCGTGATAATGAAGATAGGGCGCTGGACTTGGAAAATTTCCGCCTGGCTGTTACGCTATCACGGTTTCCAAATCATGACTGCTTTTTAGTCACGGTTGGTCATTTTAGTAGCTGTTTAATTCTGTTTTTTCCTCATGTGATCGTGAACTGAGACGTGTGACCTTGATTTTTGAACCTTTCCTAGATAATGCCAAGATGAACCCACATGCCAAATATCTCGGTAAAAAGATCGTTTAGTTCAAAGCCATTGTCTGGATACACAGACACACACAATGTCATACCTGACCGATTTCTCTACCTGGACCTCTAGGTGGTCAGTAAAGGTAAAAATTAGCGTAGACATCAAATGTGTTAATCAATTTTATACTTTAAAAATACCAACAACAGCAACGTTATCAGCAAATGTGCATTCTAATCAAAAGTCGTAAATTAAGGACGATGTATGAAATAATAATAATAATAATAATAATAACTAATAATAACAGTAATAACAAACAGTTTGTTCCTGACCTGGAAACAGTTCCAAGCAGAAATGATTCGCACAGAGTCTGAAAAAAATCACAGAATTTCAACGTAACAAATCTCAGCATTCGTTCTTTGCATCGTCAAATGTCCCGCTCACTACGATGAACACATTTTATTAACAAAGTACGTATTATTGTTGTTCTTGTTGTTCTTGTTGTTGTTGACTTTGTTGACTTTGTTGTTGTTCCAAAATTTCATCAACTCTTCTCTTATCCACTATTGATACACTTGCTCCAAATTTCATTAAAATCCGCCCACAATAAACAGACAGACAATCACGGGTCAAAAGTCAAAACATTACCCCCACCTAGTGCGGCGGAGCCGCGAGATCAGAGGAGGTCAGCTGACCAGTACAGTGTTAGAGATGGGGTCAAGGTTATCGATCTTGGACCCCAAATAATCAGTGACAGGTCGCAACACTGAGCACATTTTCTTACCCGAAACGAACCAAAGTGCAGGACTTTGACCAACAATTTCCAGTGCTGCTACCCCGGACATCCGTAGCGGGGGGTGGGGAGCCACCCCTCCTTCACCTACCTCCGTCCCACCCCATGCTTTCTGATCCCAATAGTTTCGACGCTTTGCCGCCACTGCATGCCCCCATCAACGTGTGGCCGCGGTAACATTGTTCGACACGAGCAATGATGCAAACAAACTGTTCTCGTTGACCGGGAAACAGACTTGATATCCTTCCGTTGCATCTCCGATCATGTTACAACCTATGCCTATAATGGATGAATGCGTAGTGCGACGAAGAGTTAAATATCACTATTGCTAGAGTAACCGACCGACGATATGGCCTATGGTGCGTTGTTCACCGCCATGGCTGCTCATTGGGTCATTGTGTATTCGTGCCGGACTATTACCACGCTGGCCGCGTCTAGCGGTAAGCGTATAGTGTTTCGGTCCGACGTCCGTCAGTTTGTCTGTCCGGACTTTTTCGTAGCGTTAATAGTGCACACGCCGCATACTCAACGTGACTCAGCAGGGGGCAGCACGCGACGCGGCCAGCGTACATTTCCGTCCGAGTGAGTATTAGAAGGACGGACATACTGGTTCAGAAACGTTTTTAGTGCACACAGCGCTGTGCAAGATCACACTTTTTTTGGGGGGAGGAACTGGACGAACGATCATACCAGCATACGAACGAATTATATCGTCCGTCATATGGCACACACACACGTGAGAATTTTAAACGAGCGTTTCTGTGTCAAGTCCTGGTCAAAATTATTTTGTCCGCTAGAAGCTGGGAACTGTAATGAAAAAGACCGTAATTGGCAGATGAAGAAAGCATGAGGCCAGTAGGTGATTTTTCCTAATTAGGGTCAGTGTTCTATATTTCTTTCAGTGCATTGACACTGAATACTGTAAAGGATCGAAGCGTCGATGAAGGACTGGACTGTTCGTGTGTTTGGTGTCGACTTACAAAGATGGCAAGGACGATGAAGTTCACAGGCCAGGAACGACGAACGTCTGACCAGCAGGCGAGTAGGATGATACATATTATCGTCATGACACTGCAACAGACAGACAGACGGACAGACAAACAAACACACGGATACAACGAGACGCACACTCAATGGTCCTAGCATTGCAACAGACAGCGACCTGTCTTAAGCCAGTGAAAAGAGCGTAAGATAGGATTCAAGAACTTTAACAACACCGTGTTTTATTACGTGCCGCATAATGGGCCAATATTGTTTCGCTGGCTGTCGTCTGTCGTCGTCGTCTGTAACGCTGCCGGGCTCGTGGACGATCGGCGCGCCGGCGGCTAGGCGCGTGGGAATCGGGCACGGCGGGCCAGTCGTGTTACGTCCCGTTAGGGCGACACCTTGTTTTTATTACGTGTTTCAAATCGTCTGTTTGTAATGTATTGCTAGGCCGACCTGTTTAGCTTGAGCACCAAAGAGTCCACATCACAGAATAGCAGAGCGCGTCAGAAGTACTGCTAGAGACACAATGTTCAATACACTTCACTGTACCGAACGTTACAGTCCACACCTCATAACACAGTGTACCTTCTTACTATTAACCCTTTATAAGGCAGAAGCCCCCAGGAACCCCCAGGCTAGATATTAAAAATGTAACAAAATGGTGGCAAAATACTTGCCACTGCCCGTTTCAGTGACCGTATCTCGGTGGCAAAATGTTGGCCACCGCCTTATAAAGGGTTTTAACTGATAGTGCACTGTAATTGCTGCAAAGGGTTAACAAGTGTGATCCTATACTTACAAGCAGAGTCCCCAGAGCCACGGATTGGAACGGGAAAACCTGTGCAGCGGTTCACTGGAAATAAACACATCAGCAGCAGTTTCAGTTTCGATTTTTGTTTAACCGACCTCTACCCATCTCTCCATAGTTATACAGCCTACGACTTCACGCTGGGCCGGTTTTCCAAAGTTTCTCCATACACTCCATTAGTTATACATACAGTCTGCTATACTGCTATACCAGGCTGGACCGGGTTGTCCAAAATTTCCACAGAAAGCTATAAAAATGTTTTATGGAATGCCAAAACGTCATGCGCTTCCTGCCACTCAATCAACAGTATTGTAGCTTGCAATAGTAAACGAAATTATTGCCGTATAAAATAATAGCAATAATAATGGTACATATAGTTCTAAAATAAATCAAGTCCCATTGTAAGCCCAATTCTATATGCGTGAATTCAATCAGACAGAATCATTAAATTTTTAAAGTAATATATTAGCGATTTAAGTGACAGTTTTAAGTTACAATTTTATTTAACATCTATTTATTTCTTAAAACGTGCTTAATATATTATCGCTTGTAAGTTGTAACTTTGTGGATAGAAGCATGGTAGCTTAAACTTCCACATCTTCAAGCGAATCGTCAAGTCTCTTCTTAAAAGAGCTGACAGAAGGAACGTCTTCCGGAAGCTTGTTCCATGAATTTCTCACTTGCTGACTGAAAGAACACTTCCTTGGTTTTAGCCTATTTCTCTTCACCTTCAACTTCCACTTGTGGCCTCCCAACATATGTCAGTTATACATGTAGTCACAAGTTAACTAAAATAACACAGAAAGAGAGAGAATGGATACGTACACAAAGAGAAAAAGAGCAATGAAGAGCACGGTGACGCTCAGCTGACAGACGAGAATACTGTAGACCTTGCGAATGAATGCTGCAATAGCACACAGCACAGACCAACTGAACGTTCTACTCAACTCCACCATGCGCTTTAGAATACCGTATTTAGAAACTGGCGCGTTCTGCCGCTGCCATTGGCGGATCTAGACTGTACAGTTGGAGATGGACAAATTGGGCCGAGACATGTCAAAAGCGCCGAGAATTGAGACGTACACAGCAATATGGCAGCCAGGCGTCTTGGCATCTGGGGCATGGTCCTTGCCCTTTCTTGCCCCAAAATCCACCAGTGGCCACTTTCATAGCTACCGATTCTAAGCCTCCGGTACTCAGACATAATGATGCAGTTGGCAGGCAGCATAAGAAATCCTGGTTACGGTACTGGATTGCGGAAGGGAAGATTTGACCGCCGAAACCGACTTTCAATCATCTAGTGATGTTTGCAGGACAAATTTCTGACCAAATAGGTCTGCGTGATAGCGTACATTATTATCTGTTCCCCTAAGTTCATAAAACTCCACTTTTGTAATTATCACGCTCGCAAGCTGGCCGCGTCTAACGGAAAGCGTAATGTAACGGTCTGGCGTTCTTCCGTCTGTCTGTCTGTCCCGTCGACATACTCACCGTGACTCACCAGGGCAGCATGCGACGCGGCCAGCGTACATTTCGGTCCGACAGTAAGGATGACCGACAGACTTGTCTCAATTATCTTGCTAACAGACAGACAAACACACGGCGGTGAAAACGTACTCTCCCTAAGAGCGATGAAATTAAAAAGTCAGTAACTAATTTATAAAAAAAATCTTATAAAAATCGCTAAATGTGCAGAGTTGACAGGAGGTGAAAATCACAAAGAATAATCATTATGATAACTGCGATGAGCTAACAGATAAGAATTCCGAAACATTAACGCTGACGGCGAACCTTTGCGAATAGATTCTTCATTGAACTGGAAGCCACAGTGGTGTTTGCCGTCGGGGTCTTCACTGTCTGCAATCGGATCAGTGGAGTAACCTCCTGGGTAGGACGGCGGTGGCTCCGTGTGGATCATGGTGACTGCACTGCTATCACACGGCACTGTCGTCAATGCTACAACGTGTCATCAGCAACAACAACTACATCACCACATCATTCATTAACTCCAGTTTTTCTACTGGCCCGCCTGTACATCGTGTAGGCAGCCAGACTGGACGCTGCTGGTCGTGCCGTCAACTCGTCGGGCAACTCTCGGCGACCTCGCATTTTCCGTGGCTGCAGCGCGGGCATGGAACAGTCTGCCAGCACAGACCAGGACCGCCTCCTCTCTGACAACATTCCGGCGTCAAAACAAGGCTTATCATTTCCGTCAGTCATTCGGCTGATGGAAGTCTATCACTGTCCTTTCAGCTGGTGGCAAACTGAACTTGAACAGTCGTGTTTTTGTTTTAATTTGTTAATTTGTGTAAGGTGCCCCCGCAACTTTTTGTGATTGGCGTCACCTAGTAGTAGACTAACGGTCGCTGGTGTCTGTCGTCGTCTGTCGTCGTTTGTCGTCTGTCGGGGTCTGTATTCTGTAACATTTCATGGCGGGCCTGCAGGCGGCATCGCCCGCACAGGCCAGGCGATGACGTCATGCCGCCTCCAGTCTAATTATAGCTCCACGGCTGCAAGGCGGGCCAGTCGTGTTACGTGACGTAAGGGCGACACCTTGTTTTACTGGACTTTTTTTCCGAAGTTACTCCAGTACAGCCCAGTTCCCAAATGGAAACCTATTGGCCAGTGGTGAACGACATTAATTTTTGTAACCCATGCACCGTTTTCTTTTCGTCATGTATCGGAATGTCATTACTCTTCCGCTTCGCTGTGTTGGCACGGTTCATGTATACGGTGGGGCTTTACCGGAGTCATAGGACAGTCAAAAATCGATGATTTTTTGCGCCGCAACACCGGGCCAGTTTCGGTTCTACAGATACACCCAAATTCCTCGACCACTGCCTGCAGGTCAATCAAAACTATTCAGTATGGTCCCATACGTAATCCAGATCGTGTGTTGCATCGCCTACTCCAGCCAGTCTCTCGGCGACCTCACTCAGTTATTCCCGTAGACCACACACACATACAACAGAGTACTGCATGATCGTTTGTCGTATTTAGTAGACTGCAATGTTATCTATTATACGCATGTTATTTTGTCAGTCGTAATGACACAGACTTGAAATTTTATAATGTTACTCATAATATTAACTGTGTCATCTGCGTGTTCATCTATACTACTTCACTATGCATGTTGCAGCAGCGTTCTGTCAGTTGTTAAACAAGGTATCGCCCTAACGGGACGTAACAGTACTGG
>Ga0209363_1001461_pt1 | contig 11369 bp, 5 predicted proteins | sample WorMetexBAHAMAS3_FD_187385 | JGI IMG/M metagenome (GOLD analysis project Ga0209363, IMG submission 187385) | Marine gutless worms symbiont microbial communities from Max Planck institute for Marine Microbiology, Germany - Inanidrilus exumae... | ecosystem: Host-associated > Annelida > Digestive... | reverse complement strand
ACGAACTCCCACAGGACCTACGAAGCATCGACAGTAGGGAACAGTTCAAGCGTAACCTCAAGAGCTGGCTATTCGAGTGCGCATATGGCAGGAGGCGCGTCTGATAGATATTGACTGAAGGCGCGCCACACAAATTGACTTACTTACTTACTTACTTATAATATTATTTATGCTACCATTACTACTGCTAAAAGAAGAAATATAGACTAGATGGAAAGTACTCTGAGAGAGCACAACTCCCTACGAAAGTTTGTCCCCAACACTTGGCAACACTTACCACACCTACTAAATTCTTGGAACTCCAGTTCAAGTTCCGAGTTTCAGTTAAGGTATGATTCAGTGTCTCAGGCATGATCGTTCAAAGAAGTGTAAGATATAAACAATCGCCCAGTTCACGGAGTTTTTTGACCGTTACTTCTACATCCGTCTACTGATCATAACGACACACAAACTTGGTCTTCCCTTTCCTCCTACAAACCTTCCAATAAAATTTGGTACAAATTCGTCCACAATTTTTTTTAGTTATCGTGGTCAGACAGACAGACACACAAACCAACGCCGGTAAAAACATACCCCCTCGCTTTCGCAGGGAGAAAAATACTATGCAAAAAAATGATTGACAAATAATAATGAAAAAGTTATTCAATTAAAATTCATCAAACAGTGCAATCGGCAAAACTGAAAAAGTCAGTTATTAAAAAGTAGTGATACTTACAAACATCTTAAGGTGTCTTGCACAAACCAGGCCATCACCACCATTGTTTCCAGGTCCACACACCACCAACACTGATCTATTTGCCTTTGACAAGCTTTCTTTGGGATACACCTAGCAGTCATTGAACAAAAGTTTTGACAATCAGAAATTACATATCTGCAAATCTGAAGCAGTTTCGAAACTGAAGTAAATTATTTCTTGTCTGAATGCTGTACTATTGTAACAGTGCAGAGGATACTGTCACATGTCTTAACTCTGCTCATGTAAGACAATTACTACATATATTGGACTATTTTGAAGACGGACCAAATACATCAACAACAAATTAAATGGCAAAAGCATGGTGGTTTTCAATAGCAAATTTCCTTAGAGAATTCAATTCTCTACAAACAGCACTCATAAACATGGTGTTAAGCCAATAAGCTCCAACCAAAAGCAAAGAACTGTATTAGCAAACCAGAAAATGGAGTTTGACACTCCAGCATAGACTTGGATGCCTTCTCTTCTCCACCACATACTTAGACCTACTGTGATTCTGAACTTCGACGTTTGACCTCCAAAATCTATACAGGTCTTCAGTAGGAGCTAATGGTTACTGTGGTTATTCCCTGTAAGTTTCATCAAGACTGCTCAAGTAGTTATAAGACATTGTGTTCACAAGATGTGACTTGCTGTGACCTTGACATTTAACCTCCAGTATCTAATCAGTCATCAGTGAGGGCTAGTGAATATTCTCTGCCAATTTTACCAATATTGTTCAAGCCATTTGTGTGATATTGTGATACAAATATCTGACTGGATGAACTGATGAAAAATGAACAGACCGATGAATGGGACACCCTAAAACCATAATGCCTTCACCAACATTGTGGAGTGAAGAAGGCGTAAAAACAAAACAAAGAATCTAATATAAATACTAAATATATAAATATAACATAAAAATTAGCCCCAGACGAGACTGAAGGTAGACTCCTACTTACTGCCAACTTCAACGTCACGTGACACAAAAATCAGGACAAAAATCATCTGGCCCCGACAATCTTTAGGTATTGTGCCCTAATTTAAGAATCCGTGGTCATTTGCGAGCCCCCATTATAACTAAGGGAGGAGATAGCCTTTGAAAATGGTCGAATTTCCGACTTTCAAGGGCTCGTGACCTTGACCTTGGATTGGGTAATACTGCATACCGTCATGCGTCACTCGTCGACATCTACCAAATACCAAATTTGATTGAAATTGAAGAAACTTGTTGTCAACTCCTACTTACTGCCAACTTCAAAGTCACGTGACACAAAAACTAGGAAAAAAATCCAAAATCCGACCTGACAAGCCTTAGGTATTGCCCCCTAATTTAAGAATCTGTGGTCATTTGCCAGCTCCTATTATAAATCGGGAAGCAGATAGCCTTTGAAAATGGTCGAATTTCCGACTTTCAAGGGCTCGTGACCTTGACCTTGGATCAGGTCATACTGCATACCGTCATGCATCAGTCGTTGACCTCTACATACATACCAAATTTCATTGAAATCAAAGGAACTTTTAGTGGACGGACAGACGGACGGACGGACATTTGAGACCAGCTTTATTAGCTCGACTCGGAGAAGTCGACCTAATAAATAAAAACTAGATGTATAATTCTTTCAAAATGGTTTTAACTCAATAAAAATTATGAAGATTAGCAAACGGACCTTAACGAATGAAACAGCACAACTGAGGCCAGCCAGCTCCATTAGCTGATCTACACTGAATGCATATTCACTAAACAGCTCCTGGTCAATGGCCTGTGCTTCAGTCTGGCTACAATAAAAACGCACCAAATTATTGAAGAAATCAACATAATTTTGTACATTTAATTCATTTTACTGAACTTCAAAACGATTATGCTCCATCATACGGGGACAATTACACATTAGCATCAGTCATCCGTAGCAAAGTTATGAAGCTGTCTGTACCATCCACATGTATTAAGCATGAAACATAAACAATGAAACATTTTAAACCCACTGACATTTGCCGAAACTGGTTCTGTGTATAAGGTGGGCATTATCATCTTGGCCATTGCTAAAACAGACACTCTTATTAGAAAGAAGTACTGGCAAAACTGCAATTGGGCGTATTTCTCACAGTCCAAAAACTGTTGCTGCTGTTACAGAATAACAAGACTAGCAAAATATAAAGTTGCAATGAGTATACATTTACCTCAGGTATTTAACGCCGACAGATGAAGCTTTCTCTCCTGCCATTATTGAGTAATAATTAACAGGTGGATTACAAACAGCAGCAACAGCAGCTGTCTTTGTCACCAGAGACAAACAGCCAAGAATCTGAAAACTTTTCCGCAGCATCCACTTCACAACGTAGACATCAGTATGTCTACACTGAAATCAAGTGAAACACAACTGCTAAAGGCATTCAATAAATGATTCTCAACTATAAAAATAAACAGTTGCTGCAAGTTAACATGTACGTGTGTGTATGAGTGTGTGTGTGCGGGTCAGTGGGTGTACACTGCAAGCAACAAAGATAATGATAAAAAGTAGTTAGATTTGATAAATAATATACCGGGTAATAAGTTAAGCTACTCTGAACTCTAAATACTGCACCTATAATCATACTGTGGCATAGGCTATAAAATACTTTTACATCAACATCAATTGAATCCATAAATTTCTTGTACCAAAACATTATGCCCATTTCAGCATACCAGACCCCAAAACGTTTGCATGCCATTTTACCTTGACATCTACACTTTTCACTTTTACTAAATAATGACATAAGCTCGTACAGCTTCATTTCCTTAACTGCATTAATAAATAAAATAAATCTGAAGGTGATTTCAAGCTCAAACTGAGCGAACAAGCAACAATGAAAGAAAGCATTACAAAACGTTTACTGGTCGCCATAAAAATTAGGTAAGTTTTAGGCATTTGTTTTTGAACAAGTGGTCAAAGAATTTCAATTGAAAGGCCCCACCACTGACTTCTCACCTTCCTGGCTGCGAACCAGTGTCGTACATGACCTGGGCATCCATCTGAACTCTGAACTCACTATGAAACAACACATTGCTAAAACTGCAGCTGCATGCTTCTAACATATTCGTCTGCATCAGGTTCATCACCAAGTCGACCAAGAAGTCACACAGCAACTGGTCCTGGCACTCATCATGTCCAGGCTGGACTACTATAACAGTGTGCAGGCAGGATTGCCAATGTCCAGTTGTCCACACGGCAGCCATTAAACCATGTACAGAATGCAGCTGCCCAACTGGTGTTTGGTTTACATCACTTCGACCATGTAACGACGAGCCTAATCCAGCTGCATTGTTTGCTTGTCAGGTACAGAATAAAGCTTAAACTGTGCAGCCTTGTGCACGCCATCCACCATGGTAACAGCCCGATGTACCTCATGGAAATGGTTCACTCTGTCAGCATATGCCGACCACGCTCTGGGCTTCGGTCATCCTTCACTTCATCAATCGACTACTCTCTAACACGGCGACACACGAAGTTCAGTGAGCGTGCATTCTTGCATGCGGGTCCTTCCACCTGTAACACACTTCACGACAACATTTGTGCCACGGCTGATCCTGCCAAGTTCCAGCAACAGTTGAAATCACATATTTTAGTGTTGCTTTTAACATTCACAGGCACTGACTTTGTAATGCACCTATGTTCTATTCTCTGTAATAGGCGCACTATAAATCTCCTCGTTATGATGATGATAATAAATGGATTCGTCCGATCCTGACACCATCTAATACATGGTTTGTTGGACCCACATGAGTCAACTTCCAAAATGACACCTCGATCGGTTCAGCTGTTTCTGCACGGCTCACGAACGCGACCAACAGACAGACATACACAGACACGGAGACAGACAGACCACGCTACTCCGTATGTAGTAATAGCCCTCATCTGGTGCAATGCACGCATTGCGGCCGTGCATTGCGGCCTAAAATGGATTGACTACAGCACAATACATTGCTGTAGCGCCAAAGAAACGAAATTCGAACCAACTACTTACTACCAAAACAAACAACGACCACGCCTACACTTATACTAGGTATGATTCAAAGTTCAAAATATTTTTCGGTTGCATCAAAGCGACAACGAATTATGACGATTTAAATTAAGTCTAAATGCACCACAATTAGTTACAAGTGTTTGTTAGCAAATTATACAGACATGTGCACCATCATAAATACGATATTCTCCAACGTCTTAGTCTGACTATGATAGAATAGTTCTAAATTTTATTTCACCACTGGTTTTAACCGTAGACTAACCCATTGCGTAACTTATGACGTGGACTATGACGTCAGTGCACACCGCACGAGTTACTTGTTCGAGAACGTTTCGCATGTTTTCTTGAATTTCGTATGCAAAGAACCGAGCCGATAGAGTCGCCAGTAGGCTAGATGAACTGAGTCCAGAACAATGAGTAAAGGTGCATCTCGGCGAGGGGCACCCACTGTGCCCGCTCGGGCCCCTCCCCCACGTATACGGCCACCGCCACCGCGTTTATCTCAGCAATCACCGCAGCAGTTAACTCATCGTCTTCGGCCCGGTCCTTCACGTTTTCCACCTCCAGTGCCTGGAATGCGACCAATGTTTCCAGGTGCACGTTTTCCACGTCCAATGAACCCGCCATTTCCACCGCGACCGATGTACCCACAGTATGGTGCCGCGGGCTCTGCTGGACTCTATCCTCGTCCTCGTCCGATGTGTAAGTAAAAATAATCTTATTTGTGTATGTACGTTGACTGATGATTCAGTGAAAATGTAGAAGGTGCAAAGTCAGCGTAGGTTAACCTCGTTGATGTAGACCGACGCGTTACCACTACCGGCACTACGTTAAACCGTCACAATACAACATTCTGGTTGCTTTATTGGTTTTCCTCATTACTTCACCCCCGTAGATGTGCGAAGTTTTGCGAACAGCGTGTCTGTATGTTTGTCTGTTTTTCTGTCTGCTCGCATATATCTGAAAAACCATGCATCCGAATTTCGCCAAATTTTCTGCACATGTTACCCGTGGCTGTGAATGTGATGGCAATGCAATACCTTATGTACTTCCGATTTTGTGGATGGCGTCACGTGTTCCCATAATGGAGCGAATGTACCAGAATCAAAGACGACGCGTATATTTCGTCCAGTTCGCCAGGTGACCACACAAGGAGGACATCAGGCAACCGGCATCTTCCTTAGATAGTATTTCATATTTACTTCACCGCCGCCCCAGGTAGGCGTGCGAATTATTGTGATCATCGTGTTTGTGTGTCTGCTTGTCTGTCTGTCTGTATATTGGTGTCTATAGGGCAGAATCAGACGACATTATGTTTCGCTGAGTTCGCCGGGTGGCTTCACAGGGGGCGAAGTTCCTGCCTATGAATGCCTTGTTGATAGTTTGCTTTGCGTTTGTGATTTCTTGTGATGCCAACTAGCGTAGTAAACAATGATGATGAGAAACTTTTATATTTGCAGTTGTCCGCAAGAAAAAGTCGATGTGGCGAAGACTACTTGAGAGCAAACCGCATGAATATCGCAGCATTAAGATTCTCTTCCTCTTTCCACTGGGACTTTTTGTCGGCATCGGTATAAGTCATTACGTCTATGTGTAGTCCTAATGTGGGCATGTTTAGCTGTTGTTAGTAAAATATGCGGTCCTTTGACACAGCTGTCGCTGTGAATTGAATTTCGTGGTATCAGCAAGTTTACAGTGTTTTAGACCCAGTTTAATTAATTAAGCTCTTCTTTTTTCGTATTTTTATATTGTAAGATAACGAATATACACAGCAAACATATACATAATGTGAGTAAAAAACAATACACCGGGGACTTTTGACCATAACTTCAGCAAATGTAGACCGATTTTTAAAATTCTTTTACTGACAGATTACCAAGGAAACTCTCTGTGTAACCATTACATGATCTGCCACCTATCCTTAAATATGTTGCTACACTACCTTGCGAAGCTCAAAAATCTAAAATAATGGCTGAACGTTTACTCATACCATCGAAATTAATCGGTTTTTAGCGAACGTGAACGTGAGTTCACGTTCGCTATAGGCCTATGCCATCGCCGTTCCGTCTGTCTGTCTGTCTTTGTCGGTCTGTCGTCTGTCTGTAACGTTCGTGCACCCAACTCAGCAGGTTGAATTTTTCGACAATTTTTCTTTGCCATTGGTTCCTTGGCCATCCCTTGACTTGACATCCACTGAAAATTTTACGGAGATCGTCCCAGGGGAACCCCTCCGTCAGGGGGTTTAAACGCAAAAGGGGGTCGCGAAATATAGCGATTTTTCACCTTCGGGATGCTGTATCTCCAAAACAGTGCAAGATAGGAGGTAGGTTAGTAGTAATCACTAACAGGAAGTCGTATATGAGCTTTCGATTGGTACCAAAATCTGTGACCTTGAATGACCTTGAACGGCGAAATTGCCCTTATTTTGCGTTATTTTTTTTACCGAATTTGGTAATTTCAGGGGCGTATTGCGTAATAGTGGTTGACAAAGACGTAACTATGGACAGTTTTACGATTACTGTGTCTAGTAGTAAACGTCTGCAGAGGGACCGCGCGACGTCCACGGTATAAATTCCTAGCAGATTCATAAATTTAAGACTTTATGCGCAGTACTTGCCTAGCTGTCGTTTTGATAAGAAGTCGTATATGAGCTTTCGATTGGTAACAATATCGGTGACCTTAAATGACCTTGAACGGCGAAATGGCCGTTATTTTGCGTTATTTTACCGAATTTACTAATGGCCCTTATTTTGCATTAATTCACCAAATTCGTGTACGATGTCGTCGTGAAACAATTATTAGGCTTACCTCGGTTTCAAAATCTACTTTTGATAGTTTATGACCATATTCATACCATCTGCGCAATTATTCAGCGGTAAAACAAACTCTGATAACTCGGTTTGATGGGCGTAGGTGCATAGATGATTGGGTGCACTGCATAGATTACCATTGACGCTTAGTTATAGTAGAAATTACGAACTCAGTTTAATGGACGTAGGCTCTGCCTGCCTTCTACATGTACGATGTCGTCGTAAAACGTTCACGTTTGCTATCTCATCTTCTGATGAGCTCTTATACTTAAAACTTAACAAAACTTGACAACATTTACATGATAAACACCTCAAAAATATCACAGTGATTATTTACTTAATTTTTGTGCAACGTATGAAGCACAGAATGAAGATAACGCGAGAACATTGGGAATATGATTTTACGACAACTCTGCGAACAAGGTGACAGTAGTGTTTGTAACTAATACCATGCAGTCCACCTACCTAATAAATAGTCCGAAAGTTAAAGCAAGTACTGAAAACGTCTATGTCTGGTACAAACACAAGCTCTCGGACGTTTATTCCATTCACTGGTGCTAGCGTCATCAATGACTGTCTGCTGCAGTCCGCGTTACACGTCAATCGTCCACTGCTTCAATTCGCTGGCATCACGGATCCTCTTCTAAACACTGATGCATTGTATTCCAGATTTAACTGTCATAAAATTCAGACATGAGCTATTAAGGCAGCCTCATTTCTTGCAAGATGAATTCTGAGGCCTCACATACAACATACCATTGAAATTGGCAGCAATTGTAATTCTCAAGTTTCACAGGGTAGTGTAGAGTCATATTTAAGGTGAGGTGGGAATCTTTACGATATGTGTACACTGTACAAAATTTCTCCAGGAATCTGACAGTGAAAGAATTTTGTAAATCGATCCACATTTGCTGAAGTTATGATCAAAAGTTAAGTATATTGTTTTTTGACTCACAGTATATACAAAACAAGATGTAATCGGATACGGCAGACTTCGCCCCCGGTGCCGCCACCTGGCGAACTGGACGAAACAGGGGCCTACGCGACATTTGGACATGCGGATTTTTTTACCTGCGCGACGCTATGCTAGCGCGGTACATGCTGTCGTCGTGTGTCCGTCTGTCCGTCTGTTACAAGTCGGCACTGTACCAAAACGGCCAAACATAGGATCACGCAACCAAGGATAGCACAGGGACTCTAGCGGCGAAATTCCAACGACGTCACTCTCAAAGTGGGCGCCAAATGGAGGTGAGGTAGGTTAAAAACTGTGATTTTCGACCAATATCTCGCTATATCTCAGAAACGGTACAAGATGCTGACATAGTTACTATGGAAGGCTAATAGGAACTCGTATGCGCTCTATCGAATGGCGCCATTTTCAGTGACCTTGGATGACCCTATAATCATTACTGGAACCAATTGGAAGAAATTCTAATTAATTGTAATTGTACTTGGTTTAGAAAAAATGCTAATTAATTGGCATTGTAATTGGCTTCAGGAAAAAACTAATTAATTGTAATTGGGAGAAAATTAGCCAATTAATTACAATTACAATTGGCCGAATTGTTGTCGTCAATCCTTGAACAAATGTGAACCTGTATTAATTGGAATGTTGCGATGTCAGTATTTCTCTCACAATACTCATACTCATTATACTATGCTTAGAGCTCCAGTTTGCAAACAAAAAACATAGCACACACCAAGTTACAGAGCAGTGAGAGCACCAATCATTTAAAGCACAAGAGTGTAAATATTGCACAAAAGTTATCCCTCGCAACGATTTAAGCATCTTGGCAGATAGCGGCTTGAGTCTGTGGAGCGCCGAGTATACCAGCCAATCAAACCAGCCAATTAAAATCACAATTAGAATTGGCATAAGTGGTAATTAATTGTAATTATAATTGGCAACAAATGAACGTTAGTTAATTGTAATTGTAATTGCGAAAATTCCTAATTAATTGACAAAATCAATTAATTACTTTGCTTAATTACCCACCACTGCCTATAATTACCCCCAAACAACCCCAATTTTGACAGTTTGCGTCACCTTTCGTATCTTCGTTGTGGGTGGAGTAATTTATACTTCAAATTTGACATTGAGGTTGATCATCGCAAGGGGCGTAGTCAGATCACGTGAACCATTTTGGGGGCACCAACCATATCTTTGGAACGGCTGAAGCTACGGTGGTCAAATTTTGTACAGGTAGTCTGTATCAAGTGGTTATGGTCACGTGACCCGTTTTAAATCGCTGGGCCTCAATGATATCTCTGGAATGGCTGAAGCTAGTGTGGTCAACGTTTATACAACAGGCAGGCTATGTTAAGTCCCAGCAGAGGAATGACAAATCACCCTTAAAGGGGACGTGGTCAGGGTCACGTGATCCACTTTAAATTTTGGGGACCCCAGTAATATATCTTGAACAGCTAAAGCTAGAATGGTCAGATTTTGCAAACAGGTAGACTGTATCAGATCCTAAATGGGGCGTGATCAGGGTCACATGCAGGGCTGGAAAACCTAGGTTTTTAAATTTGATTAGTTTTTTAGATTTTTAGGTTTTTAATGTTTTTTTATTTTTTTATGATGACCGGTGTTACCCAACACGAAAGTATGACCCACAAGCATATGAAATCAGCATCCCATAGGACTCATACAGTAGTGTACGCGGTAATCACGTGACCCATTTTCAAATTTCGATGCCCGCAATCATATCTCTGGAACGGCTGAAGCGAAAGTCGCATGTAGGTAGAACATATCAACTGCTAGCCTCGGGATGACAGACTACCCGCTAATGGGCGTGGTCAGGGTTACGTGACCCGTTTTTTTAAATTTTGCCCGCAATCATATCTTTGTAATTGGTGAAGCTGGGTACTTCAAATTTCGTATGCTGATTGATGCACAGGAGTACTGGTGTAAGCGTGATATATTACCCCCAAAACGATGTGTTTTGAGTCACACGACCTTTTTGAATTTTGGGAAATAAGTGATCTCGGAAACGGTGCAAGATAGAGACAGTTGCAATGGAAGACTAATAGGACATCGTATGTGGCCTATCGAATGGCACCGTTGCCAAAGTTCTTGAATGACCTTGAAGGTCACTTTTGTCATTTGAAACCTTTCTAGTTTCTAACTCCCATACCTGGTGAACGTAGCACGAACTTACTAACGTAGCGCGTCGCGCGGTCCCTCTGCGATAGCGGAGCTACTTGTTTATTTGTCTGTGAACAGTAATAACTTAATCGATTTGTGGTGCATAGGACTGTACATGTTCGTCTTGCGGAGAATGCAGCTGCCGGAGTCAGTGCAAATCAAAGTGGCGCTTTATTTCACTCTGTTCTGTGGCTTCGGCTTCGCGCTGTTTCTGCCATTCCGCTGCGTCACCACGCTGCTTGTACCCACTCTGTTCGGCTACCACGGACGAACCTACGTTCAGACCTACCTGGTCACCTACATGCTCTCAGGTCGCTGTAGTACTGGTGACCTCTGTAAAGCCGGTGGCAATTACATTTCCGCCTATGCTGATGTGTTAATGGTCTGCCAGTAAAGCTTCATTGAACTGTTACATAGAATTTCTTTCTAATAGACTTGATAACACGATGTAGTTACTTCGCTCCTGATAGGGGTGTTAAGTATTGTAATCGGCATATCTGTTTGTCTGTCTGTCTGCTCGCATCTCGCAAAAACCACATGTCCAAACTTCATGGAATTTTCTATACCTTTATATGTTAATTGTGGCCGTGGTTCGGTCCTCCTCCGATGACAGTGTAATACGTTATATACTTCCGGTTTTGAGGATGACGTCATGTTTTCACATAATGGGGCC
>Ga0209363_1001460_pt1 | contig 11371 bp, 12 predicted proteins | sample WorMetexBAHAMAS3_FD_187385 | JGI IMG/M metagenome (GOLD analysis project Ga0209363, IMG submission 187385) | Marine gutless worms symbiont microbial communities from Max Planck institute for Marine Microbiology, Germany - Inanidrilus exumae... | ecosystem: Host-associated > Annelida > Digestive... | reverse complement strand
GGTATAGACTAACAGTAGTGACATCAAAAATCCGGATCCGGCTCCGGCCGGATATTAGGTGCCGGGTATCCGAATCCGGTATCCGGCTAAAAATCAATATCCGTCCATCCCTAGTAGATTCTCACTTCAGCCATTCCAGAAATATGATTGAAAGAGTCAAAATTTAAAGTGGGTCATCTGATCCTGACCACGACCCTTTTAGGGGTGGTGTGACACCCAAAAATTAGGATATGATACAGTCTACCTGTACACATGTAATGGACGACTTCAAGACCAAAGTAGAAGACAACCGCCTGCAATGTCATCCGTGGTTGGGCTGTATGGTTTAGGTAAAACAAACGAAGCCGGTGAGCAGCTAGAAGACTTCTGCTTGGAGCACGAGTAGGCTCTAGTCAATCTGCACCTTTCCCGATGGCGACACCCGGAATCAGACAAGACTACAACTCAATTGCAAAAAGACGGAAAAGCTTGATGAATTGTCGCACGTATAGAGGAACAGACTGCGACACAGATCATCAGTTGCTCATCATCTCTGCTGAAAGTCATGCTGGCTAAAAGACAAAGACAGCAAAGCATTCCGCCTCTGAATCTCTAGGAACTCAAGGAAGAGAAACCAGTAGTTTTCAGCAGAGGTGACTGACAGGTTTATGGCATTGGAGGCTGCACAGGATGAAGTAACCCAAGAAGATCTCTGGAAAGGTACCAAAACAGTCCTGTTGGAAGTAGCCAGAGAAATGATTGGATGTGTGAAGTCACAAAAAAAGAAATTAGAGCGGCCACCAAGGGGGGGGCTTGATTAAAGGAACATGGTACCAATATCTGAGTACATACGCATGGACGGTTTGACCTGGAATGTAAACATTTGGACGTCTGCCGGGTACCAGCTTCTGTGTTAGCATACTGCAGACCCCAAAGTAACCCCCAAAATCGGCTTCCATGATAAGCTTTGGGTGGCTATGATGGACATGGGATATCCTCTGCACTTGATTGACTTGCTGGCCAAACTGTAAAGAAAACAGCTCGCTTAGGTAAAGTGGCGGGAACACTATAAGAATGGTTTCGTGTTACGAAAGGAGTCCGACAAGGTTGTGTTCTTTCCCCATAGTTGTTCAACATCCTAGCGGAGATGGTGATAAGGGAGACCCTCGATGGATTTCAAAGTGGACTACAAACTGGACGGCGAATAGTCATGAACCTTCACTACACTGATGACATCATCCTGTTGGCCACTTCAAACGCAGAACTACAGGAACAGGTGGATCGCCTAGACCGAGTCAGCCGTAAATACAGCCTACTCATCAACGTCGACAAGACCAAGCAACTGAAGCAGGTGGATACGTTCCCATACCTTGGGTCCTTGATTACAGAAGCTGGTGAGTGTAAGACAGAATTCCGTACCAGGTTAATCAAGGGGGCAACCAATTGAAGCAGGTAAGAGGGTTCGACGGTATCCTCTATAAACTGTGACTGTTGCTGATGCCTTGATTAGCAGCGTCAAGGTATCAGCCGTGCGGACGTGAAAGCTGAAGCAGATAAATGTCACTAAGTCTCCTGTCTTATGCCACAGAAGTGTCAATCAGGTGGCCGCAGACCGGTGGGGCTGGCACTGAATAAGTGCCAGTCCGGGCCAGGTGTAGAACGGTGGACTGGTCAGAGTTGTTGCTGAATAAGTGCCAGTCCCGGCTTAGTCAGACAGTTAGCCACGCCTAGAGGGGGCGCGTTTAGAAATACCTGACAAGCTGCTCAAGCCTACTTTCCCTCATTCAGCCTACATAGTGCGCACACCACACACACATACCTATCGGCTCCCCTGCTCTCCCTGGGCTGGCGCATTGGACCGATTCAAAAGGTCTCAGTGCTGGGGTCCAGAGTAGGCTGGACCCCTGCCCGCAAAGAACGAATGAACGACGCTGTCAAAGCAAGAAAACTAGCATACTATGGTCACACCATGAGGAAATAACGGCGTTGCGTGGAGAAAGAGATAATGCAAGGAATAATGCCAGGTGCAGACAGGCGAGGAAGACCACGCACGGCCTGGATGGACAACATCATTACGTGGACAGGACTATCTGTGGAAAAGTTAATCAGAATGGTAAATGGAGAAAGTACGTCCATGGTGTGCCCAACCCTCGGATCAAGGACGGCTAAAGAACAGAACAAAACCTGTACGCAAAATTTGACGATTCTAACTTTAGCCATTCCTGAGATATCATTAGGGGCCCCAAAATTTAAAGTGGGTCACGTGACCCTGACCATGCCCCTCTTAAAGGTGATTTGTTTTCACAAAATTTGACGACTGTAGCTTCAGCCGTTCCAGAGATATGGTTGGTGCCCACCAAAATTTAATGGCTCACGTGACCTGACCATGCCCCTTTCAGGGATGGTTTGTCATCAGCAGGCTAGCTCTTGCTACAGTCAACCTATCTATCAAATTCAAAGTCTCTAACTCCAATCACTACAAAGTTACAAAAGGCGATACAAAATATTGAAAATGGGGTGGTTTGGGGTAGTTAGGGGACACTCAAGATCATTGGAAATAGCACCATTCGATACAGCACATACAAATTCCTATTAGCATTCCACAGTGACTAAGGCCCTATCTTTCACCGTTTCTGAGATATAGCAAGATATTGGTCAAAAATCGCCGATCTGAACCTACCCCACCTCTATTTGGTGCCCCCGTTGGGGGTGACCTCATTGAAATTTCGCCGAGATCTTTGGCATCAGAAACCAGAGTCCACGGGCTATCCTGTGGAGTTGTATGTGTGATTCTATGTTGTAGCCGTTTTGGTACAATATCAGCATGTGACGGACAGACAAACGGACAAACAAAGAGAAACGATGAAAGCATATACTGCGCTAGCATAGCGTCGTGCGATAAAAAACAGCTATCCTACTTGGTCATAGATAACATTTACTTGCTGTTAAATAAGACTCGAAATTATGACTATGGCAACCACTAAAATTCTATTTTTGTGCAAAATGTGCCAGCACACAAGTAAAAATCTCTAACATCATGCCTAGTGGTTGACAAGTATGGTCTACAAATCACAAGGCTTGATGCTTATGTTTGTAGTCAGTAATAAAGTAAAAATTAGCCCCATACGGGACTGACGGTCGACTCCTACTTACTGCCAACTTTGAAGTCACGTGACACAAAAACTAGGACAAAAATCAAACATCCGGCCCCGACAAGCTTTAAGTATTGTGCCATAATGTAAGAATCTGTGGTCATTTGCCATCTCCCATTATAAATGGGGGAGAAGACAGCGTTTGAAAATGGTCGAATTTCGACTTTCGGGGGCTCGTCACCTTGACCTTGACCTTGGATCGGGTCATACTGCATACCGTCATGCATCACTTGTCGACCTCTACCTACATACCAAATTTCATTGCAATCGAAGAAACTTTTTGTGGACGGACGGAGGACTCCTACTTACCGACAATTTTGAAGTCATGTGACACAAAAACTAGGGAAAAAATAAAAAATCCTGCCCTGATAAGCTTTAGGTATTGTGCCCTAATATAAGAATCCGTGTTCACTTGCCAGCCCCCATTATAAATGAGGAAGGAGATAGCCTTTGAAAATGGTCGAATTTCTCTCTTTCAAGGCCTGTGACCTTGACCTTGGATCAGGTCATACTGCTTACTGTCATGCATCACTCGTCGACCTCAACCTACATACCAAATTTCTTTGAAATCTGAGAAAGTTTTTGTGGACGGACGTACGGACGGACATTTGAGACCGGCTTTATTAGGTGGACTCGGAAGAGTCGACCTAAAAAGTAAAAAGTAAAGTAAATGTATAGCAGTTCGCAGAAACTCTGCCCTACTGCTATGGGAAACTCACATGCCATATGGGATCGCAGTGTTACCTGCCACCCGACAGAGGTGAGAATCCCATCTTTACCGCCAACCGAAGTAGATACTTGATTTAGCGACCCCGGAGGGATGCAAGGCTGAGCTGACTTATGTTACGTAAAAGCGGACCGGCCAGGAATTGAACAGCGACCTGTCAGTGGCTATTCCAATGCCCTAGCGCTGAGCAACCACACGACACAATTATCTAAAGCATTAGACTTCAACAGTTACAAAGAAACAGACTACTAGTTCCTGATACACAACTTCACACGAAGTTTTCCATCAACTCAACAAGCTAAGATTACCAGACTCTTGACTGAAGTGTCTGACTCTGGTGAATACTGACTTCCTTCATTGTCAATCTCAGTCTCTGCATCTACAAACAACGATAATAACAAGTGGTCAAAGTAATTTGACAAAATGCCCCTGTGTGCAAATCGTTCAATTGCTCACTGCCAGAAAACAGTTTCGTTTAAACAGTTTCAACATTAAACGATTCGCGTATCCCTATTGCCTGCAGGTGCTATTTTCACGGATGCGCTGACATTGGTTCAAACGTGACATGGAAGCACTTATACTTTGGCATGCAGCTGACAGTTGTGATGCATATTTTGCTGCTCAAAGTGGAAAAAAACATTGTCTTAAATCGCTGATTTCTCATAAATGCTACAGTACTAAACCAAAAGAACGTTTCCAAAATGACCTATTTTGTGTCAGGTGGGACGTAAAACCATCAATCTCACAAATGCAAAGTTGACCTGCTACCCAACTACACCTGTATATTGCAGAGGGACAGACACCCCTCAAAAGTGCCCCTTCCATTGGGGGGATCTCAAACCCCTTCTAATACATGGTTCCTTGGGCCTACTCGAGTCTTCATCCCAAACGGCATCTTGATTGGTTCAGCCGTTTTTGCACAGCTCATGGTAGAGTGTCCCTATACTTTACAATTTCCCCCTAAAAATTGCCCTTTCCTCTAGGGGGATCTGCAACCCATCTAATATGGTTCCTTGGGCTCACCTAAGTCAGCATCCCAAACGACAATCTTTCTTAGCCCATTCAGCTCAAAGGCGTCAAGACGTGTTTCTTCATTCTTTCTGAGTATACAGCTTTCACAGCTGTACGTTGCTACAGGCCACACTAGCACTTTCATTAGTAGTATCTTTGTTGAAATTGGTATACTGTGACTTTTCCATATTTTCTGCAGTGATGCCCCGATCGCCTGCCCCCTGTTAAACCTGGTATGTAATTCCGTCGTACACTCATCATCTTCTGTAGCCTAATCAGGGACCCAAGGTACGGGAAAGTATCCACCTGCTCCAGTTGCTCATTCTGAATGAGTACGCGGCACGCTATGCCGTCATCGCTCGCCATTACCAGAGTCTTGTCGACATTAATAACATTGCGATCGGTTCGGCCATTTTGCACAGCTCACGAACGTGACCAACAGACAGACAGACAAACTGACCACGCTACTCCGTCTGTAGCAATAGGCCGCTATCGCTATCTGGTCTAATAACCAGATACAAATGTACATTCAGGATAATTCATGCAACTGATCATTAAAAATTGAAAAATTATACTAATTGTTAATACTTGATTGATGGCACCTCACTAACCTTTGCTTTCATTGAAAGCCAGTGTGGCGCAGCTAGGAAGTACAGGCTACAGTTCCGTTGAAAATGAAACTATTTTTAGTTCAATGTTTTCTTCAGAGTGCTAACAAGTAACTACTGTTAGATGTACATGATTCAAAGCATACCTGGTGAGCTAGAGCCAACTGGTGAGTTAGTGTCACCAACACACTGCACTGCAGATGTCTGCTCCAGTGACTGAACATCAACAAAATGTTACATAACCACCATTAGCACAGTGTGGTTCAAAAAAACGCCCCCTTATTCATATGACTGAAAACTTATATAAAACCTATTTCTTTCTGTTGGCTTTTAACACCCAGTAGCTACTTTATTTACTAACTGTTTACGTGTATATGTGCTATCACATATTCACATTACCATTTTAGATAGTTTTAGTTTTGCTGCTATGTGACTGATTTCTACTGCACCTGTGTTCTTATCCAGTAATAGGCGTGGTGATGTGTGATGATGATGAATTTGATGATGGCTGCAATTTCTACAATTGATGACAAATTTCTATAATATTTGGCACACAATGTTGGCTGGTTGAGTGGCACAGTGGTAGAACGTCGGTCTGTGACCTGTGAACTTTTCCTGTGTTACGCTCAACCTGCAGCTGATGGGTGACCACTCATTTGGGTAAACCATCCGCTACGAGGTCAGCCAACTAAGCCAACTCAGCCTTTCATCTTTTCGAGGTCGATCAATGAGTAGTGAGCTGTAATCGGATGTGTGCTACCTCGATTGGGTGGTGCCATCTGGTGAATGCTTATGGAGTAAAGGCAGGATGGTTCATTCCATTTGTGGATAAACGCGTGGGTGGCAAGTAAAACTGTGTGATCCTCTAACAGGTGCCATTCCTTAGAGCATTAGAGGTGGTTTACATCGATTCACTACACAAATCAACATTTACTTTACTGTACTTACTTACTAGTACAATGTACTGAGTTAATTTGTAACATAACAGTTACTGATTTACCCATCTCACCTACGTACTGCTGCTTAACTACTTGGGAAACACTAATTGTTTATTGAGATTAGTTCAAATGGTCAGACAGGCACATCAGACTATTGAGCTCCTTCAGTATGTGAATGTGAAGCTCTGAAATTTATTCCTCCAAACTTCTGGCCTCTAAAAAGTCCTGATCTTAATCCTGTTGACTAAAAAATATGGGGCATGATGCAGGATCATGCTCATCAGACACCAGTTCCAGATGTGACCGATCTGAGACCGCACTTTATTGACACATGGGATAGCTTGTTACAGAGCAGTGTGGACTACGCTATTGATAAATGGCGGAAGAGACTTCAAGCCTGTGTAAATGAAAAAGGACATTTTGAACATTTGCAATAGTACTAATTGAACTTGAACTCGGACGGGTTGTACAGATAAACTGGATGTTGTTTTACACTGTGCAACTGTAATGTGTAACTTTGACTGATAGGTCTGAAAGCTACCATTATGCATTGACTTGTTTTCCAATGTAGTGTAGCAGCAGTATGTAGGTGAGGTGGGTAAATCAATAACTTTTATGTTGCAAATTATCTCAGTACACTGTGAGCCAAATATTATAGAGATCCGTTAACATTCGCAGAAACTAGTCATACGAATACAATGGGACGTTTTTTGAACGACAGTGTTTAAGTAACCTTTGCCTGTCAGCAAACTAAGTTTTAATTTAGCTTTAATATGTAGCTCTTACTCGTCCACCAAGTCGGTCCTCTTTGAAAATCACCAATCGCTCTTTTCGGTACGCTGCACCTTCCCACGGAACTACGCTTGCCTCGTCACACACAGTCTTCCCCACCTTCACCTTCTGTTGCACATGGCAGTTCATCACCACCACCTTCTTCACATCACCACTATCTGTCACTACTTCAGTCTTTCATTCCGAACTTAAGACTTGGCTTTTTGGCAAATCCTTTCCACCATAGGCCTTTTCCTTTCCTATCGGACTGACTCCACAGACTACCTGACCATTTCCGGCTTTACTTCGCTCAACGGCTTGATTTGTTTACATAGGCCTAGTGTGTTAGACAAAGCCGGCTCTCAGTCGGTTTTCAAACGCACTTAAAATCCTTGCATTTTCATTCATTCATTCATTCGTAGCTGTACTTCTTTACAATTGCTACTTAAGACAATGATGGCAATAATCAGTGATGTGACGATTATCGAGATCGATATTAAAATCGTGATATTGTAGGAAAATCAAACGGAATCGATATCGAGATTTTTGGAGCAAGTGTGATACCGTATCGTCCTAGAGGGACTGGCGATCGGCTCAGGTCACAGAATGGGTTTTACACCCGGCAAGTCTGTTCACGCCGAGTGTGGAGGAGTTTATATCTCCGCGAATCCGATCACGTTGAGTGCAAAGGAGATAATATCTTCAACTCTGAATAATGGGGCGAAAAATCGAAATCGAATCAAATCGTTTATTAAAAAATCGAACTCGAAACTGATCCGAGAGGAAACAACCACAATCGTCACATCACTAGCAATAATAATTAATAACATCAGTATTACCACTGTCAGTGCAGGCACAGCAAGCTGTGAAGTATCAAACACACCATTTTTCCATTCAGCACGCAACTTCAGCTCTACAGCATGCAACAATGCCAGCACATTAACAGCCAAATGACAGGTTCTGTGACTGTGTGCTGTATGTATCTGTGACTGACACTGACAGTTGTAGGTTAGCTGGCTGGCATGCTGTGAAAAACTATTAAAATGCAATGAGGGAGAAATAATATTCTTCTGGCTTCGACTCCAAAATTTTGGCAAATGCAACAGCTAGGTTCACAGCAGCAGTGGGCTGACTGTCATTAGTGTCGGCCTGTTTGCTGTCTGAATAAGCATCTCCAGCACCAGTTGCCTGCAGGCCAGCACACAACTCCATATCAGTTACGTTGGAGGCCGTCTGGACATTATGCTTTCAGACGAGTTACATGTCCATCAGATGTTGTAAGAACTGGCTAGATGGCGGCGGGGTGCGCTCTGTGCTAGTTGGTAATGTATGCCTGTTGCTTTGCTCGTCCGTCGCTGCCATGGTGCCGTGCTTGTAGTCAGATTGTGCTTTTATCGCTGGTGCTTGTAAATGAAGTTGTTGCCATTGACAGACAGTGTGCATATAAACGGACTGTGCTTATATTCAACGCGCTTATAAGTGGTCAGACTGTACTATTATTTAATGCAATTCAGTTTATTACGCTACCAACCGAAATCCTTCAATGCCTCTTCAAGATCTTGTCTTCCAATCTTGTCCAACAGAATCATCAAAGACGACAAACGACATTCTTTAAGCTGGACATTAACTTTCCACATTCCCAGTTCCATCATTTTATTTAACACCGCTCCGGCTGTTAGTGGCTCCAGTTTTGGCCAAAGATGATCGAAATTCACACGCAATAAAAAATCCATAGCTTTTACATCTTCCTCACTGAGAGAAGAGTATAAAGCTGCAAATGTGGACGTAAGTTTTTCGTCCAATTCCATAAACAGTTCCAGAAGAAAATGCAAGATCAGACGAAGTACACAAGCTACACAGTACTTATGTACTTATGCAGCTCTTTGGCAACATTATGATTACGTAAGCATCAGATAGATTCTACTCACGAAAAGCACCTGTAAGTAGTTGCGTCTGGTTTCTATACGCATGGTTTTTCCAGAAATATGGTGCCTGGGCACTGGGCAGCGGTAAGTAAGTAGGTGTAGAACATCGAAGTAAAGTCAGATTCTTCTAGTATCAACACAAGACAGGAATTCAAACAAACATTCTTTTTTTTAAAAAAAGTCTTTTTTGCTGATATTGCTGTCATTAGTGTGACTGTAAGGTGAAAACAGCAAAGTGTCATTTATTTCACATATTTATTTCTTTTTAGTGGACGTGAACTCGCGTTCACGTTCGCTATTAGCGAACGTACTACGTTACGTTCGCTATATGCTATCAGCCGTCCGTCTGTTGTCTGTTTCAATGCATCTGCTGCATGGACCTGCGATGGATATTCACTGCCAGCATATGGCTTCACATCTTCATGTCTAAGTAAATGTTTCTTAAGGTGAATTCTGCTGTGCACTTTAAGCTGAGCTGACTGTGCAAATCGTTTGCCACAAACAGTACACTCAAATGGTTTCTCTCCACTGTGAATTCTGTTGTGCACTTTAAAGTAACCTTGTGTTGTAAATCCTTTGCCACAGACAGTGCAAGCAAACGGTTTCTCTCCACTGTGAATTCTGTTGTGCATAACAAAGCTGTCTGAGCGCGCAAAGTGTTTACCACAAACAGTACACTCAAACGGTTTCTCTCCACGGTGAATTCTGCTGTGCACTTTAAGGTTACCTGATTGCACAAATCGTTTGCCACAATCTGTACATTCAAACGGTTTCTCTCCAGAATGACTTCGCCTGTGTAATGTCAGCTTTGCACTACTTTTACAGTGTTTGCCACATACTGTGCACTTGTATTTACCTGTATGAATATTCACATGATCACACAGGTTTTGTGGAGAGAAGAAACGTTTCCCACACTCACTACATGAATACCTGCTTTCTCCAACGTGTAATTTTTTGCGTGTGCTCAAGTGTTTCTTCGTTCTAAACCGTTTGTCACACAGTCTTTGCTTGTCATTGCGTGGATGCTCAGTGATGTCACTGCGATCACCTTCAGCTTCTAGCTCCATAGAACTCCCTGCACATGTAGACCATAACAAACATTATTTTGCATGTAAAACAAAGTAGAAACAGAGAAATATGACAAAGTATATTAACGGCAACAAAAACGATCAAGAAGGTGAGAAGCGGCAGATACGACACATTTAGTAAATTCACTACAAATGGCACCGTTTCCAGTAAACTAAGTAAGTAAAAAAGATATCACAAACTAACTTTAGCAGACAGAATGTACAGACAAGTTACTGCTGTTAAAAAATTAGCCCCATACGGGACTGACAGTCAACTCCTACTTACTGCCAACTTCAAAGTCACATGACACAAAAACTAGGATAAAAATCGAAATTCCGTCCGGTTAAGTTTTAGGTATTGCCCCTAATTTAAGAATCCGTGGTCATTTGCCAGCACCCATTATAAATGGGGGATGAGATAGCCCTTGAAAATGGTCGAATTTCCGACATTCATGGGCTCGTGACCTTGACCCTGACCTCGGATTGGTACTACAGCATACCGTCATACATCACTCGTCAACCTCTACCTACATACCAAAATTTCATTGAAATCGAAGAAACTTTTTGTGGACGGACGTACGGACGGACATCTGAGACCCACTAATGTTATTAGGTGGACTCGTAGGAGTCGACCTAAAAATCTCATTTCAATGACAAGATGTGCAGCTGTCGTACAGGGACCACGGAATGCTCTGTGAGAAACCTACTGAGTTAATTCCAGGCAATCTGACTGTCTATAATTATAGTGTATGCAACTGTATTACCATCTGAAAAACAATAATGGGCGAAATATACCTCGGAAATCACTTAAGAAATGGTGCAACTTAGCAAACCTTATATTATTTGCAACAGTCATCTATGGTAAATAAGTCTACCATGCATTTTTCTGAGATCATACTATCAAGTGTAGCTGTAACTGAAAACGTTGTTTCAGCTTGATTGGAACACTAGGACACATATTTGTTTATTTATAATAAAATCGTACAGAAGCAGACTGTGTCCGGAAGAAAAGCGACCCGCAGTATACATTTTTAGCAAACGTACTACGTTACGTTCGCTATATGCTATCGGCCGTCCGTCTGTTGTCTGTCTGTATGTTGTCTGTCTGTGACGTTGGTGCACCCTACTCAGGCGGTTGAACTTTTCGGCAATTTTTTTCACCATACGATAGCCCAGGGACTCTACTTTTCTGG
>Ga0209363_1001459_pt1 | contig 11374 bp, 6 predicted proteins | sample WorMetexBAHAMAS3_FD_187385 | JGI IMG/M metagenome (GOLD analysis project Ga0209363, IMG submission 187385) | Marine gutless worms symbiont microbial communities from Max Planck institute for Marine Microbiology, Germany - Inanidrilus exumae... | ecosystem: Host-associated > Annelida > Digestive... | reverse complement strand
TTACTGCAGTGAGTAGGTCGACTCAGCCTTCTACTCTCCGTGGGACGGCAAATGAGCATCAGCTTTCGGGTTGAGTAATAATAATAGATGGCGATGGTGGATGTGGGCGATAGCAGCCTACAAGCAGACTTACAGCCCAAGTTGGTTGGCTTGGTCTGAGTGTTGGTACCTGCCTGGTGCCGAGTCTGCAGTCATCAAATGAACCAGGTGAACTCTCGCAGTGGCTTCGACTGTGATCATGACGACAGCACTATAAAACATTATTATCGTTATTTTATTACTCGTTTAATATGCGTATCTTTATTTTCAGTGAAATGCCATTTGGTTGCTTAAACGATGATGAAGTAAAAACCAACTGAGGATAGCGGTAACGATGAAACGTCAGTTGTTGAACCTGCGACGAACGCGCGGTGCCGTGATGCGTTGAATTACGTTGAATTAGCATTAATTTGATGGATGTTTTCGCTCCATTAGCAGCCAAAGTGACAGTCGTCGCGCGGCGTCGCAACGGTCTTTATTGTTTCCTCGACATCTCCCTATTTCCGGTCCAACATGGCTGCCGCAGTATGCACGAATCAGTGGTCGTGGTCACGTAAAAGGAACAACTGAATCGTATTTTAGGAAATAGTTAGAAAACAACGTTGATTGTAGAAGATAAAAACATAAGAAGGCAAAAAGAAACAACACCAACCATTACGAGGTGACGAAATAAAGACCAATAGGCCTCTCTATATGCGAGTTTCTGGTCATAATATCGAGTATATTGAAAAATGCACTCAAAACTAACATTGAATTTTGTGATAAAATTAAATAAATATGTTACATAACTGCCAGATTATGCAAGTGCTCCAAACGTAAAGCAGTTGTAACATCTTACGTGTACTATAGTGTAGTGTTCACAGCATCAGTAAGATTAATAAGTCACCTATTCGGCTTGTATAATAAATTATATTTAACAACCCAAATCTCTGTTTCTAATAATAATGCACCGACATGCTCGCGGCATTTAATGGCGTCATCTAATGTATAAATCTTTATTTATCAACTGGTAATCAGATAGTCAGACCATTTAGAAAGATGACAGAAGACGTCAGTGACGGTCAGTATAATTGGGTAGGCCTACCAGCGCAACTGCGAAAACGGAAGAGATAGTTATGAGCAGAAGACAACACTTCGACATTAAACGACGAATTATTTGATACGGTTGATATCTGGAATGGCGTCCGTCAAAAATGCTGCTCTGGCAATCTTCAAAGCATTAATTTTCTTGACGACAAAGGCTTACCAGATGACAATTATTTATAGTTCGCAGAGTGTCCACTATCAGTGATAATAGTGACCAATGACCAGTGAGCTACAAGATTAAAAGTAAATTACTGAATATCAGACATTTCCCCTGGACATTCCCCTTCCCGGACATTTCTCCCCTAAGCCAAGCCATAAACTTAACCCTAACTCTAACCCTAATACTAACCCTACTAACCCTAACCCTACTAACCCCACTTCTCACTCTAACCCTAACCTAGCAGAGTAGAGGGATGCCAGACTACCGAGGGGGGGAATTGTCCAGTAAGTAAGTTTATTGTTTCAATAGCAAGTTATACAAACCGCTACATTTCAGTTGAAAAAAAATAAAAATGAAAATGTGAAAAAACACACGTTGCTGCCACGAAGAGGAACTGTCCGTATCCCAAATTATTAACTCGACTAAAGGTTAAAAACTGACTACAATACACTGTAGCAGCACGGAGCATCAACTAAATCTGGAGGTCAGAGCCATAGGCTTGATGGAACAGGAAAGCGTTGAGATGTCGCGTGAATGTCTGTGTGATCCCAGTGATGCTGACGGTCTGGACCACTGTCCAGCAGATGACAGGACGATGGTTCTACAGTCCTTCTACGGGCGAGAAAGACAGGCGTTCACCGGCATGGCGTACATTGTCGACGACTCGTCACCGAGTAATAACTGCTGATAAGTTTGTGATAACACGACTATCAGCATGATTATAACCTGATGCGAGACGACGACTAATTACAACAGTGACTGCAGCGCCAGCGATAGCTGATAAGCACTCGTACATTTAAGGCCAAGTCCATTAGTCTGGCCCGTCGAAAACCTGGTCGAAAACCTGGTTCTCAGAGTGCGTGGAGCTTGCATGAAGCGTGCGCGATCGGGTCGCAGATAAGTCGTAGTCGGGTCGCAGAACTGTTCGCACTCTGCACTCTGCACACGTCCTCCAGTCTTACCTTCCTGACCAGACTAATATTCCGTACCGTCTCCGCACTCGCTTCCACAAAATGACAATGATTAACAAAACCAAATTTCTAAATGATACCGATTTCATAATCCGTATGTTAAATAAATATTCATACTAACACTGCGTAAACTAAAATTTGGATGGTTGCGTTTGACAACCTGTATTAAACAAGTATATTATGCATATCGATACGCGTGTTTGACCTGGAATGACTTGACCTGCCCTCAATGACCTGACCTGTATTTAAAAGTTCATGTTTACACATATTTATCAATTGACATTCGACACATTTCGTTTGATTTAACATGGCCAATGTTGCCTAAAAAGACCAAGTCATCATTGCCTGCTCTGTAGGCCTAATCGTACCAGCTATAGCTTTGCAGCTTTCTACCATGTTAACCAAGGTTAAGAAAAACAAAGAGCAACTTGGGTAAAGCTATATACACGAACGAAATCTGAATAAATGTCGAACAGGCTTGTGGTCGTTTCTATAGTCCATCAGTCTAGCTGGTCGAGGAACCCAACGAACTTGTCGAAAACTTGCTAAATCTATAACAATATGTCGTGATAGACCTCTATCCTGCGTTCGACCAGGTTTCCAACCCAAAAAAAATCGCAAGCAGGTTGCAGACCCAAACGTACTCGTCGGAAACCTGGTCGAAAACCCGGGTTTTCGTCCAGTTAGACCAGTGGAGTTTTGGCTTTATCGACCGTGTTAGCCGAGAAGGTAAAGCAATCTGTAGCCTCCATAGTTAACATTAAAGAAATAAGTCTTTTCGCAGAGAACTGTCAGTGAATAAAACCAACTGCCTTTTTTCATCACGCAGAACAGGAAGAACAGTAAAAAGTTATGGACGACTGAAAAACGCTGCTATTCAATCACACGCTATTGCATCACGCTGCGTCATTACCAGATTTTTGGTCAAAACTGTTGACCGGCTATACATCAGGGTTGATGTTTGTAAAGCGACTTTTCGTAAGAACTCATTTCTAAAGCGCTCAGAAATGACACGTGTTAACGAGGGATCGCAGTTTTACCTGCCACCCACACATTCCTCAAATGGAATGAACTATGCTGACTTTTGCTCCCCAGCTACAGCGCATAACCGCACTTTGGCAGGTACTTATTTCCCATCCGACAGACGACAGGAGGCTGAGTTGGCCTGGGTGGCTGGTTACACACCGACGAAAGACGGTCACCACCCCAGTACCAACCGACCGATAGTGCGGCAACCGGGGATCGAACTCAGGACCATTGAGTCACAAGTCCAACGTTCTAACCACTAGACTACGGAGTCACTACCGAACTGAGGTATCTCACGGTGTAGAAGATCGATTGTGTCACGAGCGTGATGCGCTGGCGCAATGTCTTGCTGGAAGGTGAACACGTCTCCAGCAATGCTGCAGATCGCTGACAGCAGCTCCTGCATCAGCAACAGCAACAAGTCACGGTTTTAATTACAGTTCTCAGACCGATGCCACACCTGCGATTTTATCGCGCGATCTTGTCGCGCAACTTTATCGCGCGACAAAATCGCAAGTGTGACGTGGCGTGTCGCAAAACTTCTCAACAGTCGCGCAACTCCTTCGCCGATTAGAGCAGCGCTCTATATTGTGCAACTTTGTCGCGAACATGCGGTGAACGCTGATTGGTCAATTTTTGTTTATGCGACAAGGTTGCAGTGTGCGACACGGCATGTCACGCTTGCGATTTTTTTCGCGCAACAAAGTCGCGCGACCAAATCGCGCGACAAATTACAGGTGTGACATCAGTCTAAGAGGTCGACGAAACTGTGGTGGTACAGCTGGGTTTCGATACAGTGACCGAAACCATGACGAGCTTTATGAAAATGGCACGAGTGGTCGCAGATGGCCAACGTGCTTCCAAGGATCTGTGCACACTACCCATGAACACTGGCCGTGTTAACAGGTCATCAAAAGCGTCGCCAGTAAACAGGGCCCTTTAACACACGTGTCCAAAATTAATTACCTGCTAAAATTACTAAAATCTACTGGTTTTGACTGAATTATCGAAAAACATATTTCGGAACACATTTTATTCATTTATTTTATTTAACGTTAAATCTAAACTATGACTCTCGCACAGTCCCATTGCCTGTATTTTGTGATTGCACATAATACTGTTACGGTAATTATAGCTATGAAATAATGTTCTGCATTTTCTCCGGTGTCGGCTTGCTAAATGACTTGCGATGTGGCGACTTTTCTGTCGGTGACATGCAAGAACATTTCAAGACATATGCATGATATGACTGTCGAATGATTTCTATTGGGCGTCAAAGATCTGCGTTTGATAAGAGAAAACACCGCAACTCCGGCATTCATTGGCGTCATAGCGGTTAAAGAGGCCAGAGAAATTAATAGTCAGTGAACATTATTCGACTTGTCATATAAGGTACACACTTTCATAATATTTAGCAGATAATGCCAGCAACAGCGTTTGCTGCAATAACAACAAAACAACCGTAATTATTTTCACTGTACAATCTATAGCTCAAGTGTCGCTCAAAAATAGGTTCGTTTGGAATGAATGATAGGCCTATTCTCTCACCAAGACACCCGGTCTGGTGTCCTGATGAAAGAATTCACTGACTGTGTATTCTTTGAAAAAGACACGAAGGCTTCAGGTGTGTCTGCGAAAGGTTTTTTTCGAGTTGCGTTTCGGCACAACGTAACGTGATCGCGCTTGCTACAGTTGCGCTAAATGCAACAGTGTGCCGCCGTATTAATGTTACATCAATTTACATTCATCATCACCTGTGCGACAGGCGGTCACGTGACGTGTCTCACCTGAGCGCACCTGTGGTGACGACACCGCGTGACGTCCAACAATGAACGGCAAGGTAAAACAAGGTAAAAGGAAGTAGAAAATGATGCAGACGAGTTGTCGAGGTTGTCACAGTCACACGCGTTCACAGCGCTGATGCTTCTGCCGCTGACGTCGGATTGCTAATAGCGCAGGTATTAATGCAGACATAGTTACCTGTACGACTGTACGAGCCGGTCTACCTGGCAGGCCGTGGCGTAGTGGATTCGCCAATACCGGACGTAAATAGCCTCATCCGTTGTCCAGCCCTTCGTGTTTCAACACAGCAAAACAAGAAACGCGACCGCGACGGCTGCCACGTTATGGGCCATCATTGTAGATAACACGACCGCGTCTGCTCGGATGATAAATTTCAAACGAAATAACCTTTGACCTATATATTAGACATAACGGTACATCTCAGTCCTATCTAGGTCAAGGTCGACAGTCAATATCATAGGTCAAAGTTCAAGGTCACAGAATTAAAAAATATTGCTAAAGTAGTCGGTGCGACCGCAAGTGAGGAATTTTCTAGATAGTTGACCGAACTGGTGCTGAGCTTTAGGCATTACTGGCCGATATTTGTCGGGCCAGAACGGGCCATGCCGATTTTTAGGCAGTGCCATGTAAAATGTGCATCGCTTGAATTTTGCGTTTTTATGCAAACGGGGTTTTGCCAGACCAGGCGGGCCGTATGTTAGATACTTTTATTTTTGCCCATTTTCTGCTCTTTCTTCTTATTTTTTAATTATAGCTTTAATCTCCGACACGAGCCGACGTTGATCAGCGCAACTATTTTTTTTACAATTTTTGTACCAGTGGATACAAGAAAGAATTCTCCGCAATGTTTAACGGACTGATGACATCACAATTGCGTCACACTGCAATGTTCGCTTCACTGAGTTGTTGCTGTTGTTTTCTTCTTTCAGTAGAATCAGAGCTGGACATCGTTGCCGAGCATCGTGCTGAGTAGAATTCGGTATGCTGTATATGTCGCTTGATTCTTTGGAGATTGCTGTACTGTAATACCGGTCCATTTACAGCTCCTTGTGCCTCTGACTTTAGACAGTTGGCTACAGTTGGCTGAGCTGGGTAAGTATCTGCTTCGTCACTATCAGAGCTGAAACCCAAATGCTGGTTGTAGATGTTGGCACCGAAAACAGATGGTCGTTGAGTGCCGAGAGTAGACCTGGACTGGAAAACTCATAAGGTTTTGTCAGAGCAAACTTCCACCATTAAAGGCATAGCTGGGTGACATTTTCCTGATAGAAATGACTTGATGAGCTTAACAATGTGAGCTCCTCTCTGCGTAACAGATCGACAAAGAAATATTCACGATGATTCTTGACAGTCCGTTTATTATGGGGTCAAAAAGTCAAAGGTCAAGGTCACAAGTCGCAAAAAATATTACCGGCGTGGATTTTGCACTCTTATAAGTGTTGGATTCTTCTAGTATTTGATGTGTTACAACAACACCGTAACACGCATAGCAGATTTTCATATCACCGGAAGTTAGAGAAAAGTCCCGTAGGCCTTAAAGTGAATTGATTTGTTTGCTCAGCAGTGACAAATGAGAATAATAATTGCATCACAAAAACATTACAACGAGCAGAGCAGCAAGGCTCAGTAGGGAGTCACTAATAGCTGCCCTTAAAACAAAACACACCAAACAAAACTATACAATAGGCAAAATATACATGTGAAGCTATGCAACACAACGCAGTGGAAACAAAACACAAAATATCTAGCATAATAACAGACATAGAGAGACAGAAAGTTACATATAAAAACTTTAGATAAGCCGAAAAATCGATTTTTCTGAGTGAACTCTTAAGACGATTAAGATAACAGAAGTCTATTATATCTGCATTAAGATCTTTTCGAGGTTCAATAACACGAACAGAGAAATGTTTTCTTGTATTAGTTGAAATGTAGGGAACATGTAATGTGTACTGATGGCCACGAGTAAAGTTAACAGGACTGAAGGCAAAAAACTATTCGTGTTTCAAACGTGTAAAACCAAAAACAGTTTTATAGCAAGTAGCACGTTCCGGGGTAGTAATCATACCCTATGCCCTTGTGAGGCCACGCACCAACGAATGATGTGGACAACAACGTGGATCGAACCGCTGTTTTCTAAGTGGAGTCCACCGAGTTGCCTTGTGCCTTACAATGTTTGTAGAAGAAGATTGCTAAATACTGCTAAAGTCCTTCGCGAGGGAACTCAGTCCCATTTTCCGGGCTTTGAGTCAGCGAGGGTTGTCAGACCGAAGGTCAGTATGCCCGCAGTCCTCGTAACATGACATACTGTAACGCAGAACTCACTGTTTCTTCATTAGCGGTGGCCGAAACCATCACCATTACTCATTGCGCCTATGCAGGCTGAGTTGGCCTGCTTGGCTGGTTACACACTGAGGTCGTATGCCGAAGACGGTCACCCATCACAGCACTAACCGGGCTCAGCGTAGAGTAACTTCGTTAATACGGCCAACGCCGTTACCGCTACGCCAAATCGCCGATGTTTGTAGGGTGTAGGCTTACTACTACATCACTACCACTATTTACGGAAATATTTCAGTCATTCCGCGACGTGGTCAACAAATTACTTTGTCTGTGTTGCCAAGCAGTGAATTTCTCAAATAAGTTGTCGCAGTCTCATCAGCGTTGCCATGCGACGTCATTATGATGTCATGAAATCGTCATACTAGCACCTGCTACTGACGTTGATTTGCATTGGTCGTACGCGCCCGTCTATCGCTGACCGCGACATCGATAATTTGGATTCATTATACATTCAACGACGTCCAATTATCGTTAATAAGCTCCCAATTTTAACATCGCGTGCCGGAGGTGGGCAAATAGACTGTTTTCTGTGTAATTTTACGAATTAGAAATGCGTAAGTCTATCCTAAGTTGTGGCAAAAATTGCCAAACTGTTATCAGTAATTTTAGATAACAACGAGTTAAACGTGGGAGTAATTCTCAGCAAAACTCGTCTATATATAAAGCTGCCGCGTCTGTCTGTCCGTCTGTGTGTCTGTCTTTAGAATTTTTAAAAAAGTGCGGACCGATTTCCATGAAACTTTTCATGGATCATAGGGGTTATATGTAGACGTGAACGGATAAAAACAGCCGGAAAATTTCGACCCTTTATGAGTAAAAATTCGGAAAACGGTGCAAAATTGCCCATTTCGACAAAGTATGGGGTTAAGAAACGGAACGAGGGCCACCGTACTGGCGGCAGGGGCATCGCGCGCTCGCCTGCGCTGGCCTGTGGTACGACTTCGGCACGGGCCAATCGCGGCCACGCGCGCTGGCCTGTGGTGCGATTTTGAGAAACGGCACTGGGCCAGTGCGCGTGGGACAACAGTGGCGATCTCAAGGCGCGCGGTATAACGGATGGAACGAGCGCCTCCGAGCGCCGCAGGCGCGAGGACTAACCGGCCTTCGGCCGGGTAAGCCGCTAGTGTAAAATAATGTGCAAACATAAGTTTGGACCTGTTCCACAGCTAAACTGGGTAAAACCATCAAAGCTTGTATTTGTTATAAACTGTGAGTGAAAATCTGTACCAATATTCTCGCGATAATTTTGTCAATTCTATGTAGATTTCAGTCACTCTTTGGTTGTTGTAATCGTAAATGACTTGCAAATTCCGGCACACCTACAATGTATCGTCGCCTCACGCATGGACGCTTGAAAGTACTGTAAGCCGAAATTAGTTTCACGATAACTTTGTCAACTGTACATTCCACCATTGCGATCAGGAATCATGTACGCACAAACATATTGCGAAACCGTTAACAACAACTTGACTGCGTTTTCAGCTTACACGAGAAATCGAACAATGCAAGAATATCTTTAGCAAAAATGAAATTTTCCTTCACTACTGAAAAACGTAAGTAACGTGTATTTTTGTCTGGATAACAAGCAAGAAAAGTAAACAAGTAAGCAACGTTCAGTATCATCGTAAATCCGTGTTTAGAAAGCCTAACTGGTGATAACGTCGTATGCTCCCAACTTAACGAGGTAAGGCGACAACACACTTAACGTGTGGTGGGAAAAGTTCCGATGATATTGTACATACATCACTCCTGATCATTACAACAAAAGAATGACGAAAGTGACATAAAATTGACGAAGCTATTACGAAAATAAATTTGACAATTTTAAACTCAGATGGTATGTTATCAAACTGGGAACTTGTACTACTTTGCGTTTATCTGAAACCTAAGTGTTCGACTTTTGTCAATAGGCCTACTTTTCAAGAAGAAGCTGAAAACATTATCGTGATCTATAAACAGGTGACAGTTTTGCTTTTGTAATAATTATTATTTAAAATTTCACAGTTTAAACGGTTTGTAAGGACGACAGTGGTTATGTTAGACCAGACAACTAGAACTGCAAAAATAAAAAATTGCATTATTCAGCAACACATCCAAATAATGTGAACGCATCGCCGTATTAAGCCCCGTCCACATCAACAACATCGTCGAAGCAACAAGCAACTTTGTTTCATTCGACTTTTTGCACGTTGCTTCGGCAATTTGTCGAACAACATGGCGCACATGTTCTTAAAAGGTAAAGTAAATGGCTTTCCATACTCGTAACGGAGCGTTAGGCCCGCAGCTGATCCCGGTGTACAAGCAGTCAGCCCGCAGGTGACTATTAGTCATCCACCCTGCAGTAGGCTGCTGTTACTTTCCGCCAGGCCTGCGCTTACCTTCCCAGCCGCAGAACATCAGCGCCCCTTGGCCGATACCAAGTTATACTGCTTGGTGACAGAGGCACAAAGGTGTGAAAAACTTGCCCAAGGTGGTTACGCAGCTTGGTAGCACATATTCTTAGCCAGTATACCCCATATAAAGGTTACATTTTCCGTGTTTTCAACTGTATTTATTCACGCTCCAAGGCGGCCAGTTCTGAAATTGTAAATGTAGAGTTTCTTAAGGCATACTGTTTGCCATGTTTATTGTATGCCCCCGAGTCTGTATCTCTGTCTGCTAGTCAACTGCACTCTTTGAATAACTGTATTAACAGAGCTGTCCATAAAATCTTTGGTGTCAGAAGTGCTGAATGCATAAATGATGTTCGACGCATTGTTGGGCTAGAAGATGTAGCAAAACTAGTTGAGAATAGACGTTCAAAGTTCATCGACAGACTAGTTGTCTCTGGGAAACATGTAGATTTGTGTTCAGCAGCTGTACATATTTCTAGATGATTTTACCATAAAATACTCTGTTTTTAACTGCAAACGTGCATATTGTTTGTATTACACAAACTATATATAGTATCCTTGTCGGACTTTTCAGTTGTGTAGTTTTTTTCTGTATGTGTGTGTGTGTGTTTGCTGGATTATGTTAGCCATTTAGCTTTTTTACTATGTTTTTAATACTGTGTGTTTTTATGTTTCGTGTATTTCATGTGTTCGGCTGCACTTGTGTGAAATAAGTGAAATAAACTATATACATTAAAAAGGCAAACGCTTCCCATACTCGTTACCGAGCGTTGGACGCGGAGCTGATCCATTCCCGGTGTACAGGCAATCAGCCCGCAGTCACCCACCCGGCGGTAAACTGCCATTACTTTCCGAACAACTTGCCAAGATTGTTACGCAGCTTTTGCCCCAAGTTGAATTTGAACCCACGACATGTTGATCGCAGGTCAAACGCTCTACCCGTTGCCAGGGCTGGAAAAATAGGTTTTTTGAAAAACGTTTTTAGGGTTTTAGGTTATTTAGGTTTTTTATTAGGTTATTAGGTTTTTTTTGTACGAAGACCGGACACGAAAGTACGATCCAATAGCACATGAAAAACATCCCATACACGACGCACCCCTACTCCTTTTCACGGACTACAGCGTAAACAACTACAAGCATTACTTTAACTGGTTATAAACAGCAATACATGATTATAAGACTGAAACTAAAAGGCAACAATAAACCGCTGTTAATTGTCTGCTATGAATGTCATTGACAGGGCAGTTTGTTTAGATTTCAAGCTATGTGATTGATGTCTCCATTCCAGTGAGTGACTGGCATTAAGCGAAGAAGAACACCGATTGTCACGTGTGAAACAAGAACTCATCAGGAGATGAGATAGCGAACGTACTTGTTAACGACGATATCGCACACACGTAGGCCTACTTCAAAATACCGAAAAAGAAACAAACCTACTTCGTTTAACAAATTAGACGATAGATTGGCAAGTACTGCGCATGAAGTCTTGAATTTTAGCATCTGCTACAGAATTTCCACCTCGCAGTTATATAATATACCGGTGGCGTCGCGCG
>Ga0209363_1001458_pt1 | contig 11375 bp, 12 predicted proteins | sample WorMetexBAHAMAS3_FD_187385 | JGI IMG/M metagenome (GOLD analysis project Ga0209363, IMG submission 187385) | Marine gutless worms symbiont microbial communities from Max Planck institute for Marine Microbiology, Germany - Inanidrilus exumae... | ecosystem: Host-associated > Annelida > Digestive... | reverse complement strand
GCTGACAAGAATTCAATAGTAAGTTCATACTTTATCATTGAAAGAGGGTAATTTGTGGGATATATAAGAAAAAGGGGCTAGGTCTTTTGGGGGCATAATGGAAAGAAAGAAACAATAAGAGTTGCATGTTTGACTATTTTTAGCCAACGAACAATAGTTAAATACAACTAAAAATAGTTTTACGGTGCGTAGCATAAACAAGTGTATTGTGTTCCATCAATTTTCTCGCTTCGTATAATTATCGGTCTCGGGTCGAGCCGACACCGGTTCTTCAGAATCTTGGCACTGTGACCTCGCGTGTTGCAGATGTGTTGAGAGTGAAGAAGTGGTTGAATGGTGTGAGAGACAATTCCTTGAACATTCTGAAAACTTCTAATAGGTCGGAACGATTTCTTCTTTCCTCAAGAGTCACAATCCCAAGTATTCAAGTCTGTCTTCGTAGCATATCTTTCTGAGACCAGAGATCATACTGGTCAGTCGGTGCTGTATGCGTTCCAATAAAACTTTGTGCTTTACACAAGGACATGCCACCCCAACTAATATATTGCCACTACAGAGACATCCGTTAAGTTAGCACCAACGGTATGCAGATTATACTAAAAAGTCTGCAGAATCCGCATACTATTACTAACCCTAAGCATAATAAGTCCAATTAAACTGACCCTAACCGTAACATAACCTTAACCGACACAGTAACCAGAAGTTTGCATAATCTGCATCGGCATAATCCGCCTACCGTTTTTGGTGCTGACTTAACCGACGTACTACAGAGTCAGTGACCGACTCTAAGGCTTACATTTAGATTTATGTGTATTACCAAAGCACCCACATTTCAATTACAGAGTGTTTGACATATATATTTCAGTCAGTGTCCCTTAGGCAGCGAGATGTTGTGTTGTGGTTATTGAGGTTCTGTTGGTGACGTCAGTTGGCGAAATTGATGTGGAGTTATGGTCAAAGGAGGCACCAAAGGCATGCCGTAACTTTGTGCAGCTGTGTCTGGAAGGATACTATGATGGCACAATATTTCATCGTCTTGTTCACGACTTCATCGTTCAGGGTGGTGATCCGACAGGTACAGGTCATGGTGGCGAGTCTGTTTATGGAAAACATTTCAGCGTAAGTAAACAATGTCGTCAAATGTGGTGATGTCTTTCTCATTGTGAGAGTATTGATTACTGTTCATTGTGACGCAATAAGCAAAAGTCAAGGATATCTGTAAAATCAGTGAATTAGTTTCAAGCACTTATATTTTACATTGTGAACATGCAATACACAGTTACATGTATTTTATGCTTATTACAGGATGAGTTTCATTCTCGTCTGCGTTTTGTCCGCCGTGGTCTTGTGGCAATGGCAAATGCTGGGGCTCATGATAATGGCAGTCAGTTCTTTTTCACCCTGGCTGCAACACCGGAGCTTAACAACAAGCACACTATATTTGGCAAGGTTCGGTCACGTGTGTGTCTATGTGAGAGTTATACTTTATATGCATAAGCATAGTGTATGGAATCATGTATGAATATATGATACGTGCATTTCATTTAACAGCAGAAAACTGACAATGATGAATGACGATGAAAATTTTTGACCCATGGCACTGGCCAGCAGTCATCTAGTACCTTGTGTGATGCTGTTGCTTTATGAATCTGTTTTAGATTAGATTAAATTGATATTGTTTATCAAGGAGTTGAAGACAGTCAGTCTTTTTAGGTCTTTCTGCTACCAGTACCATTGTTCTTTGCCATTTGGCAGCATCTTAAACATTGTCATTAATGTTGATTTGATTGACTTTTTCAAAGCACGTATTGATAAGTTTTGGTAGTACCAAGAAGTACATTGTCTATAATAGGAAACTGATAAGAAGTCGAGACAGATCTGCATTTCTTTTTTGTACAAATATATTTTTTACTCGTTTGTTAGTAACATAATGTGCAACCGTTATGTTGTATTAATTGTATTATGTTATGTTGTCTGTTGCATGTTACTTTGTCTGTATTAGTTGAAGGATGTGTTCAATTTCAGGTCGGTGGTAATACATTGTATAACATGCTGAAATTGGGAGAAGGAGAAACTGACGTTAACGAGAAGCCTCGTTATCCACACACAATCGTTAAAACGAGGGTGAAAATATCTTTATTGATTAAGAAGCAGTCGATATTTTTTATTGATTGTAATATGTATGTTTTTCATGTTTATTGTGAAATATAGCATTGATGAGCTTCTGAACTTCCATCTCCAAGTCAGTGGGGTTGGGTCAAGATCCAAAGTGGCTGAGAAATATGCTGGACAATGCCAGCAGAAGCCATGCAAGCTAGCTGATAAGGAACTCATACATGGTGGCTGCTGCTCTGCAATACTTTGCATGTTGTCTCTCTGATGGACTCTGAACAGACTGAAAATTATTATTTTATGGCCATGGAATAATAGCACAAGGTGTATTGTGTTATTGTGTTGTTACGACCACCGAACTTTCACCGCCACTGTGGTGGTTGACTACCACCAAACTAAAACTGCCATCACGGTGTTTTACAGTGTTCTCAGCGTTTTTTCATGGCGCTGTTTCCTAACTTCCGCTCCTCAGAGCAGCGATGGTCATCTAAATGCTGCGCCATTTGATAACGTGAATGCACGGCGAGTCAGTCCAGTCAGTCACACCGCCCGCCCTCCCCACGCGTCTGCTTCTCCACTGGCAAACGACAGTGGGACGGCAGGGACAGTCTAGGCTCTGTACTTAGTGGGACCGTCGCAACGGTCTCACATAGTGCACCTGCAACCATCGCGTGCCGTGAGCAATTAGCGCATTCCAGGACAGCCAGAACGATCTGATCTCGACGCCCATGACATCCACCAGTTTCCGATTAACAACCCTAGCCTTGACACCGATAGATATTTGCCACCGACACTGGCACCGGCACTGTGGTGGCATGTCAATAAAACACCGCCACCGACCGAGTTGCAAATTCCTGCCGCCATGACAACACTAATGGTGTACATAAAAACTGCTTTTCTATTTCAGCTGTGCAATTGTAGTACCATTTCCTAGGAACTGTAACATCTGATAGCAATCGTCTTGGCAAATGGCCTCCATTTTTGTCACAGGGCAAATCTATAATGGCTTACAGCCATTTATTTTCCTTAACATAACAAGTTTGCCAGATTTTATTGTTCTATCATTAAAGGCAAAATGTAGTCACATATCTGCTAGGCCTATGTTATGATGAGTATTTCAACTAAATTGTTCCTAGTCAAACCTGCCCCATATGGGCTTCGTGGTGGTAATGTGCCCTGATTTATTTCTTGATTTTGGCATCATATAAATTGTTTATTAGTTTACTTAACTTCCTGTCTTATACTTTCTTCGTTACTTATTTTCATCTCTACTCATTAACTTCCTGACTTATCTACTCCTTTCATTTCCAGGACAATTGCCGTATAAGGTCTCAAAACCTGGCTTTAGTTTTTTGTGTTAATTTTGTTGCCAATGCATGTTTGCTTTTGTTGTGTTTGATTTAGTTTTTCAGTATTAAGCTAAGAGATTGGCTGGAAAGAACGTTTCTGAAATGACCTATTTTGTGTCAGGTGAGACGTAAAACCTTGAGTCACGCACTGCTAGTCAAACCACAGCAGTGATTTTAATGGTTTTGAGAATAAATATTATGTACTGTAAAGATGTAACTTATGTTGGCTATTTTCTGTCATTTTGGCACACATAGTGGATAATCTGTTTTATGTGAATATTAGTGTGCTTGATTAAGACTAGACACCTTGTTTTTGCAGGTAATTTCAAACCCATTTGATGACATTGTGCCGAGAGTCAGGAAGTCAAAGACGAATGATGATAATGCAGAACCTAAAAAGTCTGATAAAAAGGGCACAAAGTTAGTGATTTTAATGTTAATAGTGATATGCAGAAATGGTTGTAAATGCTGTTGTTTATGTTAAATGGTGTATGATATGATATATTGGGCCCCGTACAGGCTCCGGGGCAGTAATGTGCCGTGATTCATGTGTTGATTTCGGCGGACACTTTAAACAGTTGCTGAAGACCCATCTGTTTGGTGTTTGGGACGGCGGCACTTTGTGACGCCTTAGTTACAAGTGCCATGTATAAATCGTCTTACTTACTTACATACCATACTTATACATACTTATGCTTTCTTCCATACCTATTTGCTTTCTTACTTGTTTACTTCTTGACTTGTCTGTTTACTCCTTCCAGAATAGACCCGTTCCATTTCCAGGCAAGAGGTTGTAGGAGGCAACCAAACCTGGCTTTAGTTTTTTTGGGTTAATTTTACGTTGTAGTATATTGTGTCGTGGATGCATGTTTGCTTTTGTTGTGTTTGTTTCAGTTTTTAAGTACTAAGCCAAGAGATTGGCTTTGAAGAACGTCTCCGAAATACCTATTTTGTGTCGGGTGGGACGTAAAACCTCAACTCCGTCAGTCAGTCAGTATGATATATTGGTTATTAGTAGGGTTGTAAATCGATTATCAGTTAATCGATAATTGATCAATTGAAGCGATCATGGATTAAGAAACACTGTAATCAGTGATCGAAATCCATTCAGTGTACCACCCGTCGTGCAAAGTGACACTAATTGCCCGATTCCCAGGCTTACTATCTTAACTCATGCTAGCATGTGTGCTGGCAAAGTCGCTGGGTGAAGCTCTTCTGTCGCCGGCCTTAGGTGGTCTCTTGCTGTGAGTAAACATTACACGTCGCCGCCCCAAGTCAACTGACGTTGTTCAAGCGACGATTCTTAGTGGAGGGGATGGACACTGGATGGCATAAGACAGCACATTGTCAGACTTGCGCATCTGATTTCTGTCCACGTGTACGTAGTCTTGTCGGAGGGCGGGCAATTGCGGCCGAATTTGCAGCACTGCAGCAACACAAGAACTAGGGATGTTCGTTCGTTCGTTTGTTTGTTCGTTCCTTTCATTCTTTTATTCGTTATTATGGGCAGAGGTCCACACTACTGTGAACATCAGCACTTAGACAGTATAGCGGTCCACTTTGCCCAGAGAGAGGAGGGGAATTGGTATGTGTATGCAATGTGTGCGTGACGCACGGGGAGGAGGGTGAAGTAGGAGTCAGCAGCTTGTCGGGTCTTTCTAGAGCGTGCCCCCTCTAGTCCTGACTGGTGCTGTGTGTTGCTCCAGCCAGTGGCCAGCCAAGTCTATTTACTTCAGCCATCCCAGTGCGGCCAACACGTTGACGCTACTAGATCAAGGTGTCGTCAACGGTCACAGTTTATATAGGACTCCGTCGAACCGTCTTTTTCCTGCCCGGGATTATCTCCCTGTTCATTATATGCTTGGGAATTACTTGAAATAATTCTTGTTGTTAGGTGGATGTGCCCGGGCTGAGGTTTGAATGGGTCATGTGACCATGACCACACTCTTTCTGGATGGTTTGTCTTCTGAAGGCTAGCACTTATTACAACCTACCAGTGTACAAAATTTTTAGCTTTAGCTGTTCCAGAGATATTATTGGGCCCAAAATTTAAAGTGGTTTATGTGACCCTGACTGTGTCCCTTTTAGGGTGGTTTGTCATCCATGGGCTAGGACTTGTGAGCTAGGATATGCTACGTTCAACGTACGTGACAAATTTGGCGTCTCTATCTGCACTGGTTACAAAGATATTAAAGGCGACTGAAAGTGAAGAAAATGGGGTGATTGGGAGTACTTATGGGTCAGTCAAGGTAATTGGAAATAACAGCTTTTGATGGAGTGCATCGAATTCCTGTTAGCCCTCCATATGTCCACGTCTTGCACCGTTTCTGAGATGTAGCAATAGCAGGATATTGGTCAAAAATTGCCCATTTTAACCTACCCCACCTGTATCTGGCGGCTGGCGCCTCTTTGGGGTGATCCTATTTGAATCATAAAAATCCTTGGTCTCAAAAAAACTAGAGTACCTAGGCTATTGTGCGGCATTGTTTTTGTGATACTATGTAGCCCTTTTGATACAGTGCAGCTTGTGACAAAAGACAAAAGGATACAGGACTGCAACATAACATTCTATGGTGAAAATATGCCCCGCATGGGGCCGGGGTACCCCCTTTCCCCTCTTTTTTGCCCTTGTCCATTCACTTCCTCATCTTTTGTTTTTTTTTACTTTTTGTCTTTTTCCTTTTCTCATTCGCTTTACCTATTTTCTTTTGTCCATCCCTTCCCTTTCTACCAGAATAGTCCCACTCCGTTTTCAGGCGGGAGGTCGTAGGAGGCCACCGAACCTGGGTTTAGTTTGTTGCATTCATTTTGTGTTATCTGTATTGCTTAGTTAATATTTATACTGGTGTTTTGTTGTATTTGGTTTAGTTTAGTTTTGCAGTGCGATTGTTGTAGGCACTAGCATACTAATTTAAATGAGCCTCTCGATCCCTTTTCCTTTTTGGGTGGCTGCTGAACAAAAAGACGGCCAGGGTTGAGGTTAATATATTGCTGGCCTTCCTTCACTGGGTAGGGATAGCTCTGCACTCCTGACCTTTTATCTCAGACATAGCGGTGTTTGTGCTGAAAGGGGACGTTAAACTCCAACTAACTGACAGTATGGTGAAAATACAGACTAAGAGAGATAGCAAGAATTAGGAGAAACAAAACTAGTAGCTTTCAATGAATAAAACAGAGACCTAATATTATGCAACTGTGTGACTAAAAATAAAAGTACATTTAGTAGTCTTTAAACAGCATTCATATGATAGTATTGTTAATATACCTATGTGGAACAGACGTTGCAGTTTGAGTTTTTTTGTGATTATTTAAAAGATTTATGCTGCTACAGAGCAAACTGTTGTGACAGTCTTTACTGTTATGTAGCTGACAATCAGCTTGCAGTACTAATGTGATAGTTTTCCACCTTGCAGTATGATAGTCATTTTCCACCTTGCAGTATGATCAGTCACTGATGTCCATTTATTGTGCGCTTGTGCATAGAAACTTTCAGTTGTTGTCGTTTGGCGAAGAAGCGGAGGAAGATGAAAGAGAAGTGACTGAAGTTGTGCAGGTTAATGACTGCCACTTGTTTTAAATCTTGTGTTGTCGTGTTGTAGTGAACATGATGCGTGGCAGTGTTGAGTGTAAATAACTTTGTTATTCTGTCAGATAATTTATGTTGAATTGTTACGGTTACATTTGTTAAAAAAGTTATTCAGTTACTGTTATTAATATTAGCCAAAATGGTTTTGACTTTTTTATTGTTTGATCTTTACTGTAGAATGTTTTCCAAAGCATGGTAGGCCATATGTCTCTGTCTCAAGCCGGTAGTATGCTATGTGTATAGTGTAATGTCGATTGTCAGGTTGTTTATTGCACTACTCTTGGCTGCTGATGAAGGTAATGTCTCGGCTCTGTGCCTGCTTGATTTGACCGCCGCATTCAACACCGTTGACCATGACTTTCTGATGTTTTGACTTACGTCAGTTTGGTCTCCGGTCTTTGTGGTGTCATTCTCCGATGCTTTAATTCATATTTGTTCAAGAGAACATTTCAGGTCATGTTTGGAGGTAGCACGTCGCCTGTGGTCATTATTGTTTGCTCTGTGCCACAGAGTTCTGTTCCGGGTCTGCATCTGTTTATTTTATACACGGCTGACCTCGCTGATGTGGCTGCAGCACATGACGTCAGCATTCACTCATATGCAGATGATACTCAGTTATATTTGCAGTGTCAGCGCAGGGACATGATGACGACTATCCAATGACTTGAAATTTGCATATTAGACGTGAACTACTGGATGGCGGCAAACAGACTCAAGCTAAACGCTGACAAGACAGAACTTCTCTGGGCCAGTTCCAAATACAATTCTGCTTTTCTTGTGGCAGCGGACCGCCACTACGGCTCGGCGACGAGACCATCACAGCCAGTGATTATGTGCGCCTCCTCGATGTCATCATCTCATCTGACCTCAGCACTGACAAGCACGTTTCACATACAAGTTCAACGTGCTTTTACTGGCTTCGTCAGATTTGAAGGATTTGTCGTTCTGTTGACACTGAGTCTGCAAGGGCTTTGGTACACACCTTTGTCTCATCCCGTGTTGATTGCTGCAATGCCGTGCTGGCCGGGTCGTCAAGAGGCCGTTACTGGTCATCTTCAGTATGTGCTAAATTCAGCAGCTCGGGTTGTCAGTGGAAATCACAAGTTCAAACGTGGCTTGACACATTTGCTTGCAATGCCACTATGTTCAGCAGCGTGGTATATGATTGGTGGTGTTGGCGTTAGTGCTTTGAATTTTGTTTAGTGCCATGATTGACACTGTCAGTTGAGTGACATGAAGGGCATCCAGCCTATTAAAATGCTGTGCCACATGTCAACAAAAGTTCTCTTTTGCAAAAAGTGGAGGAATAACACTTAAGTAACGGACATCTGGTCAACCTGGGTTTCCACAGCCTCCATTAAAGTGGAGATGATGGCAGTAGCCACTTAATATGATAGTACAGCAGGTGTATAGAGCCCACAGTTCTGATAGGAATAAATCGTCTGCACTGTGATATATTTGTATGTAGCGTCTGCAAGTGAAGGGTAAGAGCAGTCACGACCTTCTGAATGACAGCACACTGAGCTCAGTGCCAGCAGTTGATGATGACGATGATGATGATGATGATGACGATGATGAACCTAATTACACAGCACAGGTAGAGCTCAATGCAGGTAGATAATGACATAGTGCAGGTAGAGCGAATGGTGCTGGTGGAGCTAGATTCAGGTACAGCCCAATGGTTGAGAAGCACTCCACACCTCAGATTCAGACCTTTGTGCCCGACTATTGTATGCATTATAAATGTGTGTATATATGTAAAACTGTGTATGTATGTACAGTTTACACTATGTGTCTCAAAAAAAACCCAGACATTTTTGTTTTTAGCTGTAACTTAAGCAAACATTTTCCGATTTGAATAATTTTCGGCATAAATATTTCTTAAGAGATTAGGCATTCAAAAGATGGTTTATTTTGGTGAGGTGGGAAACTATGCCATCTTTTGATTGCCTAATCCCTAAGTAATATTTGTGCCAAAAATTATTTAAATCGGAAAATGTTTATAGCCCAAAACGACGGGGTGTTTTTTGAGACACAGTGTATATGTATGTATGTATGTATTTGTTTTTATGGTCATAATTTGTAGGTAGTCCACATTTCTTTCCACACTGCATTTTTTCTGTCCCAGTTTTCACATTTAACGTTTGCTCAGGTATAACCGGCAGCATTGTGAGCATGTGGCTGTTGAAGATGGCCCTTGGACTGAGTTGTAAGATGCTCATGCATCATGCTGTATTGAATAATTTGATGCTGATGGGAAAGGCAGCCGACTTGTAAAATGTCCCACTGCAGCCAAGTCATAGGTTTGCTTGTAGCATGTGGCTGTTGAAGATGGCCTGTTAAGGCAGTGATCTAACCTGGTTATACTGCAGAGATAGGCCAAGTAATCAACATCCAAGAGGGAAAGAGAGAGTTGTCTGTGTTGTGAGTTGTTGTGATTGTTTGTATCAATCTGGTAGTTGCTGCTGGCTGGTGTTTCACACCACTAGTGCATTGTTATTAATTTGTTAATACACTCAGTGCTCATCTTTGCACGTGATGTAATGAACTGTTCGAGTATTTTGTTCAAACATAAGTTTGGAATTGATGACTTGTTACTGCTGATCACATGGGATGGTGTAGATGAACAGCATACTGGTGGTTTGCTTGTAGAAGAGAAGTGCTAAGGAAGCTGGAGCCGTTGCAGAGTCAGTTCGCAAGAAGCTGAAGACGGGACGAGAAAAGGTTGATCATGCACATCATCAGCTGAATGTTGGCGAGGATGCAGGGATGGCCATGACAACGGAGTCTGACGATCGACTGTATGATAAATTTGTTTCAGCTCTTTCCTTCATGATTTATCTGCCCTTTGTTGTTGTTATAATATCCAGTGAGTGTGCAACTTAATTTGATTCAGCTATCTGTGTCACTGTGTCATATCTTTGTGTCTGAAGAAAATATGGCTGAGCTGAATGAATGATAAGAGAAGTTTTGGGTCACCCTGTAGGAAGAAATGGGGTCAGATGGGTCACTGGTTAACCCAGGCATATCTGGTAAAATGGCCAAAATCCACTGTACAGTTACTTGAATTAATAATGTTAGATTTGTAACCTTGTTTGCATTACTGGGCTTGCTATCTCTCCTATCACGTCTTTTCTTAGAAATTTTTTTTGCTGATTTTTAGGTCGACTCCTCCAAGTCGACCTAATAAAGTGGGTCTCAAATGTCTGTCCGTCCGTCCATCCACAATAACTTTCATCTATTTCAATGAAATTTGGTATGTAGGTACAGGTCGACGAGTGCCAATGACTGTCCAAGGTCAACGTCACGAGCCCTCGAAAGTCTGAAATTCGGCCATTTGCAAAGGCTATCTCCTCCCCCATTTATAATGGGGGCCAGCAATTGACTACGGATTCTTAAATTAAGGGGCAGTACCTAAAGCTTATCGGGGCCGGATTTTTCATTATTTTCCTAGTTATTGTGTCACGTGACTTTGAAGTTGGCAGTAGGTAGGAGTCGACCACCATTCCCGTATGGGGCTAATTTTTGCAAACTGGTTTTGTTTATTTAATGTGTACAATTTATCATGCAACGATAATGTGACATTTGTGACATTCACACCACAACTGTAGTGATTAACATTTTGTATGGCTAATGTTTAATGCCGTGTGTAGTGTTAGTTTTCTGCAGTTGTTTGTTAAAGAATGTTAACATGTGAAGGGCAAAGTTGAAGGCTGAGACAAAGCGACTCAAAAAAGACTTACTTTTATCTCACAGTCAGAAGAATAAAGACCAGTCATCTCTGAACACTGCTTCGGAGGCTGCTGATAACAGTCAGTAGTGATGACTGTTGTTAAAATGTTTCTCTGTGTATTTTATGCCATGCAGATGTGTAGTCATGATTCAGTTGTGACAATTTTATTACATTGATGTTATGGAAGTGCAGAAAGGCTGAAACATACTCTTTACTTACGTTTGCAACTCTGTACTGGTCATTGCTTGCTTGTTTGGTATCTAGTGACGACTTTCCCCAGCATTGCCTTCTTGCACTTGGACTTGGAGCTAAATTTTCTGTACTGATTGCTTTTGTATTATTTATGCTTTCACCACCCAACAGTGTTGGGACTGTGGCAAAGACATTGTGTCATTAGGCTGACCTGTTTGTCCGTTGTTTGTTTATTCGTTTATCCAGTCAAGATATCTCATGAATGGCCTGAACAATTATGATATAACTGGCAGGGAATAGTCACTATATTTTGGAGGTCAAAGCAGTACCGGCGCCAGAGTCTAATAAGTATGGGGGGCCAAAGAGAGTTTTAGGGGTCACATAGCGAGCAATACATTAGGAC
>Ga0209363_1001457_pt1 | contig 11375 bp, 10 predicted proteins | sample WorMetexBAHAMAS3_FD_187385 | JGI IMG/M metagenome (GOLD analysis project Ga0209363, IMG submission 187385) | Marine gutless worms symbiont microbial communities from Max Planck institute for Marine Microbiology, Germany - Inanidrilus exumae... | ecosystem: Host-associated > Annelida > Digestive... | reverse complement strand
ATATTAAAATTTAATGAGTATTAATTCTTGAGGTAAGATAATTGAAACAGAAAAATATTACAATAACTTTGCCGTTTTTAAGTACATATCTGCTGTTTATTTCCTTAAGGTTTAGGCTACTGTATAAGCACCACAGTACGGAAGAATGTTGTCAGTAATCTAGTGTCGTTAGTTTCTCATTTTTTTGTATTAAAGAAAGCTACCAAAACATCATCAGAAGCAATTTGCAACATTTCACTTAAACATGACAGGTTAACAGTCTGCTGCCAGTAGTAAGTGTGCGTTGCCAATTTTTATTGCCAAATTATCTGTTCTTCAGTTTGCCCGTGTAACACAGCAGCAAATCCAACCTACTTTCCTACCCCATATAGCAAATACACAGGGTTGGTATAGATCCCTAGCTGCCTGTTTCTAGGGCGTTTTCCAGGACATTTTATGCTAATTTACTTTTGAACTAAGCAACAATCAAAGGGTAAACATCAACAAGGAACTTGCTTAGTGCTGGCATCACATTATTTCTAATACAACAATGCACAACCTTTAATAATTTGACACCTAACATACCTTTTGTGTAAATCGCACGTTACAAATGTCGGTCACACGCAACCGAAATGGTTCAGTAGGCAGCCTTTGCGTTGTAATACTCAACACTGAAAATGTTCAAGACGGTCGTTTTCAAGGATTTGCACCAGATTTCAGAACTTTCCCAGCCTGGAAAACATGATTTTAAAATAAAAGGAGACTTTCCAGGATCTGTACCAACCTTGAATATAACATTGTCACTCACCTGCTGACCCCTGCGAACGACCCATAACAGCCTAAGTCGTTTGTTGTGGTCAAAGATTACAACTGTGATACTGAAAATTAAGCTAAATTACAGATGGGAGCACTGAGGCTGAACATTTTTAAGGTGATCACTTTCTAAGGACTATGAAATTTCCTGGATTCTTTGCATCACTTATATAATTGTCAGTACTGCCTGCATAAATGCCAGTTCCTGTTCAATAATAATAGCCGGAGATGACGTACGTCTGAGAGAGAGTGCAGGGTTTACATCCAACTCGACACATGATACCGGTATGCCATTTCTAAGAAGTCTTTCCAGGCAAACTTGTGGTGATTGAGTTCCAAACTGCATGTGCAATTTAACCGGTTGTTTACGATTCACTGAAAAAGGTTGTTTCATGAAGTGTGTAGTGCACTTTAAACTGTAGCAAAAGCAAACGCATCAGTCGGCTTCTGAATTCCAATATCCACAACATTTGCAGTCAGCAGCATCTCAACAGCAAATGGATTTACAACACAGTGAACAGATCAGAAATAACAGATGGCGCAGGTGTGCACAGACTGTATATCACTAATCGTTTGAATCAATTTAGCTACAGAAGTTGTTGCGTTGAATGAAACAAGGCATGCTAACAAACAGCAAATTAAATCCGCCGGTAAGACTTCGAACTCTGCAAGTAAGCGATTAACATTCCAGATTATAACCTTTGTGCCAAATGCATGATATGAGTAGGGAGTCGTGTGATAAGTTATGAAAGAACAGTACATATCCCATGCCACTAATGCTCAGGCTTTCAGTATTATATTATGTACAGTTCACAACATGGGCACATTAACGGAACCGACAAATTTATACAAACACAGCTGCAATGCATACAAACCATCACAAGAAATACTCTGCATCTTGTACAATCACACATACAAATACACGCATAAACAAACAGTGGAACAAAAACTCGGCCACAGATTCCAAAAAACAGACCTACAAAAATTACACAAACGGCGTATTATGATTCGACATTGCAATGTTGAAATGATAACAGATAAAAGTGGGGGACTACATCCCATTGTGTCCAAATATTCAACGTTATTGGAAATCCTAATATGCGAGAGAAAGGATGCTCTAAGCCACACAACAAACCAATCAAAACAGTAGGCGTTTCTCGAAAGATTATCAGTAGTTTCTGCATCAAACACTAGAAACGTTGGTAACTGACAGGTGATACGCATACTTTGGATATTCTATGCTTGCGTTTGATGTACACCACATGCACTGTGAAGGCATATGGCAAAGTTTGTTAGCAACCACCGTGAATGCATGTAATGCCACTGAATGGTATGGGCATATCACTCATGAGTGCATACAAACATGCATACCAAAAATTCACACACACACACACACACACACACTGTACGGCCCAATGGACCACTACAGTAATTAATTAATACGTTCTCAGCATTCAACAAGAACTGATGAGGCGACATTGTGTGATGTTTAATGATGTATCATCACATTTCATCACCAACGCAACAAATCACAGTTCAAAACAATCATCGCGCGCACTGTGACGTTGGCCACTGGCCATTCACATCATGTCAATGCACATGCAAATACTACAACGTGCTTTAGCAGTACCGAAACAAAATTCCTAATGTCTATGACTGACTCACATAGCTTCCTATTGGCACAGTTTCAATCATAGCTATATAACAACAGATAACCAACGTTTGACTTATATCTGGCATGTGTTTTAGCTTTGACATTTTACTGACTATTAAAATGTGACGGTTTTTAAACAGTTAATCCCATTTCTGTGACCATTTAGTGTCCACAGGAGCAGATCATCATTGGTACTGGCCTTGTTGTACCCATTCCATAAGAGTCCTGCTATGGATAAATAAAGGATGAGGCCATGCTAATGGTTAGGGTTAGTGACTTGTGTTCTATTCAGTGTTTTAACTCCTGAGCGCGTTAGAGGTGGTTTACGACGATGCACTATACAAATTGACGTTTACTTTACTTACTCAATAGTTAATAATTGTGCATCAGCTAAGCCCGTGACACACAGGCCAACATAATGGCTGACATTGTTGATTGTCAAAACATGACACCCTGCCATGATAATGACACACGGCACATCATATGCTACCAAAAAGTATGCTGTCATGTCAGCTGTCAGTGAGTCACGTGATTTACCATCAGACTGTACAGTTTATCCCAGTGTGCAGATATATGTCACTATGCAGACCTGTGATCCACAATTACGTGCTATAATAACCTGTCATAACGTTTTGGAACGGTTACAACAAGCACTCACTGTCGTAACCCAACTCAGACACCAATACAATCAGACACATTAATTGAGACAATTTCTATATCAACCAGAAGAAGTCAGCACTCACAAAAGTGCAAAAACCCATGCCAGCAATGTTTTGTGTGACTCGTGACACTGACCTTTTGAACCCAAAATAAATGGGTTTCCAGGACTCATGTTGTTGGAACATTTCTGTGTCAAGTCTAGCGATCCCAGCTGAAAAACATACAAAAATGCCACTGAAAGCCCTACCCACACCTGCCCTCCTGCAACTGCTGTCAGTGTGGATAATAAGAAATGACAATAAACTGGACTGAAATATAACACTGGACCAAACAGGTAGAAACCATTTCAGCTGCCAGAAGAGCTCACAATGGGAACCCAGTTATCCAAATCAATATCCATCATTCACCGGGGTATGATTTTGTTACCCAAATGTGCAAGTGAAATACCAAAATAGTGCATGCACTACATCATGAAACATACAAAGTCTACTGCACACAGCTGAGCGGAAAATTAATTTTCTACACACTGCTGCTCATGTGCCTAAAATTCAACATTTATACACACAACTATCAACCGATGGACTCAAGCTCTCACAATATGATGCAAGCCTTTTATTTCCTACTACAAAAACGTGTGAATCTTATGTTGATTGTCAAAACTTTGTCACAAAAACCGGTATGCTGTAGCATGATGGGTAGGCTCGATATTACCCATGGAAATCCAAGCACCACCTGTAAGTGTAACTGTTGCAGTCTGCTGACAGTTTCTGCCAAAACTGAACACACAGTGGTTCAGTTGAAAATACCCTCACACAAACCAACGTTCACAGCAGTCATCAGCACAAACAAATATGCAACTGGAATCACCAAACAGAAGTAAATATCTATCCAACATGCACGCCTCACAAAAATGCCTTGCATATATTTCCATTCATGCGACTTTAGGTACCATAATAGTGCACTGTATTATCATACTGGCAATGCACAGCTCTACAACCAGAACACTCACATAGCTGATTACCACTGCAAAACCTCTTGTCAGCCAACTGACTTAATAACATGTCTAAAAACAGTTGAAGATGAACTTAAGGCTTCAATTTCACACTGACTGACATGGTCGGCAGGCAAAAACGACGATGTTGTTTGAAATCAGAATCAAGAATTACATTTTTATTTCATACACCGGGAAACTGATTGCCACAAAATCTAACTCATCACTTCCAGCACCCCTCCAAATATTTCATTTATCCTTCACTTTCCTAAACGCTGTAATGGCAGGAGATAATGAATGGTAAACACACACAGTGCATCAGAGCAGCAGCAATCTAATTATTGTGCATAGGACATGCACTCAAAAACATCATTTTCTATTTCTTTCACACACTGCACTGCATAATTATCCAAACATCACAGAGCATACAGACGTCTATGCAGTCTATGGCAGTCCGATAAGCAGTTGGGCTCAAGCAACCCAATTAACTCTGATCCATCTGACGATTACCATGAAAAGACAAACGACGTTTTCTATTACTTATCAATAAACACGGAACTCGTGACAGTTTAATTTGTCCGCTCCAGAGTCACAACAGACACATCAGCCGACTCTTTCTGACAGGATGTTAGTATTCAATTTCAAGAATGAACTAGTGATGTCACTTTTTATAACAAGCAGTCAATTAATCATCAGATTTCAACAACTTGCAGTTACTCAGCTGTGCAGCATTTGCATTGTTTCCAGTGTTTATGTGTGTACAAAATCATAGATCTGTCCATCTGGGGCCTTGAAAACCAAATAAGTACATCTAATTGCACAACTGAGCTGCCCAGTAATGGTCACGGTCAATTAGTGATAACACACTCACTTGCCAATAAACGAACAATGCTGCGGGCTAATTGACTCTGGACATTGTAACCAATAACACTCACACAATCCAAGGACAGGTGGCTGCCACACCACCTGAGGGGTGGGTCAGTAGAGCATGGTCTATTTGCATGGATTTCTGTCTTCTGAAAATCTTTAAACTATATCTCTCCAAAACATCTGTTCTGTTCTATTTTCGTACACTATCAAATTCATAACGTACGTAACAGCAGCAACTGTGCAACTGTCAAAAATACAATATGGGCTCAATTGTTCTGGAGTGACTATAGTTTTCTATGGGTAAGCATCAGCCCCCACCCCCAAACTCACGCCAATGCCAGCACTAGCAAAACTATATACAGACCTATATGCATATAAATGGCAAGTATGATGGCAAAAAATGAAGTTGATGAAACGTACAGTATGCAAGGTACAGCCAAATGACACTGCTGTTCAATGCTATGCTGCAATAAACTTTAACCCTAGTATCTATCTCTACTTGCATTCACTGACCAGTCTGCAAATTGTTTTCTGACATTCAATGTTGTTATTCTGTATGGTTACAAAACCACCGACATACGCTTCATTTAGCAATTCCCATTTCTAGCTACAGATGTTTAACCCACAAGCAAGCAGGTAAATACCCACTGCAAACGACAAATGACCACTGTAGTCCTATGATAATTGGATGATACAGAAATGATGACCAATCCTCACTGAACTGAACGTAACAACTAACAACCCACTATTTGCCAACACAGTACTGCAGTAAACAAAGACCAACAAATTCCACATGTATGCCTTGGCCAAGCTCAAACGATGGCTACTTCACACAAGACGAACACAAAAATGACTACTGTTGTCGAGTTGTGTCAAGCAAGACAGGCAGGTTGTCAAAACTGGAAGCCGGAAGACTGGACAGCATCGGGCATGTCGGCGGCAAAATTAAACTGCTGATCGCCCGCTGACGGAGCAATGTTACGATCCTCCTCCTCTTCTGAACCAAAGTACTGCTCAATGATGTCGAATGCTTTCTGGTAGATCTCATGATTCTCGTGGTTTTGCAAGAACTCGATCTTGTCAAGTCCTGCAATGCATCAAACATGTGCACAAAGCAATCTAGATTTAAAAGGTTACAAAATTCCGGGGTGCTGTCGTCATGAAGTTAATGAAAATGGTGTGATATCTTTACTCTCAGGGGTCAGTTTGTGAATGGAAAAAAGTAGTAAGTAAGCAAAAATAAAGTGCCCACACTATTTATGTATAAATGAATCAGAGGTGCTGAAGTCCAAGTGAATTCCTGGTAGACATCAGGCAGAGAATCCAGTGCATGCTTAATATTAACCCCAAAAGGAATGTGTTTAGAGTCACATGACCCCTTTAAATTTTGGGAAATAAGAGAAAATATCTAGGAAACAGTACAAGATAGAGACACAGTTGGAATGGAAGACTAATGGAAAATCGTATACACTTCTGCTGACTAAAACCTTTCTAACTGCCATACCTCGTGAAACACAGCATGCACTCACTAACTCCGCGATAGCTGAGCTTCTTGTTTAATTAAGCTGACATGTAGCATGTTCTTACTGCATTTGCACTAAACTGATGGTGTGATGTGAAAGTCCTTGCACTGGTCCTTGTTCAGTTTGAGGTGAACATCCTTGTCCTTGACAGTCAAGACCGGGTCCTGGACACTCAAGTCCTGATCCTTCAAACCTAAGTCCTGGCTCTGGTGGCTTAGGTCCTTATTAACATCACTCCCTAGGGCCCACCCAAGTCATCAACCCACACGGCATCTCGATCGGTTCAGCAGTTTTCGTATGTGTCCCAAATGCTATGTTGCACAGTGCACTGACAATGGGGAAGAAAACCCCCAAAATTGCCCCTTCACCTTGGGATTTCATCACCCTGTCAGAGGAGGACCGAGCCACAGCCATAGACAACATGCACAAAAAAATTTGGTAAAGATCGCGCATGTGTTTCAGGATATGCTCGCAGACAGACACACACAGATGTGCTCATTACAATATGTGTACTTTGTCACTGCTCCCGTGGGTGGAGTTACTGGAGTAACTAGCACTATCAAAAAGCAGTGAAGGCAAAAGCTACCAAGTTAGCCAAAATTGAAAAGACACTTGTTTTAGTAGCACCATTAAAGACAGCAGATAAATGGTAAGAGTTTCGTACCATAGCATTCTTCAATGGCCACGGCATAAAGATTCATTCCACCATGCATCTTCGTCTCTTGCAATCCGGCTCGGAGAATGTGTTCCAGACCATTCAGAGCGACCTGGACTATTTTACCATCCATGACCGTGAGCAGGTTACACAGAGGAGGGATGCAGCCCTGGTCAACGAGGAAGCGGATCTGGTCCGCTGAGCCGCCGGACACAGCGTTAGTAATGGCCCATGCCGCCTCCTTGCGAGTTTTGAACTCCGCCCGCCCCATCACATCGACCAATGCCGGTATTATGTTAGCATCGATCACCGCCTGCATAGTACAAAAACAACAAAATCCACTTTAACAAGCCAGTCCATATTATTGTCGGGCCACATCATATGCAGTGTTTTTCGCCAACAATGACAAGAACGATAACAAAAATGGTTAATTTTAAAAAAATTTTCGCCAACGAGACTTAAAACAAAAATCAAGACAAAAGACTAGAATAAGACAAAAAAATCAACAATATTTTAGCATTCATATGGCAAAATAGCGACGATATTTGTGCATGCTAATCCACATTATTTGTGTTTTTATGTTGTTAATATTGTCCACCTCTGCAGTACACAGTGCTTCATTCTTGCTTATTACTGCTTGAACAGTAGCCTCTGAAGTTACGACCATATGGCACTATACAAATGTGTATATTATTATTATTATTATTATTATAACAACTTTACAAAAAATATACAGGGAGTTGTTGTGATATTTGAAACCTAGCAACAGACTAAAATATGAACAACACATTATAGTCGACTAAAACCGACTAATATTAACATTCTGCATGTTGCCGCCCTGGTGAGTCACACTGCATATACTGATGGGACAGACGGACGGACGCCAGACCGTTACGTTATGCTTTCCCCAAAATGTGGCCAGTGTAATAACAGCAGTGAACAACATACCACCACTTACTACTGGCAGTTTCTCTTCAACTGGACTACTTCTCCAGAGCTATTCCAGTTTTCACTAGGTACCTCAAAAGAGGACCTTTATAAAGTGACCACTCCCCAGGCACTGTCAAGTTCCACGACGTCTCTCTGACCTTTCTGTCACTTCTACCCATGCTGCATTACCCACATGATGCATATGCTACCAGTACACTACAATTATCAGTACATATTCTATAATAAATTAGCACCGTGCGGGACTGACGGTCGACTCTTCGCAAATGACGTTTCTGCCAAGTTCAAAGTCACGTAACACAAAAACTAGGAAAAATGTCAAAAATCCGGCCTGATCAAATTTAGATATTGTGCCCTAGTTTAAGAATCAGTGGTCAGTTGCCAGCTCCTATTGTAAATGGCGCAGGAGATAGCATTTGAAAATGGAAGGATTTCCAACTTTCAAGGGCTCGTGACCTTAACCTTGGATTGGGTTATACTGCATACTGATGTGCATCACTCATCGTCCTTTACCTACATGCCAAATTTCATTGAAATTGAAGAAACTTTGTGGACGGAAGGACATTTCAGACCCACTTTATTAGGTCGACTCAAAAGAGTCTACAAAAATGTTCATGACTTAATAATAAGCGGCAAAATCAACATACAGATGGTGAAACAAGACCAGACAATGGTATAGTCCAAAACATTAAATAACAACAACAACAATTTAATTTATAGTGCACATAATGTTGAAGAAATCTCAAACTGGAAGCAACTGGATATTCCCAAACCTTTGATCAATTCCTCATATTTCATTGACAGCTGTCAAATTCCATAACATTTCCAGTTTTTCCAGACAAGCTCCACTCACAAATGGTATTTGTGAAACAGAGCTTGATGCTTTTGCATAACCAACAGAATCATGAAAATTTGCATTAAAATTCCACATTTTGAGAAAAATGAAGTAACAAGGACAGATATACAGGGTGGTGCAAAAGCTGAATCACTGGCCAGTGAGAGTTCGCACAGTGTGGCCGGATCTTTAATGAACACCTTACAAATTGGTCAAGTCTCAAAGTAAAAGTATTTCTGAAAATCAGTTGGCATTTGGCAAACTTAGACACGTGCAATTAGTGATATTTTTTTATTTACAGTGGACATGGCCTGGTTTTGTGTAGCACATGTATATCCATCCACCCTGCTTTGTGGAATAACAAGCAATTAGCACACATCAGAGATGCAATACTTAAGGCCTGGTCATGGCTTAAAACATTCTTGAGGCAAATTAGTCTTGGCCTCGAAGGTCCATGAAACCAGAATCTTGGGACTTCAATGGACTTATCAACACTGATCGATGTATCCACCTACCTGTATCTGTTGCCGGTTGCCGGCCGTTATATTAGATATCGTCCAGCAGACTTCCTTGCGTATCGACTCCTTCAAGTTGGTACCCAGCAGATGGAGCAGACACGGCAGGACACTGCAGCTGAGAACCAGCTGCGTCTGAACGTCATCACCCGTCACTATGTTACCGACAGCTCGCAGCGCTGCTGCTACTACACTCGGCGACTGATGCCTGTCAACAGTTACATAAGTCACAACATGAAATCCTCACAACAAGGCCACTTTCTGGCCAGTAGCACTGGAGACCAGCATATATACCGTAATAAATTCCACAGTAAAACAGTTAGTACAGTTAGTTGGGAGTTTACCGTCCCTTTTGAGCACAAATATGGCTATATCAGAGACAAAAGGTGGAATGCTATCCTTACCCAGTAAAGGAAGGCCAATAATATATTAATCTCAACCCGGGCCGCCCTTTTGTTCAGCAGTCATGAAAAAAAGGGAAAAGGACCAAGAGGCTCAGTTAAATTATTATGCTAGCGCCTACGACAGGGGGAGATAACTATCACAGCGCAAGACAAAACTAAATCAAATACAATGAAAGCAAGCATGCATCCTTAACTAAAAAATACATATAACACAAATCAACACACACACACAAACTACAGCCAAGTATAGTCGCCTCCTACGACATCCGACTTGGAGAGGGAAAGGAACTCCACAGTGAAACAGCAGAGAGTTGCTAATTACCTGTGCAATGCTGTGCTACTGCACTGTTCGATATGTCCTTCTGTCTGTCACTAGCTGATGTTCTATCGAAATGGCTGAAGGTATCTACACTATCTGTATTTTGGCACAGAAGCTACCTCCGCTTATCCTAGACTGAATTAGGGTAACTTCAAAAATAATAGTACTTTCATCTGGAATTTATTTCACAAACTCTGGAATTTTTGAAAAATTTTGCAAATGCACATTGACCGTTGCGAGTGTCGTCAACTTAGACTGACCGACGACCGTCACCAGTTTATCACATCCAGTGTCCAACTTTGTGTGTGATACAACACATCGTGCAGGTCTGTCTGTCAGCCAAGACTTGTTATCCCCGCAAAAGCAAGGGAATATGTATTCACCGGCGTTGATTTGTGTGTGTCTGACTGTGACCACGATAACTAAAAAATTGTGGACGGATTAGCACCAAACTTTATGCGAAGGTTCCTAGGGGGGAAGGGAAGACCAAGTTCGTGTTTCGTTGCGATCGGTAGAGGAATGTGGAAGTGACGGTCAAAAAACTCAGTAAACCGGCGATTGTTTACACGTACACTGGCATGCTGAATTATATCCACGAACGGTAACGTAAAGTAACGTAACTGTGAATAAACTCGGCGATTGCTTTCGCTGGGATTATTGTACTCTCTCAGAGTACTTTCCATCTAGTTTTCTCTGTGGCATGGGCACTGGTGTCCAACAGCCTATGTAAAATGCAGCAACATCCTTTCACTCAAACACTTTGTGGACAAAGAAAGGACGATATCCGGTAAGTGATTACCTGTCTGATGTAACAAGACCCAGAGAGTGATCACTTGGCTGATGAAACGAGATCCACTAAGTGATCACCTGGCTGCTGTAATAAGGTCCAGTGGCTAATTACCTGGTGGTGTAACAGCGTAAGAGATACAGAGTGATTACCTGTCAGATGTAACAAGACCCCGTGAGTGATTACCTGGCTGGTGTAATGAATGACATCCGGCCATGCACCAAACATCCCGCCATGTAACCTGCCAACCCAAGTTAACCTGCAAATTAGCCATTAAACCACTACGTGTGAGCATGGATGTGTGAGTGATCATTAACTGATAACCGAGAACGGCTCACATGAGGAGTTCTACAAGTCGCCGACACACCCCTGACTCAATTACTGCCTGAATCTTCTCATTAGGTCCGTCAGACAGGTACGAC
>Ga0209363_1001456_pt1 | contig 11377 bp, 7 predicted proteins | sample WorMetexBAHAMAS3_FD_187385 | JGI IMG/M metagenome (GOLD analysis project Ga0209363, IMG submission 187385) | Marine gutless worms symbiont microbial communities from Max Planck institute for Marine Microbiology, Germany - Inanidrilus exumae... | ecosystem: Host-associated > Annelida > Digestive... | reverse complement strand
TTCTATTTCAATAGCAGACTCATGGCCCATGATAGAGATCTTCAGATTGATTGACTTATTTAAGGTTTTACGTCGAACCCGACACAAAATAGGTCATCTCAGTCAGAGACGTTCTTCCCAGCTTAGTACTGAAAAAATGAAACAAACACAAAAACCAATCATGATTCCATAACAAACGGGTCTATTCTGGAAGACGTAGATAAATAAGACATCGAGTAAGGAAGTAAATAAGTTAGAAAGTAAGCATAAGGAAAGAAGAAGGAAGTTAAGTAAACACATAAACAAACAATTTATATAGCGTTGAAATGAAGACATGCATTACGGTGCATTATCGCCCCGGAGCCTGTATGGGGTGAGAGATCTCCAGATAATGTACATACCACAACACACTTAAGTTGCTAAACGAAGCAAATGCAGCAAACCGACTCAAATGCAAACTCTGCAATAAAGTGGAATAGTGTAAGTAATTTTAAGATGTCAGCTGACACCCATCCTTACTGCATGAAGAATACCTTGCTATTTGTGAACTTTTAGTTGGAAATTTGACATCGTATCATTCAATGGTACCTTGCGGACAAGTCACTGGTGTCATATCAGCTGGGGACTCACTTTTATAATCACATGTTTACAGCTTTTCAAAGCAACTTATCCCTAAAGTAAGCAATGTTCAAACTGCAATGTAAAAGCAATATGTGCTGTAGTGTGAGACATGCTTTGGTTCGGGCCCACTGACTCCATACCGTGAAAACGTGTCATCCACGATACCAGAAGTACACAACGTATTACACAGCCATCAGAAGATGACCGAGCCAAGGCAACACGTAACATACGAAAATTGGTGAAATTATTGTAGAAGTGTGGTATTTGAGTGACTGGAAAGACAGACATACAGGCATGCCGATTGCAATATTACGCACCCCTACCTGGGGTGAAGTGATAAGAGGCTTGTTACCATACTGGAAATGCACTGATCAATAATAACAGTTTCAGGACTGGTCTTTCCACAGTCCACAACAAACTGATCTCTCATTAATGTTAATGGGAGATTAATTAATGGGGTGGAAAAACCAGCCCTCAAGTCTCCACAAAACAACTAATAAGTGTTCAGTTAAGGGTTACGTAAACGACAAATTGATCAGTAATACCCACTATTGCTGAACACCAATCAACAATACAACCAACCAGTTACACACTGTTCTTTGCTCAGTTGTCTGAAGCGTAAGTCAGCACTCGGTAACAGAATTCAAGTTGGCTGGATGACACTTTCAACAATCTAGGTTATGTCACAACTAACAACAACAGAAGATTTTCGGAATAAAAGTAGCAGAAAAAAACAATCAGATGCTGACTTCATATTTTATTGAAAGCAGCAATATCGACAGACTGCACAAGATCCTCATGTTTTGTTATCTCGTCTTCTAGAAAGTCTATGCCAATTTTATCATCTTCCACAACGCAGCTGATCTGCAGCTTGTGAATGCCATATGCCAGTGGAACAAGCTTCGAGGCTCCCCACAGCAGACCATCAGCAGCAATAGAACGTACTGCCTTCTCCATGTCGGCCATGTTAGTTTCATCATCCCACGGCTTCACATCCAGAATGATGTTAGACTTTGCAACTACCGCTTCCTTCCTCTTTTTCTTCTCTTCATACATGCGTATTCTTTCTTCCTTGAGCTGTTCAGCTGCAGCACTCACTGCCTCATCGTCTGAACCAAACAGCTCAAAGTCGTCCTCCTCGTTTTGTGCATCACCATGAAATCCTAGCTCCACCATTGTCTGTTTGACACCAGGGAACTTGTCCATGTCGCTTCCATACGAAGAGATGTGCTTATACCATCGCACCAAATGAACAAACTCGGCTGGTAAGCTCTGATCTGAGGTGGCCTTGTAGACGGTTGTGTCGGCTTGTGAAGGCTGGTATCCAACGATGTAACTCCGGTTCACGAGATGAGCATTTACAGCTGCCAAGCAGGACCGGCTTCTGTCACCTCCACCAGTGGATAGCTTAGCAGCATTCAGCTTGCCAGCCGCATATTCTGTGGTGAGTTGCATTGCACGAGACAGACAACGGACGTTGGTGCCAGTTGCCTGTGCTGAAGTGTCTTTACCACCACCTTTCCCAGCCATCAAATCCTGCACTTGTGCAACCCACTCGTGTGCTTTTAGTCCACGAGAGACCAGTTCCTACACTCAGACCACATGATACATTGACACAATCAATTTTCAACAGTACAAGTGCTTTAAACCACATTAATGACTCCATACATACTGGGCACGATCCAAACTCTCGAACACTCAATTCTGCTTGCAGTAACTAATTGAATAAGATACACTCATTAAAATATGAAGTAAAAATAATCAATTTATAAAATTCAAAATTAATTTTCTCATAAAGTAATTAATGTCACGTGCTGTATATCGTCGGTTGTCTGGTTTAAATTATACATGACCAATTAAATAACATTTTCAATTAAATAGTTTGTAAATCCAATCAATGAATGCTAATTACTAACAGCTTCCACTGAAATAATCAGTATAATTCACATGCAGTGTGTATATTATTTGAAAATAAGACGAAAAATATATGAACATGAATGAGCAATCAAAGTCAAGTGCTGTAGTACACAACTATGGAACCACATCAATTTGCACAGTTGTAAGGGTATTCAAAAAAGTATATGCCAGTCTTTGAAAGCCACAATAATGTGGTAACACTATACACACAGCATGTGTTAATGACAAAGCACTGACCTCCGGCACACAACTCATGCACAGGATTTTGCAAGCATCTTCATCAACAGAAAAGAACATGCAAGCCATATGAGGAGCCTGCGTCTTGAACTGCTTCATTGCAGCATCCAATGCCTACAGTATACAGTTAAGTTCAAAGTTACATGGTAATGACAACCATCACAGACTGCTTACAGTAATACTTCTACAATAAAAGAGAAATGAAATATACACACAATAAAACAGAAAACAGATGCAGCAAACTCGTAAGATAATTGAAGAATTATATAGAAAATGATACAGATATTAGTTTCTGCAGTGAGATGAATAGTATCAACCTTGCCATTGGACTGTGCAGCAAGTAACTGAACGATAAACACATCATTAGAGTGCGCAGCAATGAGGCATTTGGCTTCATCGACAACCTAATAGCAAGCACAGCAACATCACAGATGCAACACACTGTCAATGTACATATTTTACATCAGTTGTGTGACATAATGAACTGTTGGTATGATATCAGAATAAAAATATTAATATGTGGAAGTAATTATGTCTGTTCCCTAAACACAAAATATCATAAATTAGCCACACATGGGACTGACGGTCGACTCTTCACAACTGACATTTCTGCCAAGTTGAAAGTCACGTGACACAAAAACTAGGACAAATATAAAAATCTGTCCCGATCAAATCTAGATATTGTGCCCTAGTTTAAGAATCAGTGGTCAGTTTCCGCTCCCACTGTAAATGGCGGAGATAGCTTTTGAAAACTGTAGGATTTCCAACTTTCAGGGCTCATGACTTTGAACTTGACCTTGGATCGGGTCATACTGCATATTGTCGTGCATCACACATCGACCTCTACCTACATGCCAAATTTCATGCATGATTGTCAACTCAACCTACCCTCGTGGACTAGTGATTAACGCACTCAGCCGCCATGTGCAGTAGAGCGTGGCATGCTCAGTGGCCAGGGTTCGACTCGGCCTGGGCGCGTCCGCCTACCAAAGAATTATTTCTAATAATTCCCACGCACATGATGAACACTGAGATAATTCCGGGCAGGAAGAAGAGGGTTTGACAGTGTCCACTATAAACTGTGACAGTTGCAGGCACCTTGATCTAGCAGTGTCAAGTCTGCCTGCCGCGCCAGTGTGAGTTGAAGTAAATAGACTTGGCTGGCCGCTGGCTGGCGTAATACACAGTGCCAGTCAGGGCTAAGCCAAACAGTAGGCCACGTCTAGATGGGGCGCATGCTATAGAAATACCCGACAAGCTGCTCAATCCTGCCTTCCCCACATGTCGCTAACACCAAATTCCCCTCCTCTCCCTGAGCAAGTGCAGTGGACTGCTATGGTCTCAGCGCTGGGGTCCAGAGTAGGCTGGACCCCTGCCCACAAAGAACGAATGTCAATGCTTTCAAACAACGCTCTAACAGAATGGACAATGAACTATTTTTTATCCTTCAAGTTAGAACATTCCACGAGGATATGCTTTACTATTAGTGGAAGCCTGCAAATCTCATAAGTTGGTATGTCATCGCCAGACTTAACTATGACTGAGTTAGGGGACAATGGCCAACAGAGCACCGCGATGCACTAGTGACATGTTGGATGCAAACAGAGGATGGCACTACTCTACTGTGACTTAACCAAACCTGTTTACCGTGGCATAGGTACTGAAGATTATTAGCATTATAAAAACAAAACTTAATGCTGGTTTTAGTTTTACTAACAGTTCCATAAACTACCACTACTCGATTCCTCATCCTACAGCCATCAGTGTACAGTCAAAATAAACATCTCTGTAATGGTGACAGATCTCAAAGAACTTATTTCTGCAGATCTAGGTGAAATGGTACCATCTGTCACGAAATGATGTAAACCGTAATTGATATGGGATTGTTTTAGTAGCAAAGGAGGAGTAGGAGAAATAGAATACTGTAGGGCATTCCTTTCTGCAAAACCAATGGCCTGTGGGTCTAATTGGACATGAATAGCCAGAGAAGGAATCTCATTTGGTTTCCATCAAAGAAAGCCTTAAACTTAGAATTAAACACTACATAAGGTACTTTGCATGGATGATGACAGTTTTAACCAACAATGAATTAACAGTTTTTTCCTCAATATACAGACAAGTGGTCCATTTCAAAGTAAACGTATACTAGATGACGTACATCATTTACTAAGTTTGCCTTTCTTTGCCGGTCGAGATCATCCAACTTTTTCTTCAAAGCTTTCAGACTGTTACGCAGATTGTCACGCCTCCAGTATGGAATACTTGCCTGCGATGCTTCCTACCAAAATGGTGCACAGTATACAGTTGCACTTGTGGCAAATTACTGCCACAACAAACAGCAGGAATTTACAAGTAACATCAACTGATTCACTGACAATCTAAGTCTCATATCAGACTCCTGTTTCATGGTCAAATATCATCTGGAAATAAATTAACCGTAATAAAAAAGCTTCTGTTGACTTGGTCCACAGTTATGTACCATCACCCTTCACTTCTTCCTGTTCTGGTTAACCACTCTCTTTCACTCCCGGCTTAAAGCCTACCTGTTTCACAAATCCTACCCCCATAGTTTCACTTCTTCCTCCCGGACTGCCTCCACGTACAATTGCCCAAACATATTCTTCTGAGCTACTCAGTTTTTGTTTTTAGTTTTCCTTATTTTTCGTTTCTGTGCCGTGTGCTAAATTAAGCTGGCCATCCCTTCAGCTTTTGAGTGCACGTAAATCTTCCGTATCATGTCGTATCTTAAGTTGTGCTGTATTAGTATGTTAGCCTCGTCCAGCAGAAAGCGTAATGTAAACGCCTGGCATCTGTTCGTCTGTCCCGTCAGCATACTCATCATGACAGCATGCGACATAGCCAGCATACACTTCAGCTCGACATAATTGTTTGGTTAATACTCACCATAGAACTGCCTCAAGAGGCCATCTATAGATAACCAAAAATGCATGAAACAGGCAATAAATATCAACATAGAGCTGTTCTTAACACTTCTAAGCAGATAAGGATTCTTTAAGCAGATAAGCATAATAAGAAAATTAAGTACAAAGTACATGAATAATAAAAGGCAGAAATACCTGGTTATTATATCAACAGTTCGGCTTCCAAGAAATAGTTACATTATATTACTTGAAGCTCTATGTCTTGGTTGTGGAGAATAAAACAGCCAACGTCCCAAACTCTGCTAAGAAGTACCTCGGTGAGGTCTACGATTGCTTTGCTGAACTGTTTCTGAGATGAGTGACTGGACTTCTGCCTCATCTCTTCCTCTACTTTGCCTTTCAGCTGCTCATATTCAGTCTCCAGCAACTCTGCTTTATGAAGTGACTAAAATTCACATATAGACAATCAATGAACATCACTTAAACAATTATCATCTCTGTTCTACAAATACAGTAACTGCACAAAAACCAAAAATCTCAGCAACACAGAGAGAAAATTCAGTGGCATAAGTGCAAACAGTAGTACATACCCGACTGGCCTCTGAACCAGTGACGGCAACTATGCGACGGATGCCTTTGGCAATAGCTTCCTCCGTAACAATGACCACTGAACCGATATCACTGCTACGCTTCAAATGCCTGCAACAAAATTATTAACTTCAGCAGAATCTGTTTGAGCAGTGTATCAACAGAAAGTGAAACACGTAACAGAAGACATTAAGTCACATGTAACAGAAAATTGGTCTACTCATTGTACTACATACACACATACCAGTTTAGTAGGTCACGTGAAGCTCAGTTAGAAAGCTAGATTCTAAAAGGTGATTGGTGCCTAGTTTTCATACGGCTGGATGCCCTTCCAAATGCCAAGCAATGAAATCAGTCACAGGACCCAGGTATTGGCACTATTTTCATCTCTTATTTCGATTAGTGTGCATGCCGCTAAACACAGATGCAGCTGACACTGGCTAAGTGAATGAAATAACATCCGTACCAGTCCTTCCATCACACGCCCACTGTCAGTCACGATGGAATATCAAGTTGAGACTATTAACAATATTGATATCGTTATCAAACAAAAACAACAGACTACTTTTTACTGCGAAATATCTGGAAATTGTTTCAGTATCGACAGAGTGTGAAAATGTATGGCTAAATGGCATCAAACATCAGAGCAATGTAGTGGTAAGCCATTACATATAAACCAAAATCGCTAAAAACTGAGAAAAATTAGCCCCATACGGGACTGGCGGTCGACTTCTCGCAACGCACGGACCATGCCAAGTTCAAAGTCACGTGATACAAAATCTAGGACAAAAATCAAAAATCCGTAAGAATGTGTGGTCATTTGCCAGCCCCCATTGTACATGGGGGAGGAGGCAGTTGAGACCCACTTTATTAGGTCGACTCGGAGAAGTCGACCTAAAAATTGTCACTCTATTAAACACCGAGATCTATAAACTTCGCGGTTAAACAAATTAGAAAGGGAAAAACATGAGAGCAAAGCAACATGTACGTACGTTCCACCACAAAACTCAACGGATGCAGAAGATCCACCAGGACCAAGAGGGTCTGACAGCAGTTGGTCTATGGGAATTCCAACAGAGACAACACGCACTGGGTCTGGGTACACCTAAAATGCATGTACCACATCTCAACGTATCGTATTATATACAGTAACTAAGAAGCTCTCACTCAAGGTCACACAAACCACTTTAGCAACAGTCATTTTTCTCTCCTGTGACCTGAACTTTGACAAACGACATTGACCTTCAACTTGATCTAGACACTATCAAGGTCAAATAGCATGGCAGATATCCAGGTACATGCACATTCCCCCCACTGATCGCCTACGTGGACATTAAAGTTAGTAATAAATCAGCAGTGTTGCTACGTGCATTAATAATAACTAAGAATGGTTATCAGTTAGCAGTTAATTTTTCTAAAAAGTTAACATTAATTAATACTATTGGCAGACATCAGTTATGACAATTCAAGCGTCTTATTCAGTTACTTCAGTCCATAGAAAACAAACAATTCTAGCTGAAAGAAAAATAAATGTTTCATTAAAACTATACTTCGATCATTAATAGCATCAGAGATTTCTGAGATAAAATGATTACATGATACACGCGGCAGACATGTTCATGACTGAAAACAGATGTCGACTTTTAAACTAAAATACATTTTTGAAGCCGTTAAATACATTAAACAAAAACAACCAACCACTTAAAAGCAACGAACCTCATCGAATACAGCACGCAGTCCCTGTATAGACTTTGCTTGAGCAAGAGAAACAATCTTGGAATAGACGGTTTTACTTGAGTGAGACTGCTCATTACATATTTCTTCCGCTGCTTTGATCTGTGATGCAGTCATTCCAGCCTGGCAGAACATACACATCATTGCAATAGTGACACACGCAGTCCAGACTAAAAAAAGCTTTCTACATCAATGTGCTCAAAGAGGAAGAAACTAAAACTAGAAAATAGACTTTTCGACGCCCCAGCATTGACACTGATGCCTTTGCCTTGACGTTTGACCTCTAGAATCTAATCAGGTCATCAGTAGAGAGAGATGAATATTCCCAGTCAATTTTACCAAATTTTTCAATGCATTCATGAAATATAACGGTAACGATATCTGCCCGGACGAACAAACAAACGGATGGAAAAACAAACGCGACTGACGGAAACATTATGACTCTACCGACACGGTCAGGTGGCAAAAGCATAATAAGGAAGAACTAGGGATGGACGGTTATCCAGCTCGACCATCTGGATCCGGCCGGTTTTCCACTAACCGGTGAAATTACCTCCGGCCGGATAGTATGTGGCACGGCGGGTCGGATTTTTACGAATTACAGTACCCTATTTGCCCTAAGTCCAATGTCACGGCGCAATTAACAGTAGGTATCAGCCGCGAAAATCTGCCGATGAAGCCTGGCGGCGGCCGCCGGCAGTGTGCTCTGCCGCCAACTGTAGCCGCCGATCAGGTTCCCCACTTCCTGCCACCCGCCGATTAATGTCCACGCTTCATACCTTTGATGCAAGAGACGTTGTTGCAACACGCTGTGTTGACACTTGATGCTTCACAGAAAAATGCAAATAGGAATCTGTCACCAATCTCTACGTGAATGGCGCGACCAGCAAGTGGCTGGCCCTGGCGTTTTATTGGATGGCCTACCAGTTCACCGTGGTATCGATTTACTGAACTCTAGTCCTGATTCACTTAACTGCCTTAGCAGTAGCCCACATTTGTGACCGTTTCATTAGTTCGATAGTAGCGTATTAGCGTTGTTCATAATGGCACAAAATCGCAAAAGTAAAATTTGAAGTTATTTCTCTGTCAAACCGGAGGATGATGTAAAAGCGCAATGCAATCACTGCAGATTAAAGATTACAGAAAAATAAAGCACTGGACGCCATTTGCTGTATTTTTATAGGTATAGACTAGTGGAAAAGTTATCAAAAATCCGGATCCGAATCCGGAACCGGCCGGATATTAGGCGCCAGTTAACCGAATCCGATATCCGGCAAAAAATCACTATCCGTCCATCCCTAGAAAGAACTAAGAGGAAAGTGGGTTGAGGTTCACCTTGGAAGTGAAGTCAAAACGAAGTCGGTCTGGTGCAACTAGTGAGCCTCTCTGATCTGCTTCACCGAGAACCTTGCGCAGAGCAAAGTTGAGAACGTGAGTAGCTGTGTGATTGCTCATCACCTGCCGCCGACGACCCTGCATCATTTGTCAACGTGTTATGCTGCTGCTGCTGTATCTCACAACCTACCACTGTCACTGACTACAAATTTACTGCAGAGCCAATGCATGTGTGATAATTCTGCTGGCAACGGCAATGGAAATCTCAAAAATACAACAACAATGCTTGTGTCATTATGTGACCAACTGTCAAGTCAACAGTTAAACAGCTGTTGCTTTCGGTGCCATCCACTGCAACACTGGCAGTGGTCGCATATAAGACTAAACACCACAAAATAACTCATTTACAAAGCTCAAACACAGTATCATGTGCCAACGTACAAAAATGCACGGACTGGGTGAGGGTGTAGTGGCAAACTGAGTTTGAGTTAAGGTATTTATACAGTATTTATACAGCACCATTTATACTATGCATAGTCTCAAAGCACTCAGACATGGATTGCACAGTTTTACCTGCAAATTACATTATGCCTGCCTTTCCTTCGTCAGCATTCACCAGATGGCGCCACCCCTAAGTGATGTAGCAGACATCCAATTGCAGCTTACAGTGCTTACTACTCATTTATCGATCCTGAAGGGACGAAAGGCTGAGCTGGCCTGGTTGGTTGACCAATAGTGGACGGTTTACCTACATAAGTGGTCACACGTCAGCTACATGTCGAGCACATGACAGGGAAAGTTCGCTGGCTAAAGACTGATGTTCTACCGCCATGCCACGCAACCAACCACCCTCTCAAAATGAAAATAGGCCACTTTACATCTAAAGCTCCTAATGATAATGAACATGATAATCTACATCATAATGGACAAATAACAATTCAACAGCTAATGTACCTCGTCAATACAACACTTCACTCGATCGCCAACTCGAAGAGTTCCCTCAACGTTGCCGATATGTAGAATATACCCAGCACGAACTTGAACGTTTTTCACTCGAAATTCTGACTCCTACACATAACATTTGGAAAACATCTGTCAGTAATGGTATTGGTATTGTAAGGTTTAGCATCACCTCGACACATTATAGGTCATTTCGGAGACGATTTTACAGGTCAGATGACCCAGTGTAATAGCACTGAGGGCTGTTATTGTAACGTGACGCTGTTATAACAGTTACAGCCTGCCGTGCATTAGATCTCAAGCGAGTTCGCCGTCTTTCACCAGGACAATGCTCGGCACACACACGGTGCTTGATGCTATTAACTTTCTTACCCATAACTTCGCCAGATATCGACTGATGTTAAAAATTCTTTCAAGGCAGACTAGGCATTAAATTTGTAACAAAGTATTAGTAAAAGATCCCACCACACCTAAATCACGTTGCTACACTACGTTTCAGGTTGCTGCTGATTTTCTGACATTAATATTTCACAAGGTAGTGTAAGAACACGTTTGAAGAATGGTGGTATATTTTATTATCACTTTACTACGAATTTACTGCTAAGTCTGTTGGTGAAAGAATTTTGAAAATCGGTCAGTATTCGGCAAAGTTAGAGGCAAAAATATATTGGCGCCTTTTTTTCCGGACACAGTGTATTTAGCACATAATGCATCATGCCATCTTGAACTCTATATACCCAACTATATGGGTACAAGTTAGTTAGTTGGAGTTTAACGCCCTTTTCAGCACAAATATGGCTATATCAGAGACGAAACTATACGGGTATAACACTTTAACTGATGTGAACTGAAAATAGAAATTGACCTCATCTTTTACGAGAAAGCCGTCATCATAGATCTGACCACCCTGCTCTGCATAGAAGCAAGTTGTATCCAGAAGCAGTCCACATTCCTGCCCAGAGTGAGCTTCATCGACAAATGACTTGGCATAACGAATTGCCTTGATGATGCCAATGCACGGCTCAAACACTATACCAACACAAACACACAGCAACACAGCATGTGCACTAGTAACGTGAAACTACTACTGAAACTAACTGTTTGCAAAGATGACTATTAGTTAT
>Ga0209363_1001455_pt1 | contig 11383 bp, 9 predicted proteins | sample WorMetexBAHAMAS3_FD_187385 | JGI IMG/M metagenome (GOLD analysis project Ga0209363, IMG submission 187385) | Marine gutless worms symbiont microbial communities from Max Planck institute for Marine Microbiology, Germany - Inanidrilus exumae... | ecosystem: Host-associated > Annelida > Digestive... | reverse complement strand
GAACCGGAAGGAAGAAGTAGAGTGGGCATGCAGTTCCTGTCTGGCTGTCTGGTCTCGGATGGTGTGGTCGGTACGTGACTGCCACTACGCTTAGTGCTGACATGCGGGTATGCGCACAGTACGCCGGTCTGGTCGTGTCTGGATCGGCATGCCAACACCCGCTCGCCGTACGCCGGAATCACACATTAATTACACATTAATGAGTTGCGCCGGTCGACGCCCTCTGCCCGGTCGACGCCGCGTGGTGAGGGCGAGGAGGGATGGTAAATAGCAGGCAGACAGACAGCAGGTCTGGACTGAGCTGATGCGCTGTGGTCATGATTATGGACGTCGAGTGTCCGACATCCCCCCTGGACATTCCCCTTCCGGACATTTCCCACTAACCCAAAATAAACCTAACTCTGACCCTAACCCTAATGCTAATACGTGCAATGGTGCTTTATTTTCACATTACATCATCAGTAAATAACGCTAACCCTAACGCTGACCCGTCAACTGTCTGTCTACGCTTCACAGTTCTACACCGTCAGCCATAAAACGTGCATGCAACTGTACTCGCGTGTTTCTGATTGGTGGATTTCTACAGTTGTGTACAAATGGAAACCGCATTGAATACTCTGCAGTTAACTATGTCACCACACCATGTGTGAAATTTAAAGCAACATAAGACGACCGATAGAACCGGTTGTGCGCAGCTTTCGCAGAAAGTCGTACCATGTGTTCTTCTTTTTCATTTTTTTTTGTTAGCGAATTCTTTTATCAGTATTCTCAGACGTAAAACCGTTTAGATTCCCACAGATTTTTTAACAGAATTCGAACTCAATGTATTTCAGCTTTTGCTTCATTCTCTGTTTTCGACTCGGTAGATTGATCGGTTTTTCCAGCGCTCGTCAGATTACTTCCTGCATAATCTCCTTTCTCCGGGTCGAATTCCTAGTTTCGGTAGGGATTACTGGCCGGGTGATCGTGTCTAGTATACACTATGTAACAAATGGACAAGATAACTCTACAGAATTCGTATAGTCCAGACTCCAGATTTCTTGCACTGTGTGGATAATGGCGCTAACCACAACATTGAACCCATAACTTCCGCACATGCTGTCGGGTGTCGCGGCAACCACTCAGCCCAGCATCTTGTCAGCAGATGTGCGGTTGTACGATGTCTCGGCCATGAACACCAAGATACCGGTACCCGAATCGTTAATTCGAACGGGATTTGGACAGTATTTGGTTGTATAAGTTCCATAGCTGAGTCTGAGCGTCACTTTTGATCTGTTCTGCTCGAAATCTTTACGACTTTTGAGAAGTAAGTTTTAGAGGCGATGCCGCGCTATACAAAGGTATCATTTGATTTGAATCGATTTGTCTTTTATCCGATTTACGTTAGTATAGAAGTGGTTATTTTGTATTTGTGATAGTGGTCGAAATCCTGCTGTGCAGCAGTAGAATATTAAACTCGAGATCCAGCTGTGCATGAATCTGACGTTGAAGGCATCTTAAGATGCAGCGTAGTTGCCAATAACAGGCTGCGACTGTAAATTATCAATGCAGCGCCCACATAACCATCCACGCTGGTTCAATATACTGACTGTCATTTTGCAGGAGTCAGCAAGCCCCGGTGAAATTGAGGCAACGCACTGAAAACGAAGGTGACACGGCTGGCTGACTGCTTGATTGACACTATCACAACGCACCTGCTAGTGATGTCAGGTTCGTCCTATACCGCCGTCAGTAGGTTAGATGACCAGGCGCGGCCAGCCGCGACACTGACCGCCGGTGGTCATCGTGGGCGGTTAAGCAGCTAGACAGCATGTCACAGTCGCTGATCGTTTTGAATAGTCGCCTAGTCTCAAACGCCGCAAGTTAAGTAACCCTCACCGGACATAAATCATAAGCGTAATCATGCTGAGAAATCTCCGTTGACGACTTAAAGTGTGTGTCTGTACTTCATGTGAGTGTCCCCGGACATTTCCCCTAACCCAAATCATAAGCCCAACCCTAACAATGACTAACTCTACTAACCCTAATCCTACTGACCCTACCCTAACCCTAACCCTACTAAGCCCACTCCTAACTCTTAACCCTAACCGTGCAGGGTAGGGGGAAATGTCCGAGGGGAGAATTGTCCAGGGGTAACTGTCCGTTTCCCCTTCGTGTGTACATAAATCATAAGCGTAATCATGCTGAGAAATCTCCGTTGACGACTTAAAGTGTGTGTCTGTACTTCATGTGAGTGTCCCCGGACATTTCCCCCTAACCCAAATCATAAGCCCAACCCTAACAATGACTAACTCTACTAACCCTAATCCTACTGACCCTACCCTAACCCTAACCTTACTAAGCCCACTCCTAACTCTTAACCCTAACCGTGCAGGGTAGGGGGAAATGTCCGAGGGGAGAATTGTCCAGGGGTAACTGTCCGTTTCCCCTTCGTGTGTACAGCCCATTCTGTACGTGCGCATTGAAAAGTAAGCCATGAAATGTACAATGTAGTCTGATGCCGATTTTTACCGCGCAACGCTATGCTAGTGCGGTATGTGCTATGACCCTATGTCAAATGTCAGCCCGTCCGTTCTTCCTGCTGTCTCTTTGTCACAAGCCGGTATTATACCAGAAAGGCTGGAATTAATATGACGTAAACAACGCTGCACAATAGGTGAGGGACTGTAAGCCTAAGCATTATTGACTGTAAACACTAATTTATTAATGTCATTGGTTGTTATTTGCACTGAAACCAGCCGAATTGCACTAGAAATGTACCAAAATAGGCGCAGAAGCAAGATAAAATTGAAAGCAATCTGTGCCAATAACACTCGTCGGGGGCCACTATGGGCCGGAATCTGAGTGGGGGCCGTGGCCCCTTGCTTCTATAGCACCACCCGGAATTGTAGACAGTTACAGAACTAGTCCGTGCTGTCGGAGACAACCTCGAGACGCGGTGCGCCACACAACGTGTTGCAAACAAAGGTGAACGCTGCTGTGTGATGTAAGCTAGCGACGATTTAACTAAGTTGGCAATACTTGAATGACCTTCAAGCTCATTCAATCACCGGTTGCAAGCCTTTTCAGATGGCATTTTCCGTTCAGTTGTGTAGCAGTTGACAAGATTTCAACTGACACAAAGCGTCGCGCGGTCCCTCTACGATAGCTGAGCTTCTTGTCGAATTTCGGCTGAAACTAGAGCGGCGCTTTTGCGCATGCTCAGGCAAACATTAGCTAGAACCACTACGCGCACCGTCACACAGTGTATTTGTCATAATGTGTAATTGCAATCAAATATGTTGAGATGGTATCATTTGCCGTTGACAGTATTATACCACACACGGAGAAACCAGTCTAGCAATGGTTGTGTTCATTTCCAAGACACACGACGTCGCGTAATGATTAGTTTCTGCATGTTTTATCAGGGCTCTTCCTGCAGCGCTTTCGTGCTTCTCTCTTGCTGCGCCGGTCGATCGTTTGAGTGATTTATGTGTGTTTGGCGTTGCATTATTCAATCCATCGCGACGTAGACTACATATATATCATGCGTCATCATCGGCGAGTTTGAGCAGCGTTTCGTGGCACGATCGACGAACAGCGCAAATGATCGTCTAACTGTGCCAATTAACTGCGCCGAGTTGGCGCTCAGCGCGGCCGAATTTGGCTAATCGAGTCGAGCTAGGCCTGCCGACAGTTCGAATGTACACACGCATCGATATACGGCGAACCAGCTGACGAACTGGCGGACAAACGTGTCCAGTTGACTGCGTGCCAACTATGTTATCGTCAAATAGTGGTGAGTAGGACAGTGGCCAGGGGATAGGATAGAGAACGAAATGTAAACAAGGTCAGTTTTTGACACCGACTACTAGAATAGCGGAAAATTAAGAATTGCTGAGGACAGGATGCGATGTCTGCTTGAGTCCATAATCGAATCCATGCACTCGAGATATGCCGCAGCCCCCATCTCAGCACATTGTCGAAAAGATCAATTACTGCCTTTTCAAGTTTTGTTACTGACAGCAGATAGATAGCAGTGATATTTTAATACCTGTTTACTGTCCAACGCCACTGTCTGGGATCCCCTCACCTGCAGGAACACCAACAAGCTTGAACAGGCCCAACGTCACTGCCCGGTATGTCACAGGCTGCCGAGACTATAACTGCAGTGTCACCAGAATGATCCAAGACCTGGGATGGCCAACCTTGGAACAGCGTCGCCGAAACAGCCGCTTGACTGTGATGTACAAGATCTTTAACCACCAGCTTGACATTGCCTTCTCATCTAAATGCAGCCTGTCGCAGTCTATCACCAGAGGCCATGTCTCTCGTATTGTGCAGCCACAATGCAGCTGTGTTGCATACTCAAACTCCTTCATCCCAGGGACTGGAATGTGTTACCTATTGATCCATCAACATTCCACACCGTTGATGCCTTCGAGAGTTGAAATGAACACCAAATCATCGACTCCGCGTTGTTTTTAACCTTATCATGTTATCCTGCCGGAAACGTGGCGTGCCTGACCGCTGCGCGTTTATCCTCCGTGAGAGGTTGCACTTTTATGGAAGAAGAAAGAAGTCAGCACCCAAAATATTTGTTATGTTTATCAGCTACCACTTCATCCCTATATGACCATTCCATCTATAACATTCATGGAGTCCGTAGCAACGCGTTTTGCGATATCTGACATTATTTACGTTGTCAGATGTGACGACAGATGATGAGGTCCTACAGGTCATATGTTGCTCGGCAGCGGCTGTCAGCTGTCAGAGTGTCAGACCGTTGGCACTAATCACCTGGACCGTACGCTCGCTTCCTGGGCTGAACGTCAGCGCCGGCCGGCCGGCACTCACCGGTAGCGGCAGGTAGGCGAACTGTTTAGCGGCACGACGAGCGGTTGACACGCCGATGTCGAAACAGCTGCAAGACATTCGCCGGCCGCCCGCCCGCCGGGTGTTTCGCTGTTAGTCAAGGGGTGGGGGAGCCAGTGCGCTGCCAGTAGTTGGTAGTGGAAAACAGCGATGCGTGTCAAGCACATCCCACTGGTGTCGTCAGCGGAAGGCCAGTGGAGGATGTTTTCTTTCCAGCATCTTAGTTTTCCTGCGAAATGTTCTTTGTAAGCGGATTCAAGGAGAGGGGGGAGGCAACGGGCCATGACCCTGGAACTCATGAAAAATTATGCAACCATTATGAAATTGTTGCAGACAATTCAGTGAAATATGTGCCACCAGATTTTGAGTCAATAGATACGGCTATCGCCAGCGCTTATGAATTGCCACCTTATATGAATCGTATGTTGCGTTAATTATTACCACTGCTGTTATTATTGTTGCGTAGCGCAGCACAATAGTCCTATACATGCAATCGAGACGTGTTGAAAGTGTCTGTCCGTACATCATACGCATGAATTATATCAAAATGGTAGTCTGTTATTTTAACTTATCCTCAGAAATTTAAAAAGGTGAAGGCTTCCCATACTTGTTACCGAGTGTTGGGTCTGGAGCTGATCCCGGTGTACAGGCAGTCAGCCCGCATGTGTCTATAAGTCATCTAGCCGGCGGTAGGCTGCCATTACTTTCCGACAGGCCTTCGGTTACCTTCCCAGCCGCAGAGCATCACCGCTTCTTGGCCGGTACCAAGTTATACTGCTTGGTGACAGAGGCACATAGGTGGGAACAACTTGCCCAAGGTGGTTACGCAGCTTTTACCACGAGTAGGATTTGAACCCACGACCTGTTGATCACAAGTCCAACAACGCCAGAAATGTGGTGTGTGTGGGATTTGGCACTCGGCGAGAGTTGATCTTTACGTTGCTGTCATGCACGTGTGATGGACGCTCATTAGGTGCTGCCGCAGGTCATAGTCGACGCTACACTAGGCGAGCGAAACTGTACGTTATGTACTTGGCCCACGCACGTATGGCAACTGTCGTATCGACTTCCGTAGGGAAATGATGCGATGGAACGAACTGTAACCAGACTTGGCATATTCTGTGTGGGTGGTCGCTTGGCTTGGTTTATCCGGCTACAGCTTATATGGGAAACGGACATTTCCCTCTGGGCAATTCGATATAATACGATACGATACGGTAGATTAACGTTCGCGCAAAAGCTGATGAGATGGCCAGCTAAATGTAGCGCACGGCACAGAAACAAAAAATGAGGAAAAATAAAAACAAATTCCCCCGTCTAACATTTCCCCTCTCTGCTTGGTTAGGGTTAGAGTTACGGTTAAGTTTATGGTTTGGGTTAGGGGAAATGTCCGGGAGGGGAAATTTCCAGGGGGAAATGTCCGACACTCGCTTATGCCGGGACAGGTTTGTCGCGCCATTGACTCCTGCAGTAGTCATATAGCTTGCATCAGCTTGCAGAGTTATATGGATGCGTTCTCCAGTATACTACACGAGAGGCATGCTCCAGGCGGACGGGATCTAAAAATATCTACAAATGTTTGTAACCAACTGGGTTTCTAAAAGACCTACAACAACCCAATGTTGATTCTCACGCCAGTGACTACTCACAATAGTAAACAGTGTATAGCAGTTTAGCATCAACTTAGCTCTTCACCGCTACGGGAAACTCACATGCCATATGGGATCACAAATGTTACCTGCCACCCAACAGAGATGAGAATCCCGCCTTTACCCCCAGCCGAAGCAGGTACTCGATTTAGCGACCCCGGAGGGACGCAAGGCTGAGTTGACCTATGTTACGTGAAAGCCACCGGCCGCGGGAATTGAACCCGCGACCTGTAAATCGCAAGTCCAACGCCCTACCGCTGAGCCACCGCAATAGTCACTACTGTGTCTCATGTTGCAAGTAAGTGGCATAGGCGCCGACTCCACAGGGGGCAGGGGCAGTGGGAAATTTGCCCTGGTACTCATGAAGGAACCAGGGCAGACAACACCATCCCCAAGAATTGCCCCTGTACTTGAAATGGAAACTCGGCGCCCCTGGTAAGTGGCACTATATACCTTGAAGCAGTCAGTGACGACTGCGTACCAAGCGACCGAGCATCGTTCGCAAATTTTAAACTCGATCATGCAGGAGACGGAAGAAAAAAAAACAGGACGAAAAAAATGAGTCGGAATGGACGAGACATATGTGCAGTCACAGCACGGACTGCCAGCGTGCTGTCTGACTGTGGTCGAACGAGTCTCAAATAGGGAAACGGACAGTACAGTTCCCCATGGATTGAACAATTCCCCCTCAGACATTCCCCCACTCTGCTCGGTTAGGGTGGGATAGGTTAAAATTGGCGATTTTTTTATCAGAATCTCGCTATATATCAGAAACGATGCAAGATAGGGACACATTTACAATGGAAGGCTAATAGAAACTCGTATGCTCTCTATCAAATACTGTTTTCTCAATGATCTTGAGTGACCCCTAAGTTAACTACCCCAAAGAACCCCATTTTTGCCGCGCGATACTGTGCAATAGCTAACGCGGTATTTGCTGTCGTCGTGTGTCCGTTTGTCCGTCCGACTGTCTGTCCGTCACAGGCCTGCAGTGTACCAAAACGGCTAAACGTACAAAGTTGTCGTTATCGACGTGTAAGCATAACCGTGCTACCACAGGAAAGGTTGGTCTCAGAATATATAAGGCTTTTTGCCTGATGTATTTTGAGACCAACCTTTCTGCAGTTTTCTGGAACCCTGGACACTGTGGAAATATGACAGGATAGGGTGTGTTAACTCGGGGATGGGGTCAACCGTCAACATGTATTAGGGCTCAGGTTTGGGTAAGAATTCGTTAGCGTTTGAGACAGGGTCAGGAAAGGGGGCCCTGTGTGGGGACCATTTGTGTGGAGGCCGCTGTTCGGCCAAACATGCTGAACTTGCCTAAATCCGCTTCTAACTGTGTGTGCAATAGGCCTACGTCACTGCTTAGCGTACATTTAGGCCAGTAATCAGTCACTGCGGCTACGGCTGTTCAATCCAAGAAGGCGATAAAGTGGATTGCAGCTCTGCATATACAACGTATATATGCACCGTTGGACGAGTTAATCGTTCAAAATCCACACACATGAGCCAGCTAAGACGACGCTTGTCGAGTGATATATCGCCCAAGCGCGTATATTTCTCGTAGCAATGTAGAATTAGCAGACGTCGGTGGTCTGGCTGTCTGGCTGGGATCGTGAACAGCCGCTGAATCCGGCCTGTCACTCGCTCCAGTTGCATATCCATCATTCACTGCTGGATATCGACGACGACAACGACCTAAGCCGCTCCCGGTTAGATCGATTTTTTACCAGTATTACTTCTCTCTCCGTCTGAAGACTACCGCCGTCGTGTACAGAACATTCTTTTGCTTCTCCCACACACACAGCAGCTCGGCTGTATGAGTATATACCTCGTCAAAACGCCAGTCGTTGGTGCAGCGATTGCGTACGATACGTTTCTGCGATTATTTGTGCATATTCACTGGCCTGTATGTACAGCGAAGTCACCGTTGAGGTACCAGACGTACCAGTCTCAACTCGGGAGGTTCTTTGTAGTTGCGGTGTTTTTTTTCTGCGTTGCTGAATGATTCGAGTAGCTGGTGCGTGTTTGCATCATTAAGCCACGCATAATCAGTTTCTATAGCGTGAAATTAGCGGCAGCTGGTGTGAGCCGTGCAGTAACACCTCGTGCTCTCCGTTGGCTTCTGTTACTTGCGTCAGTTGACGTTGAGACGACTGAATATTTCCAGCTTAATGAACGTGCGTCTTCTGCAGCGAACGTTTAATTTAGCCCGCCCGGTCTGCCCCTGGCCTGCCGCGCGGGCTATCCGATGTGCCGATATTATATACCTTCTTTCTATTTAACGGCCCCATTTGGAGACCAATACCTCAGAAAATGCTGGACCACTGTTCGCCAAACTTTCAGGATAGGCATACATATGGATGGGTATCATCAGTTCGATCCTCTTTCCGCGATGGCTCAAGAGACGTTGCTATGGTAACCGATTATTGGCGCGAATCGGCGAAAATTGGACCTACATGCATGTTGCGCGCGTTAACACCGCCGGCGAGTCCTCAACGTCTGATAAAAATTTGGTGAACATCGGTCCAGTAACCCCCGAGTCGTGCAGGCGCCGAGCGGGCTACACGCTGGGCGCATTTCTAGTTTCTTAGGCGAGTCACGTCTTTGATCAGTTCGACGCGACTGCGAAGATTGAGAAGGAATAGCTTCCTCCTGAAATGAATTCTCAGACAAGCTGGACTGCTGGAGCGCTTTGTCATGCAGGCTTATGCTGTCTTCAAGGGTGGGGAGGTTGTCATGGCAACAGCAGCAGCCGTGTGGTCCATAGTTCATGACACACGACAGTTGGATGACTGCAGCGTGAAACCGGATGCACGTGATGTCACCGATAGAGACTGCGTCTTCACTCTGCATGTCTAGTATCGCGTAAGCTGCTCATTGCTCAACGACTTTGCTGTCACCGCACCTGTTGTGCCGTGGTGATGGGTGTATAGCTGATGCCGGAAAATTTTTTGTATCACTTGTCAGCTTCCATTGTTTTGTCATTAATACGTATTACATAGTACACAAAATATACTAGTAATTAACTATACATGTAGACTAAATATAACAAGAGCTCAGCAAGTGCTCACAGTGTCCGCAAGTGCAAGTGCTGAGATAAGCGACCGGGTGGAATTACAGTGAATTCAGAGGACAATAATGCCCTAAAGGCCAGTCGTTACTAGGGGCTACAGTTTTTTGAGGTCGCGTGGCTTTAGAACTAGTTGTAGCGAAATTGGTTGGCGAATAACTGGTAATTAACTTATAGCGATCTGCGCCTCCGGAGAAAAGCTATTACAAGAAGCGACCGGTATATACGCCGTGGGCGGGTGAACCCGGTCGCAAGATTCGAAACCCTAGGGGCGCTTCACCGAAACCGTCTCATCGACTATGCATGAGCCCATGTGCTAGCCTGACCAGCCTAGCCAGCCAGCACTGGCTGCATCGCAGTCACTGCTCGCTGCACTGACTGCGTTGCTGCTGAAGCTCAAGTACGTCGGCTGTAGTATGCAAACAGCTGGTGGGAGCGACGTTCTGACTGGTGCAGTGCGTTCCGAAAGTTACCGGCACTGCGTGGACACATCACCAACAACTATGCGGAAGCACATATCCGCGTCTTCAAGGACATTGGTGTGAATCGAGTGAAGCAGTACAATGCGGTATCCCTGATGTATGCCGTCATCACCACCATGGAGACATTTTATAGAGACCGACTGTTGGAGTTCGCCCACAACAGAAACCGTCGCAACATCTGCCAGTTGAGAGGCATGCATGAGAAGGCAGAGTACCTGACCACGGACTGTATCATCAAGGTTGATGACGTAACATTCCACGTCCCATCGCAACGAGACTCTTCTGTACACAGTCGACATTCGGAAGGGTGTCTGTGACTGTCGTATTGGCAACAGTGGCCGCTTCTGCAAGCACCAGTGCGGAGTTGTCATTCACTATGATGGGGACACACCTAGCGTACCCAGAATTGCCGACGTCGCCAGCAGAACGTTACGAATGCCTCCCAGTTGACGACATTCTTCAGCACTGTTGGTGGTGCAATTCCTCGCCTAAAGCGTGCTGGTACCATGATCGGTGTGCAACCAACAACTAAGGCACGCAGGGCAGATAACAGATGCAGAGGCAATCGGACATTGTCTTACAGTAGAAATGCCAAGGCTGTGCAGTGTGCAGCTAATTAGCCAAGCTGAGAACTTAAGAGGGCGGCAAGTCATTGCATCGGACAGAATGTTGCCAGTAACAGAGGCAATTACTGTAAGCATTAGGTTCTGCAGCAGTAACCATATCAGCGTTGTACATATGTGCTCTGTCTATGTTGTCGTATAGAACTGCTGTCATTTGGTGCTGTGAGCCTGTGATTAACACAGGGCTGGCGCTACCGCGCAGCCTGTGATGACGATACTCTCGCTAGATGGGCGTGGCGAATGCAAATTATTTACAGGCTCCGGTGATACGCCCCTACGATTTCGAATCTTGCGGCCCGGCCTTCGGCGGCCATAATAAGCTGGTTCCAATGCGTGTCTGTCGAGGTATCAGAAGAAGTGGTCGCACGTTACAACGTCAATCTATCGTTGTAAGTATCGTCAGCTATTGAAGTCGCCAGCTTGCATTGCTGCATGCAACGTGACATGCACGGAGGTAACGGAAAGACACAGTGCGCACGCACATGCCAGTAGACATAACACAGCCAAGATCACGCTATGCGATTAATACTGAAGACATTTATCGTCAGAAATGGTATCTTTGTTGCTAAGGGCCCTTTGGAGGTCGGGGGCCCCGGTTGCAAGATTCGAAATCGTTGGGGCGTATCACCGGAGCCTGTAAATAATTTGCATTCGCCACGCCCATCTAGCGAGAGTATCGTCATCACAGGCTGCGCGGTA
>Ga0209363_1001454_pt1 | contig 11384 bp, 7 predicted proteins | sample WorMetexBAHAMAS3_FD_187385 | JGI IMG/M metagenome (GOLD analysis project Ga0209363, IMG submission 187385) | Marine gutless worms symbiont microbial communities from Max Planck institute for Marine Microbiology, Germany - Inanidrilus exumae... | ecosystem: Host-associated > Annelida > Digestive... | reverse complement strand
TCCGCACGCGTGGTCCTCTGGCCAATCGACGCGCGGGGTTGCTGAGGTTGGCCGTAAGCCCCGCCTCACTTCGTGGATGGCGTCGTCGCAGACTGACGCCATCTCCATACATTTCCCATTACATTTCCCCCACAGATGGATACATAGGTCTAACAGTTTTTGATAGGAATGAAGGCGTATGTATATATGAGTATGCTTGCTCATACTTCCATCGGCCTATTTCAGTCGAAAAACGGAATTTAGGCGCATCAACGTCAAGATACGTCATGTTGCTTCGCCGAATTATTGGCTGAATTTATGTCAACGTGGGTGGCGATGTAGATTAACTGTCCACTGCGAAAGCGAAGACTATTTATTACTGATGACCATAGCCGCAAGGAAATCCGGCGTAGTTTATGACGATTCACATCACCATGATAGCAGTCAGCTGGTTAAACAAGCAACAATTTTTACTTCTTCCGTGACCTGGCCTCTGGATTTTTCCACATGCCTTTCGCTGCAATACGAAAGCTGTCATTTCAATTTCCTTCAAGCTGTCCATAAAATCAACGAGTGGAGAAAAGTCATATTTCACCCAGTTATATAGTTGTGCCAAGCCGGTGCACAGCACGAGTCAAGAAAAGAATAAAACCAGAAGAAGCCATCAATCAAAAGAGTACAAAGACCCACGCCGACAATGTTTTTGTCATTCGTGACCTTGACTTTTGACCTTTGACCTTTTGACCGCAGAATAAATAGATTTCCAGGAGTCACCGTGGAACATTTCCATGTCAAGTTAGGTGACGATTTGGTGATCCTATCTGACGAGTTTTTGAGATATCGTGCGGAAAAAGGGACAGACAACTGGCGGCGCAAATCCTAACGCCGCGACTGCCGTCATAGCACATTCTACCATCTGCAGTATGTGATGAAATGTCTTCACGTCCATTCTCAAGAAGCCGTGGAATGCAATGGATCTCGGATGAATATATCCACGCCACAGTCATTATTGATAATTTGATACAGCCTCTCATCTAGATTTTTGCCAACGATATCTGTCAGACTAGGTTCCGAGGCATAAGCGATAACACTTGTATTGGTAGATACAGCCGCTGACAGCAATCGTTGTATTTAGAAAAACCTTGACCTACTTGTTTATTTGCATCGATTTCCGACGTCGCTAGCGATAAAATGCGACGGAATGAAGTCGTTATTGGTTGATTGACAGGTTTTGTCGCCCTCGCATCAGTGAACACGCTTTGGGTGTAAGAGTTGCAGTCCATGGATTTACGACTCTAAACGTTAATATCGACACCATCGTACAAGATTTAATAGACACTAACGGAATCTCGGAACGAAGTCTATCGTGTGAATTTATTATTCAAATTTTCTTAATTTAACTATTAGTGATGTGAATAGTCCCACTCTCAACGCAGAATGAATTCATTTTTTAGCATATCTACCGCGGTATATCGGACCGCGGCTAGCTAAGGGAGTCTTTGCCAAAGTAACCGGCAACACTCAACATCTTCTACACGATCTGCTACCTCCTCTACGCGAACAACACTACTCTCTCCGTGAACGCTCTCACAATTATCGTCTGCCAGATCACACTTCAACCCTCATGGACAAAAACATTTTCATTAGAATATTGTATAAAGATTTAGGCTGCAGTCGAAGCTGTTGAACTTTACACTAGTGTTCTTATCTACCAGCAGTCTGTCAGCCGTGTTTGCGTATTATGTTCGTATGTAAAGCAATTCTTTGATGTTCTGGTGACGTTTACAGTTGTACATTTTTACCATCGAGTATATCTCTATTGTATGGTTGCGGTTTGTCGACCTTTTGTTAAACTCATGATTGATTGATTGATTGATTGTTTCTTACTTCGCTCTTTGAAAAAAACTGTATAGACGCAACAGCTATATTTCATTCATTGCAGCAGCAGCAGCAGCATCGGATCTTCACTTCTCACCCTTGCTAAACCCATCTGTTGCAGAGTAACAAACAATGTCCACATGCACGTTTGTGCGATATCAGCAGTGTGGTTTTCGTCCGTCCAGTTTTGAAGGGAGATTAATGGTCATTTACACTGCATGGTTTTGTAGGGCGATGTTTACGTTCAGTAGGCTAGAATTTCGTTAGCTAAAATGAATGTATGCGAGACTGAAGAACAATTAATGAATTAACGACATCGTCAGCTCAGAAATGGGCATGAGTCAAAGTTTGCCTGCTGTCTGTTATATAATGTCCATGCGGTAAGGCTGGCAGTGTCTCCCTATGCGAAAATTTAGGGGGTGGGCAAAAACTCGCCAACCGTTCTTAGCTGTTTCTGGACTAAAGTTCACCAAATTTGGGAGCATATAGGAGAGTCCCTGTAGATTGAAAGTTTCTTTCCGATTGTTGATATCATGTTCCGTTGCACGGTTGCAGAGATATGTTCGGTCAAAGTTGGAAGTCGGTCTCAAAAAGCGGTTTTTGTCCCAGCCCGTGGGGGTAAATGCCCGGGGAAATTCGGACCAAAGTTTTCAAATAGCAGTCATAAGTGAATATGAATCCAAGTTTGGTTGAGATTCGTTCAGTGACCTCCCAGATTAGGCGTCAAAGAAGAAGAAAGAAAGTAAGTAAGAAAAAACCACAGCGGTAAAATATAAGCCCATCGGCATCGAGATCCCGTGCGGGCTAATTACACAGTGTCTCTGTGGATTGGCTTGAATCGGCCGTTGAAAAGGAGCCGTGGTGGTCTACTATTGCAATGCGGTCAGAATGCGTGTGACTGGGTGGTATAAATCGGACGTGTCGTGTCGTCACTTGGCTTTATCAACGCCGATACATTAAAGCTTCTGCAAAGGCACCAGTGATTGTCGTGCACTTAGTGTCGTCATCAATTTTGCCGCTGCAGCCGGGACCGACATCTTTGCGCCACTTCTGGTCGCCTCTGCACTGCCAGTTAGTTCAATCAACGCGCACCTGTCGACAATTGATGGAACACGTTGGTCGTTAGGACGCGGCCGGGATTGAAACACTTCGGTACTATTTTTTGAACGTTTGCGGTGAGAAAGGAAGTTAATACGTCACAGCTACATAACCACACCTCACACCTTTTTGGCCGATCCATCTGGCCTTTTGGTTCGCTGAAGTCGAAAAGTCGTACCGACAATAGTGCAGTACAATGCATCACCACACCACACTGGCGTTAATTAGCGATGTATCCTACTCGAATAACCAAGGCAGAGTACGAAATCGCCACCATTTCATCGTTTCTGCTTCCAGACTTCCCAACTTCCTGTTCATCATCAACCGGTTTTTGACTGGATTTTTCTGCCGTTGTTGCACTGCGCACCTGCTCCTTGCTGTACATGCAACACACACAGTAAAATTGTACGCTAGTTGCAAAGTTATAATGTTCAACAACGTAGTAAAATTGTTCATTTAAAGGGCTAATCTATACACTGAAAAGTGCCATTTTAGGAAACGTTTAAAACGTACAGTGGCAGTGATGTCCCGATGGTTAACACGTAAACTGTTCCAGATAGGGGTACAGAAGAAGAAGTGTCACGCTGGCCGAACTTGGTGCGGACGCGAGGTTGGATAAACGTTGTGTGCGGTCTAAAAGAAGACAAGTGCGACTATTACTGACGCCACTCGGAACCACCATGTCTCCTGTGCAGTAACCAGGCAAATTTAGATGGCCAGAGACAGTAGTTTTCAGTGTTTAATTTCATCAAACGAAATTCGTGTCCTAAAACGACGCCGCTGCACAGCACAGCGCAGTCGATGAAATTTAAATTCTACAACCAGTTATGTTGTCCGTTGCAAATTTTCGTACAAGCCACAAAATGTTTACAGAGTGGATGGCCTATAGTTTGCTACAGGAAAGCAACAATCGCAACTTCGTGATTTTTGGACTGCACAATTTCTCATCTTTTGCAGCACAGATTGCATCATGGACTGCACAAAACTGGTTGGGCTGTAGGCTTAGAATACATAGGTTGAAGTGACGTCACAGTAATCTATGGTCACGATACGATCGCCATGTTGTACGGCATTACGTCGTACTGAGTGAAGTTAACTTGTGAACATTTGTCACGTTATTTAAATAAAATTGAATCAGTCGGTTCATGAAATGCGATCTGACTGTAAGTGCTGCAAAATGTTTACAGTTCTCTGCCCTACATCACGGCGGCCAGCAGAGACAGCATAGATACTACGGAAATGAAGAAATTACGTCACTGTCACCCTATGTATATGCCATGTTTAAGTTGCTAAAAATAACTTTAGTATTATAGCTGGCCCGCCTACACATAGTGTAAGGGGCCAGTATTGTTTTGCTCTCTGGCGTCTGTCGTCGTGTATCGTCGTCTGTGGTCTGTCGTCGTCTGTAACACTCCACGGCGGGCCTGCAGGCGGCTTCACCCGCGCAGGCCAGGCGATGACGTCATGCCACCTCCAGTCTAATTATATCTTCAAAGTAACACTGCACGGCGGGCCAGTAGTCTTATGTCCCGTTAGGGCGACATCTTGTTGTGTATGCCAGTTGCCACACAGCAGCTCAGCGTTTACGAGTAACGATTATTCTACAATGCTGGACAAGAAGTCACTATTTTGGCGATATAGCGTTCACTACAGAGTGAGCCGGAATAGATTATGACACCAGTGCTGATTTTTTTGCCGATTTTGTTTCCATCGATTTCAGTAATGTTTGAATAAATATTTGTTTATTTACGAAAAAACGTCAGACGGCAATAAACTTCAATTTACTAGGGAGCGCTATTTGATGGGAAAAGGTATCCCTAGCTTCTTGCATGTGTATTATAGTGATTTGATTGGCAAAGGCAATTTTAGTACTTGATAATTTTATTAAGCGTAAATATTTAACTTTTGGAAAACTATTTTATAACGCAACAGTTGGTCTGTTTAATGTACAAGTTTGCGCAAGACATACAAGACATAGGCTACGTAATGCTTCTTAGTTTTCACCGACCGTAAAAATTATATGCAGCATATCGTTCGCTGCAAAGTCTTTCGTTGGTGTCTGTGTCAAAAAAATCTTTGAATTTTTCCAAAGCGTTTTAATGAGAAAAGCACCACCTGCGTTTGGTCCACCCTCTAGAATGGTTTGAGAAATTAACGCCGATTCGTTGAAACTCTCACGTCTCGACGCTGTCGTTTAGTGACAGTGTGAAATCCGTATCCGCTGTTTCCGTGACTGTAGGCTACTTAAACCGCGGGCAGTAGTGCTAAGAGTAACAGAAGTCGTTTCAGACCAACCGGCAGCGCATTGCGTCCCACGCCGACGTAGTTTTCAGCAACGTTTGTGTGTTTGTCTGTCTGCCTGTTATCTTGTTCCACACGATATCTCAAAAACCGATTCAGCTACGATCAGAAAGCTGGACACAGAAATGTTCCGCCATGTGTAGTGGTGATCCATTTATTTTGAGGCAAAAGGTCAAAGTCACGAGGCACAGTATAATAGACGAGAAGTGAGTGCTGTAAGAGGGTTGATCTTCTCTTCAAACCCCTTGCAAGTTATGTAGATACATAGGTTGAGTGATTGTGAGAAAAGTGTATGAGTGTTGGCAGCTTGACTCGAAGCGTTCAGTGGAGTAATGAGATAATTATTGAGCTTTAATAAACAGCACATGTCAAGCGAGTTCTGAATTTGACGACGAAGTTGGTTTACTGAAAACTTTGAAAGTTACAGGGTGGGCCAAAAACTGCACACATACTAGCTGTTTCTCAGCAAATTGTGCTATAGTATGTGCCGATAAAACTTGTTTTGTCAGATTTGAGTGTGACATACGTAGTATCGCAAAAGCACATAATATTTTAAACTATTATCAAATATTCTGTCTGTTAAATATTCAGCATCATACTTGATGCCAAGTGGAGACACTGGTACAATCAGTAAATTCTAATTTAGAATTTGAGAACCGAAAAAGAGTGAGACGCTAGGAAAATATTAAAGAAATTTACTGTAAAACAATGGTGTAAGAGTGGACTTTAACATTTTAAAATAGTAGATATGATTTTTAAAGCGAATCATTTTACACATTTTAGCAGACGATGATAAGTCATCCCGGTTTCTGCTACTGTACCGTAGAATATTTAACGTTATTACGGTAAAAACAACTTGATTACATACTACTGTTCACGACTACATTAAAATACCAGTTAAACTACTGTTTTATCACATATTTATTGTTATTAATAGCATCAAAGTGAAAAGACGGTTGTGCAGATTTTGGCCCACCGTGTAGGCCTACATGCAAGTACAGATAACTTCACGAAAAAGAGAACAGCAGGAATGCAGACACTCGGCAGAGAAAGCGATGTGTTCATCAAAACATGATGCCACGGTTGCAAGCAGAGTAGGTGTGGTGTTGAGTGAGGATTTGTTTTTTTTTCACAAATATGTCGACCAACGAGTCCAACAGGTATGATGCTAGCTATCAAGTTATTTTGGAACAAGGCGATGTGATAGCATTGAGCGGGAGGCCAGAAGAAGCTGTCATCAGCAATCTTAATTCTAGCGATTAAGACTGAACTTTGGCGAGCTGTTTAAAAACAAGAAAAATTATGATTAATCAGATATGAGTATCAACGTACTAGCGTGCTGTCATCGACCCAGTGAATTTTCAAATTAAACTTATTGTCTTTGAATTGAATTCTTGACTACGTCGTTGTTATGAGGAGCCCGTGTAGCGTTGGCGGTTGGATAAAAGTCAGTTTAGTGTTTTTCATTTTGTTTTGCTTGTAAATCAGAAACGAGAGAGGATGCTGAGCGATCTTGGGCTGCTGTTACTGACGACCGTCGCTTGCTTCCAGCTGTCTCTGTCCGTCGACCCGTTCTCAGCGCTGGCCTACGCCAACTCCGAGGACCGGAAGCCAACTGATACGCTGCAGAGATGGTACCTCGCGAAACCGTCCGACGGTACGCCAGCATCCGTACTTACCCGCTACCTCATAGACGAAGGTGTGTCGTCTTCAAAATGTCAGAAAACGATCTTCATTTTTTCAGTGAGCATACTATTAATGTACGGAACTCGCTGCCGGGCAGTGTTGATTTTAGCTCTTTTATGCGGTTTACACGACCAATCAAGATTTTACCGAGATTCTTAGAAATTGCAACTAGTTACCTTTTAATCATCAGTTATTGTCATTGAATTTATGTGGGCAATCGTTAGAGAACTATAGTGCCTTTTGCCCTGTTCGATGCTTATTGACTTTCAGTGCTGTTGTCGACGAAATTAAATTGACTGACTGATATCGCTGCCCTGCCTACGTTATGGGGACGTCCCATCAAGGCCTGTTTACATCGCCGCGACAGAACTAAACTAAAATGAACTAGCCAGTTCAGTTCAATTCTCTCGCGTCAATGGAAACGGGTCTTAATACGCCTATTCCCTTTACCAACAATTTTAGTGGTCTTGGTAGAGCATGTGGACCCGTGTCTGTCTGTCCCATTGAGATAGGACTATCAATAATAATAATAAATAATGGTTTTTATCAGTGATCTGTCCGCGCAATAACATTCGAACGGAAGGTCGCATAAAGTTCAACGTTGGTAGAGACGCATCCTGATGATGCGATTCTGAAATCACAAAGTCACAGACAAAGGTCATGTGACATACAAAAAGTCACATCTTAAGTGACTGAGTAGCGTATAGCATTCCACTTGACATATTATACATTGACATGTAGGTCATTTCGGAGACGCGTTTACATTGGCACTGACAGTCACGCGACGTAAGAACGAAAGTTCACTGAAAATACAAATGTGATTAAACGTTCGCAGCTGTTTCGCTACTACTATTACTAAACAGAAATATAATTAGTTATCAGGAAATTTACTTCATTGTTTCGGCTGATTATTTAGTGATAGTGCATCGTTAACGTTATTGACATCGACTGCTTCCTGTTACAATGACAGGACCGCTGGGCATAATGTGAAAGTGTGTTACGTTACCGATTACGAGGTAAATGCATCGTACCCTGAGGTTAAATTTTTAGAATTGTTTATGCGTCTGATGGTCGCTTGTTGTCAAATCGTAGGCCAACGTGTAGTTTTTCATAGAAAAAAACGCAGGCAGTTCGAGGAATTTCAACTCCTAAAGCTGTCTGAAAGCGAATTAAAACTTACGATAGAATTAAATAAGTTAGAGACCCGAGAACACAAGATATAACGCTATAATTATGTCGTAGTTTTAACAATCACTCTGAAATACTGAAAACGAAAATATCACAATTATTCACTTTATGTCCGGATCGAGTATTATTTGTGCAGAATGCCTCATTATTTGGTTGTAAGCAACAAAGTACTACTGAACTAGAAGATCGACTTCGACTGGCGTCAATATTAATGCCTTCGCCATCTCGACGGCCTTCTGTGACCTTGACCTTTGACCTTTGACCTCCAGAATCTAACCAGGTCATCAGTCGGAGCAATTGAATATCAACATGTCATCGAGACTGCTCCAACTGTTATACGATATCGTAGTAGTAGTAGTATAGTAGTAGTAGTAGTAGTAGTAGTAGAAGAAGAACGAATGTTCATTAACGTGACGTAAGTGCAAAAATGCACTTCGAGGTCACAGTACAGTTAACTGCAGTCACGCTGACTGTAGATGTTACGCGCATGACCGCTGGAACATCTCGGTCTTGAGGCACGATCTGAAAGTGGTCAGAGACGAGGTAGGCCTAACAATATCTGTCCTGACGAACGAACGGACGAACGCAGACTAAAACACTATATGCCGTCGTGGGCATTCCACACAATACAGCCATCTAGTTATTAGATCGATTTTTTACATTCGCCATATTTTGCAGTGGTTCCGTTTTCACGTCATATGTTTGTCTGACTGTTCGCGTGATAACTCAAAAAGTTAAAGATGACTTTTCGTGAAATTTGGGCAGTGGGTAGATTATGGATAAGGGAAGATTGATTAAACTTCGGCAGTGTTTGGCATTGGCATATAGGCCTATTCTGGATATTTTATCATAGGCCTATTTATAGGTAGTCCAGTAGTCGATTGATATGAAAAGTGAAAGTGAAATTGGGAAAAAACAGTTATGGCGCAGTGCGAGAAAACTTAGGCCGATGTATCTGCTGTTCGTGGGTAACGACACTGTGTCGATTTCAGTATGGCGTGGCACTGGTAGGCGCTCTACCCAACATGACGACCCATCACGTCGGCCAAACGTATTTTCTCCTATGACATATGGACTGTCGGCCGACAGTGTTGGCCGTCAGTGCCGGCTGTCAGCGTTGGTCCGCGTGTTTCGTCCTTAAGCTAAAACACCGTCCTTTCATGAGTTACAGCGCGATTCCTGCATCAGTTGTGTGAGGTCACGTGACCTTTATGAGTAACCTACCGACCTCGAAAATAACTATTGCAAATTGCGTCTGTCATTGGGAAAACGTTAAAATCGACGATTGGCTGTATACGATTTAACACAACTTAATTTCGATCGCAAATTTGTGGTTATAATTTATTACGCAAATTTACACTTCTAATAAAGTCTATAATTTTTGCAAGTTGAGTGTTTAAAAAGTTGATCGCGTATTATGCCTCGTTCGCATGGCCGCGACAGGACCGAAATGAACTTAACTGAATTAAGTTATGTCTACAAGGTCACACGATTTGTTACAGTGGGCGGTAGGCTTGCAGCAGCAACAGTTCAGTCTCCTTCTGTCGCGGCGATGTGAACACGGCTTTATTGTGACCTCAAAAGTCGAACTTTCGGCAGCCGTCCATTCTTAAACTACCAGCTCAGAAAGGACAGACGGACAGACGGACAGACGTGCTTACAGAAGCAAACTGGTATCCGTCCGTCTGTCTGTCTGTGCATCTGTCTGTCTGCACATGCCCGGCCCTAGATAAAAATGGTGCATTTAAAGCTACGGTTAATATGCGTAGATGTAGAACATATGTATATATACGTATATGTAGAACATTAATAGGATACTCTATACTTAAAGGCAAATCCACTATCAGCGAGGCCATACGGACACCAAGAGTGGCCAAAATGTCCATGAGGCCGAGAAACTTACTTCGTTAGTATCTCGATAACAAACCATGTTTACTACTGAACGTGAGCAGAGAGTCATAATGGCTGTTTATGGTGGTCGTCGGCATCGTCTAATCACTGAAAAGGACCAAAATAACCATCGGCGGAATGCATATCGTTTCGCCGCCATGGGAGTGACATCGTGTGTCATTGCTTGTTTTATTACCGCGCGACGCTGTGCTAGCGCGGTACATGCTGTCGCCGTGCATCCTTCCGTCTGTTCGTCCGTCCGTCCGTCTGTCTGTCACAAGCCAGCACTGTACCAAACGGCTAAACGTAGGATCACGTAAACAACGCCATATGATAGCCACGTACTCTAGCTTTCTGATGCCAAAGATCTCGGCGAAATTCTAATAAGGTCACCCTAAACGGAAGCGCCAAATAAAGGTGGAGTAGGTTAAAATCGGCGATTTTCGACACATATCTCGCTATATCTCAGAAACGATGCAAGATAGGGACATAGTTATATGAAACGCTAATAAGAACTCCTACGCGATCTATCAAATGATGCTATTTTCAGTGACCTTCAGTGACCCCTAACTACCTCAAACCATGCCATTTTTGTCACTAGCCGGCACCATACGAAAACGGCTGAACAGATCGAGCTCGTTTGGACACAGAGGCTTCCCTCCGATTATCCTATACTGTATTGGAAGAAATTCGGGCACATCCAGCAATAGGGGTACTTACCTCTGGAACACCTTCCTGAACTCTGGACTTAGAAAATTTTGCAACTGCGCGTCAATCGTCTCAGGTGCTGTCGACTTAGGTCGGCGGTTAGTGTGATAAACTGGTGACGGTCGTCGGTCACAAGTTTATCACACTGACCGTCCACATCTGTGTACAACGGTGGGCGTGAGGCACCGCGTCGCGCTGTCTGACAACGCAGAGGAGACTGGTCACATAATGGAGCGGATGGGCCAGAATCAAAGTTGACACGTATGTACGTATGTTTCGTTGAGTTCGCCAGGTGGCAGCACCAAGGCGAAGTTTGCCGTCTCCAACTGCATCTAGATTTCTGAATACAGACCTGTGCGGGACCTCTTTCCTTTCCCATTTCACAGCCGCAAATGAATTCCTTTAATTCATCCGCGAACTTACACTCACAAAAGTATTGCCATTCCTACACTTCGAACACAAACAAGATGCAGTCGACGCGATGCCGCTTGTTTTATTTTGTCGCCACTTGCATTTTTGTCTCTGTTTGATGTTCAGGTATAATCCATGATCCGGCGCCGTCGACGGACAAACGGTTTTCGGAGTTTCTAGGTGGACGCCGCCGCCGATTCTCCGAATTCCTCGGAGGCAAGAAGCGCTTCTCCGAGTTTCTGGGA
>Ga0209363_1001453_pt1 | contig 11389 bp, 9 predicted proteins | sample WorMetexBAHAMAS3_FD_187385 | JGI IMG/M metagenome (GOLD analysis project Ga0209363, IMG submission 187385) | Marine gutless worms symbiont microbial communities from Max Planck institute for Marine Microbiology, Germany - Inanidrilus exumae... | ecosystem: Host-associated > Annelida > Digestive... | reverse complement strand
ATGTATTGACAGACACTAAGCCATAATAATTGTTACAAAGTGATATTCATACAAAAAGCATTAAAAGAAACAAAAATGAAACTTCTAATTGTCATTTTGAAATTTATGCAGTAAACTTTACAGATGGTAATGATATATTAGTTCATTTTAAGCTAGTACTACAACAAACCCGAAAGAATAAATGTTTACAACAATGATATTCAGAGTCAGTTTCATTATCGATACAAGTTTATTTCACTATAACAAACACTTATAGCGAATTCTTGGCAACGTATGAGTTTGCCTGAAACACCTGCACCATATGAATTGCATAAAATAAAGTAATAGTCCGATACAACAAACCATCAAAATATATCGCAAGAATAACAATAGTACGTGAACAAGTGGCGTGCTGATTAGCCTGTCATTAACACGTAATTGGGCAAAGTCGTTGAATTTATCACCTCTGTATTTTTGTTAAATTTACGAGTTATCCCTAGCGGTGCGCAGCTTAATTTCTGTAATGCGTAGCTATACTTGTTGCGGACTCGAACTGGATGCGTTGTGTCACTTTATGTCACCTGCGTGACGGATTCGTTCTCCATGTCCATTATACGTCCGCGAATTGTTCACATGGTCACACCGTTCCTCATATTCACGGTGCCACCCTGTCGAAATCATCTCCACTAAAAGTTCCAATTAGTGTACAATATCTCGGCGCGGTGCCAGGATACGCTTAGTGAGTCTCGTCGGCCTACTAATACTTTTGCCACTTCCATATTCACAGGGCTATAGGGTCTATGCTACACATCACCGGTTAAGAATCCGAGAATTAACTTCGAATTTAATTTTGAAAGCAAAACACGTTGAAAAACTAGGAAAACATAATAAGATTCGACAAATAAAACGGCAGCCTACAGTGCCACTTTTCCATAGTCATTTTTGAAAGCGGCGTCCGTGTATGTCGTAAGTCATTTTCATGAAATTACAGGTGCGTCATAGATCGAGAGTTCGTGACTTACTGTTCTAAAATTCATTAACAATCGTGAATTTCGGAATTTAAAATCCGTTAAAATTCGGTGTCTGCACACACTGACACTAGATTAACTTACTTCGCTAGTATAAGCTACACCAGTGACTAATATAGGCCAGTGTGGCCTGTAGCAACGTACGGCTGTGAAAGCTGGACACTCAGAAAGAATGAAGAAACACGTCTGGACGCCTTTGAGATAAAAGGGCTGAGAAAGATCTTGCGGGTTTCGTGGACAGCAAAGAAACAAATGCGCGGGTTCTTAACATAGCTGGAGTAAAGACGTAACTGTTAGACACTTTCAAAGCAAGGAAGCTAGCATACTATGGTCACACCATGAGGAAACAAGCCTGGAGAAAGAGATAATGCAAGCAGCAATGTCAGGTGTACGCAGGCGAGGAAGACCATGCACTGCCCGGATGGACAACATCAATACGTGGACAGAAATCCTGTGGAAGAGTCAATCAGAATGACAGAGGACAGAGATAAATGGAGAAAGTACGTCCATGGTGTGGCCAATCCTCGGATCGAGGCCGGCTAAAGAACAGAACACAACATTCCTTAAATTACATGATTACATAGCGTGTCCATAGCGTGCGCCCTAAAGTGTATTAAATTTAAACAGCAGATGTAATTTATGTGTGTAAGTTAAACTTCAAGTTGTTAGTATTTACTGTTCTTGAGCATACTGTCGTCTGAAATCCCGTCATTATGGTTGCATTTCTTTCGAAAACATTTTGGTATAAGGCCTAATAGCAACGTTGTTAATAATCAAATTACAAATATTTGAAACTCGTGGACGTTCTAACACTTAAAAAAATCCGTGAACCTAACAAAGCATTCACAAGGTTCGAAATGTCGTTTTAGGACTCGGGTCAAGACGCATGCATCACAAATGAACGTAAAAGTACTCAGACTTCACTAGGCCTGCACGAAATTACAGTCAGAAAGTGAAAAAAATTACGGTAAACTGCAAAAATTGCCAAGTTATCAGCGAATTCACGGCACCATGTCACAGTTATATTGTGTTGATGAAATATCGCACTAACAAACATTTTTTTCACAAATTACACTAAATTGCAACTTTTTAATAAACAATAAAGTACAGTAATTACTTTAAAGTTTTTCTGTAACAAATTAATTATCGTATCGATTTGTTTAAGTTTGCGCAGACATTGACAGTGAGTCACGATGCATTGGACACGGCATGTGTGACATAGCTTTAGTCAGTAAGCAAAAGCTATCAATACATGACGGCACGACTCCTAATATACTAAACGATCATGCCTTACGTCCGATTTTAAAGTGTAAATCAGAAATCTATGTACTTCGATATGAAAATGCAGGACATGTAAAAAATCACGGCAAATCACATAAATAAAAACCATAAAATTCACGACGAATGCAAAATTAACACCAAAAATCACGGCTTCCGTGAATTACGTGAATTCGTTATTTTCGTACAGCCTTAGACTACACTAACACTGCTTCGGATGGAATTCGTTCACCGGGTATAATCCGAATAGGCAGGACTTATTCGTTTCTAGTGGCATGCAAACAACGTTTACTGATTGTTGTGTCTCGAACTACGACCACTACCTACACAAATGCATTAGGCCTATACAAATGTACACTCTCTAATGTATACTATAGCTCTTTGGAATGACAATTTGGAGTGGTCAGTCAAGTCATTCCGACACGGTCGGTCAACAAACGATGAACATACGTTCTGTACACGCACGCGCTCGACATCCAGTCAAGTGATTTCTTCTTTTACGCAGACAAAGTTCATCAAAATTCAAGTGCTGTCAATCTGTTTTCAAAACCCACCGTTTGAACACATCGGCTAATTCACACTGTATTGTATTGTATTTATTGAATAATGTGACAAACGCACATATATAATGTGTGTGCATGAACTGCGAATGCAGATAATGATGGTAACAGGTTTAGTAGTTGTACTTGCCGGAAGTGAAGTCCAGTTAATTGTTACGTTGGCCGAGTCTAGCGGGAAAGCGTAATGAAACGGTCTGGCGTCCGTCCGTCAGTCTGTCCTGTCGGCATACTCACCATGACTCACCAGATGGCAGCATGCAACGCGGCCAGTGTACATTTCGGCGCGACAATAAGGAGGACCGACATACTTGCTCAATCTGCAGTTGGCAGGAAACCTGAACCTAACCAGCGATCAACATGTTTTTTATTATTAATGTCGGGTCTGAGTTTTTCTCCACTCGTTAGTAGTAGAATGCTACTTGTGTGTGTGTGTGTGTGTCATTTCTTGGGCACCCGTTGTAAGAGGTCATCCCTTCTTGGTGTCCAGTCAAAATATTGCAGTTTCTCTGTTTTTCTATGTTGCTTGCTTGTTGCTGTCGACAAATAAATCGATCGACTGACAGAAGAACTTGTCGCAGAGTTGAGTCTTATTCCGACAACGTGTCCGGAGTGACACGTGCATTATCGTGATATCATATTACGGCAGCGAGTGAAATCTGGCGAACCCAGCGCCGTACATGCTGCTCCTATGCGACAAACTAAAAATAGAACACGCACGTTGATGCAGTTCGATAAGCGAACAACTGTCGCATGTTAAATTGACATGACCAGGCGTCATAGAGCCCGTTATAAAAGGCGGGAGTGGATTCATGCAAGAGTGGGAAAGTTAGATCTAGACTGACAAAAAGCAAGGAGTAAGACCGGCTTTCTCAGACTTTTCTGATTGCATTTTACAACAGGATGAACGCTGTGCATGCTGTGCAACTTACGCATGGACGTAGCCAGGAATTTTTGTATGGGGGGTCCAAATTCAAGAGGCTTTGTAGACAGCATTTTCACTACGACTTTAGCATGAAACCATAGCAATCGGGGAAAGCAGGGGTATTCACCATCTCAGAACTTACTCATCGGATTCGTGAAAATCTCAAACGTCACTTCAGTCGTTGCTGAGGTCCGAGTCCCTGGACTTCTTGGTCAGCCGTGACCGTGCGTCACGGACGAGGGGCCGATGAATACAACGTCCGAAAAGGTGGAGTTCAGTCGAAGTCCTTAAGGATGTGCCACTGCGTGACCGGTTGCCGTATCTTGGCGAACATCTCGTTCCAGTGCTTCATCTCGATCGGTCCGCTCTTGGTGCCGAGCACCAGCTGGCCGATCGCCTCGTTGCGGCCCATGCGGTCGTAGTCCATGACGCTGACGACTAGCGACGTCTGGCGAATGCGTTCGTACGGAACGTCGAAAGTAAACGAGTCATTGTACGTCGGATTCAGCGTCTTCTCTTTTATCTCCGTCTTCTTCTTCTCTGCCTTCTTCCCGTCCACCATCATCCAGATCTTCACGTACGGATCTGCAACGATCCCAACACAAGTTCGCTCCACTCTATACGCGGTCGTGGCTCAGTAGGGTGTCGGAGAGTTCGATCCCCGGCCGACGCACTATCGGTCGGTTGGAACCGGTTCGGGTGGGTATACTACCTCGGTATGTAACCAGCCTCCCAGGCCAACTCAGCCTCCTTACATCTGTAGGACGGAAAATGGTACCTGCCAAAGTGCGATGATGCTCTGCGGTTGAGAGTACAAGCAGGATGACCCATTCCATTCGTGGATAAACGTGTGGTTGGCATGTAGGGTAAAACTGTGTGATCCTTTAACACGTGCCATCCTGAGCGCTTTAGAGATGAGTTTCATTATTAAGCGCTACACAAATCTACGTCTTTATACCTTCACCACCCGACACTGTCGACGAAGGCATTGTTTTCGGGCTGTCCGTCCACCGCGTTCGTTCGTTGGTTCGTTCGTCCGTTTGTCCGGACAGATAATGTTACCGAGGCAGCTCATGAACGCCGTGAAACAATTTTGAAAAGCTGACAGGAAATATTCATTAGCCCTAGTCCCCTACTGATGAACAGAGTAGATTCTGGAGGTCAAAGCTCAAAGGTCAAGGTCACAGCAGGCCGTCGAGGTGGCGAAGCCATCCGCATTACGCCGGAACGTCGAGGTCCATCTTCAAGAAATAATTGGAGTGATTCTACTGGAAGAAGTTGTGATGAGAAGTTAAAAGTATCATTAGTAGTATTAATGTATAATACAGACAAATAGCTAGCCTCGTTATTAATGTAATTCCTATCAGCAGTACATTAATATTGCCGATGAAGTGATTGGTATAGGCCTAAAATTAGAAAATATTCGATACTTTCGGAGAACTTTTTATCGTATGGTGATAATATCTTCGTCTTGTAATTTGAGAAGTTTTGTTACTGACACGTCAAAAACATTGGGGGCATTGTCAGTAAGCTCTCCCGCGGATGGTCCCACTCTAGGGTAGCCCGGCAACCAAGTGGTTTTTTGACGCGAAACCGTCATTCCGGACTATGTTAACCATATAAAAGAAGAAAAGATTAAATAACGAAGGGAATTTCCAAGTGGGTAAACCCCCAGGTAAAATACTGGCCCGACGCTAAACTACTCTCTTACAGTGCAATACGTATAATTACGTGCGCCGATTTCGTAATGTCGGCGAGGCGATGGAGTGATGTTGTCTATGTTTGACAAAGTGTAACGTCGGCCCGGATTTCGCGTCGGTCAGGTCGACGGCCAATACTAATATCTGCTGGGTTCGGTGGGTCATCACTTCGTTGGGCGCCAGTTGCAAACTCTTGTCCTTGTCTTCCTTGATCGTCAATACCGATAATATTTAGCGAACATGGAATACCACTGTGAAAACTCTTATTCACGTTTATCATTCACTAACTCTGACTTCCTATTCGCTGTCACGTTGTTCTACGTTAGCGTTAAAGAGTTCCTATACTAAATTATAGCATTACTGCTATTTCAAATATTCTCCGTAAAAGGACTTTTACCCTAGGTCTGTAGGATCCATTCTAAACGCGCCGGCACTACTGCCACTTCTATGTAGGTTTTCTTACTACTTAGTATTAGTCTTTATTATTTTCCTAAGAGGTGTTAATGCTAGCTCAATCGGATCTACGATCTGTTATTATTTCCTATCCTTTTCCATTATAGATGTTGACGCCAGCTCCGTCGGATCCACAATGTTGGCCGTCAGATCCGCTCTGTCCGACCGTCGAATCGACAATGAATGACTGGTGTTGCTGCCGCCTTTATATAGGCTTCCGAGCTCCTCGTCCTCGTCCTCGTCCTAACGAAAAATTACTTGTGGCGGCAATTCTTAAATTCGCCACAAAAGTATGACTGTTAGCAATAATGACAGAATCGCTGTTTTCGATCGACTTGGGTGTTTTGCAATCAAGTCGATCCACTTGGTCGACTTCAAATAGACTTACGCTGCGTTCACATCGATCCGGTGCCGCGTGGTGCCGTGCGGCGCCATGCGGTATGTTTCTTTGTTTTCGTCGTGTAAACACGTAAATAAGACTCTCTGTGCAACAGCAGTAATCCGGTCACACGTATGGTTATCGTCAGCCATGTTCTTGCATGTATTTAGCATACATTAGCATACACTTATAACTCGCGTTGTCTTGCGTTGCATTGCGTTGCTGCGACAAATCCGATGTGAACGCGGCTTTACACATGGCACTCTGAAACAAGTCTCAGCTGACGCAGACCGACTCGCGCGACGCGCTGCCTCACGCCCATCGTGCTCTACACAAAGGCAGATGTTCAGTGTGATAAACTGACGACCGATGAACGTCGCCAGTTTATCAAACTTTGAACGTCCACCTAAGTTGACAACGCATAACACTTGTCCAGACTTTGGGACAAAGTTCCAGAGGGAAGTAAACTTATTTTTGAATATACCCGAATTCCTGTACGCAGTGTAGGATAAGCGAAGGGTAGGCCTACGTAGCCTTGTGCCAAAATCCAGATCGATCGGTTCAACCGATTTGATAGAACACGACTTATGACGGACGGACGAACGGACAGACAGACAAACACAGGGTCAAAGCTAATACCGCGCTAGCACAGCGTCGTGCGGGCAATAACGAAGCTATTTGCACTTTTGCAGCACTGCGATCAACGTTCAGGGACAAGAGTGTGAATGCCCTCTGTGCTCCACTAGGCTACCACTCATGTGATTTGCGCGAGAAAATTTGAAGGTTAGCCCATGTACAACATGACTTAGGTTTTAAACTGTGAAATCACGGTCCAGTCGTTATGTAACATTCATCAGTTATAGCTGTTACTTCGCCAGGGTTGTGAACTTTTACACTATCAGGTCAGCGTCAGGGCGGACCGTGCTACAATGAGTCACGAACCGTGACGACAAACAACATTGTATGTGACGATGACAGACTCGCAGAATGAATAAATGCCTGCACTTCACTCAGGTATAAAGAAAACCGCTGTCGTACTTCTCATTGAGACGGAAAATGCATACGGTATTCTCCGCCATTCGACGCAACATACAATGGCCGCCAGTGTGGCGATAAATGGGACGACGACGTAACATGAATGGAATCGTATAGTCGCCAGGCGGCGCCACGCCCGCGTATCCTATACAGCTTTTGATGCCGCGTTGCTCACCTGAGAGTCCGTTGATATCCTTCGCCTTGAGATTGCGTGCTTTGATGATGGTGATTGTGATGGTGTTATCCGTCGGCTGATAGCACAGTGATAATAACAGCATCCCCAACTTTCCCTGCAGCAGATGCACACAGAACGCCAAGTGTTATTAGCCTAGTTTTAGCCAGCTATTTGTAACCGCCGACTGTCGTAGGTAAAATTGCGACGTTGGACGAAGAGACGGGAGTACCGGTATGTTGGACGGAAACAGTACCAAATACTCGACGTTGCTACAGTCTCACATACATAATTCAGCCTCTAAATTAGCGATCAGCATTATCTCTAACAAAAAGCAGAGCTGCCACAGAGAAACCGCGCGACGTGGAGAAAAACACGTGCAGCCAAACTCGCAAGGTAAAACGTAAATAGGCTAATAGTGCCAATCAACAGAGGGTGCACGAGTGCGATGTCCTATTAGTAGTCTGTACTTTGTAGTATCCGTGTTTCGAGCTGGTTTCTGAAGCGGAACTACGCTCGACCGGTTCTACACTATATTAAAAAGGTCTGGTTCTTTGATTATAGATACAGCACTTCTCCGAATAACCTTACCAAAACTCGGGCGGCCTTTTGGTAATACTGCAGTGCTGATGTCAGTAGTAGTTTTGTAAGTTGTCCACTCCAAGATGTTGACAATACGGTGCGATCGACTGTCATTATCATGATAGTCCATATTCACTAATATAGGCTACTTAAAACAATATGGACCACTAGATAGACTGTATAATAACTAGTAATTACTAGCCCTCCCGGCATCGCGATGCCGAAGGGCCTATATTTTACCGCTGTGGCTTCTTCTTTCTTTCTTTCTTTTTTTTCGACGCCTAATATCTGAGGTCACTGAACGGATCTCAACCAAACTTGGACACATATTCACTTATGACTGCTATTTGAAAAATTTGGTCCGAACTCCCCCGGGCGTTTACTCCAAACGGGCTGAGGCGCAAAAAATCGCTTTTTGGAACCGACTTCCAACTTTGACCGAACATATATCTGCAATGGAACACGAAATCAACAATCGGAAAGAAACTTGTTAATCTACTGGGATTCCCCTACATGCCCCCAAATTTGGTAAACTTTGGTCCAGAGAATGGTTAGCGAGTTATTGTCCACCTCCTACATTTTACTGTTTTTGCCAGTAAAATTCAACTTTTGTCGAAAGCAGTCTGCTACAAAGTTTCTTTGTGTGAAAACCCGGCGGCAAAGTTGTACTTACATCACTCCCATATCTAGCGGTCAATAGATGGACTGCGGGCTACGTCCCCATCTACCTAAAACTTGCGTTCAAAGTGACCCACCCCTTCAGAAAACGCCGATTTTCGCATTGGACGACACTGCCAGCCTTACCGCATGGACGTTATATAACAAACAGCAAGCAAACTTCAGCACGTGTTATGTAGTGGCATGAGCTTACAGTCTAGAACAACAAAATGCCGGGCGGCCTTAAGATGGGCTTTGCCATGCATCTAGTTATACTTGAAGAACACATCGATATAAGACTCACTAATGATCCTTTGCACGGTGCGAGAGTCTTCCACATGGTCTGACCAGAGGACAGGTCCAGATCTCCCAGCGGAAGAGTCACTTCTCCGATTGGATCGTCTCTGCTAAACCTGTCGTAGTCGAGAACGACTAGGCACAGCGTCTTCGTAACCACTTTGTTGTACGGAAATCCTGCACAGTCGCCGCAGAATGTATTACGTCTGTTGATATAACCGTTGTTACGTAATTTATAGCATTATAAAGTGTGTAAATAAGGACTACGTTGCTGCAAAATGTTTACTTCTATTTATTTTATAACAACGTAATACTGTATAGTGTACTGTGCATAACAATAATAACAGTAAAAAAATATCGAAGACAAAGAAAAGATGCCGGCACTCACAAGAGTGCAAAAACCAACGACGGCACTGTTTTATGCCTCGTGACCTTGACCTTTGACCTTTTGACGCTAAAATAAATGTATTTCCAAGACTCATGGTGGACCATTTCTGTGTCTAGCTGCATCGGTTTTTGAGACATTATGGTGAATGAAGATGAATAAAAAACAGACAGATAGACAAACTCCGGTGAAAACTATACCCCCGTGACTACCGTCGGCGTAGGTAACGAAGAAAGCGAGTGCCGAGAACAACAACATGTATTTCTGACTGACAGTCTTCCGCCTACTTTTTTAAGCATCATAAAACGTTTCGTTCAAATTGTCCTTGCCGGTCATGTTATGTATAGCAGTTTAACAACAACAACAACAATGATGATGAGGACGATGAACAATAGCCTAACAGCAATACAATAATAATAATAATAATAATAATAAGGCGATCGTAGACATCAGACTTCGCCAATCGACAAAACAACGTCGTGTTTGATTCTGCCCCATTGCACAAAACCAGAAGTACAATTGTCGTCAGACGGTCAGAAGATGACAGAGCAACTACTGCTACTACTACTACAAATGTCAACATTTAGGTGACGCAACCACAAAAAGTTGCGGGGCACCTTACAAAATTAATAACACGCATGCTCAAGTTTAGTTCGCCACCAGCATGCTGGACAGCGTCAGACTTCCGTCAGCCATATGACTGATGCAAAAGAAGAGACTTGATTTTGCACCGGAATGTTGTCAAAAAGAGGCGGTTCCATGCGCGCGCTGGAGCCACAGTAAATGCGTGGTCGCAGAGAGTTGCCCGACGTGTTGACGGCATCAGCAGTGTCGGGCCACGGCCACAGTTAACATGTAGAGAAAATTTCGTGAAGTTTGGACATGCGGTCTTTGATATATGCAATGAATAGCACAAAAACAGACATACAGACACGCTGGGGAGAGGTAATAATAAAACAGAAATGCAGTACACGCCATATGTCAACGCCATCGATGCCAAGGCAACAAACATTTCCTCGAAAATTCTTGAGGCCAAGGCCAGGCCTTGTGGTCTACACGTCTACTTCAGGACTGGCGTGGTCAATTGTGACTTACCAACTATCTACAGTAGATAATTGAGAAACGCGCTATAAAATTGTGTGAATGTAGTTACAATGATTACGAAGTCACTATGTTCTGAGGTCAAAATCTATAGCGTACGCTTGAAAATCGACCTTCAGGACTTAATAGGCCCTGTTGAGAAAATCTGTTCTGGATCATGCATCAAAGCTGTTTTTAAAACAAGCCTGCTTATTAGGCCTACCAGAAAAATGTGGTGACTTTGTTGACATATTAAGATGACTCTCCGTCAGCTACTCTAACTGCAAAAAACAAAAACCCGGTTACTACATGTACGTTAGAAAGAAATTCTTTAAATTTGGTGGCGAGAAAATGCTCATTAAAACTTGAATTTCCGTCGTTTAGCGGAATGGCTGCGTTCGACAGTATTAGCTAACCAGTAACCACACGTTCCAACTCGCCTTCGAATGCGAAGACTTCGTTCCATCGCGGGTTGAGGTTTTTCCTCTTGATGTTCGTCGACAATGTGTGCTTCTTGTCGGGTAGCAGCGAGATCTTGACGTACGGGTCGGACGTGCCGCTGAGGTCCTTGGCCGCCAGTCCTTCGGCGCGCATGATCTTCACCGTCAGAGTCTGCTCGTCGAAGTCGTACGACACGCTGAACTGGATGCGTCCGAGCTTCTCGCTGCTCAGCGCGGCGTAGTCTGGCTCCTCGACGTCGACGGCTGCGGTACGAGACTGCTCGCCGGTGGACTGCGAGTCCGCGGCAGCAGCACCGACCTCCAGCAGCGTCTGATGAAACGACGACCGCTGATCTGACGATTCCCAGTCGCCTTTCGAGCTCTAGACACAGGTGTTCTCCACGCATAAAAACCATCAAACTGCCATGAAATTACCCATAAC
>Ga0209363_1001451_pt1 | contig 11392 bp, 6 predicted proteins | sample WorMetexBAHAMAS3_FD_187385 | JGI IMG/M metagenome (GOLD analysis project Ga0209363, IMG submission 187385) | Marine gutless worms symbiont microbial communities from Max Planck institute for Marine Microbiology, Germany - Inanidrilus exumae... | ecosystem: Host-associated > Annelida > Digestive... | reverse complement strand
GCCTAGAACGTTAAGCACGCCCTTACCAGCGAAGTCATGCCAAAAATCATACTTGCTGTGAATGTGACTGTATCACGTAATAAATGGCCATTCTAGCAATACCGGTAGGGAACAGAACCATCAACTGCCACATGACTTCGCTGGTAAGGGCGTGCTTAACGTTCTAGGCGGAGTCCCACCAAAGTGATTTTAGCCGTTTTTAAGCTATGACTTTGTTGCCCTTACACTTGGTTGTAAACTGGCCAGTTTTTACCATTTTATACATCATATGTGCTTGAGGTACTTTTATTAGCATTTGCGAATGTAGTGTTACAACTATTTTCTGTACATAGAGTGCACCAGAAATGCTTGCTCATAGTCTGCCAAGTGTTACTGTTCTGTTTTAGTATGATATATAAATGACGATGAGCATCATCATTCTTGTGTGTACTGTGCAGGCCTGTCTTCGTTTGTCAACAATCCGTCAGAGTCAAGTGAACATATAGCTGTCTTACTGCAATATGCATCTGCCCTTGTACCAAAAGAAATGCGTGGAGGAACTCCTGTGTATATCATGGCCACTGCTGGCTTAAGGCTGCTTGATACAAGGCGAGCTGTCAGATAGTGCTTTGCTGTAGTTATTACTCGACTGGAAGCTAGGCTTCTGCCTAATATTGGATTCAGTTTAGGGTGCAATTTGGCGGTTTTCATACGTTCGGCTATAACTCTGCCAAAAGTGATTAGATTTGGATGAAGTATGGAGCACTCTGAGTACATTGTTCTGTGCTGGCCCTGGCAGATTGTGGGCGTGATCTGTGCAGTAGCGACAGTTTGAGAGGCAGGCAAACATTTTATTATCCTGGCTATAATGCATGATTTCGCCGATTTTCATCGACCAAAATTTCAGGAAATTTATACACAACAACATCGATTGGCGAGGCAGTGAAAACTTTCGGAACAGAATTTTGAAAACTTTAACGTAAGGTGCCGTTTTTTCCAAAAAAAGCAAAAATTTCTCACAAAATTTTAGCGTCTTGCGACTTCAGGCCGCCATAAGTCCGCAGTGATTACAGATCGCCATAAATTCAATATTAAATGATCCCTATACGGGATGTCTTGTTTCCATTTTTACCATTATAATCAATTCAAAATCATTCCCCCTGGCTGTACGCGCCATACATGAAACCTACATCCCATTTTTTTGGTGACGTTTAGCGCCTGTTCGCGAGTGACATGACACACCATGTCATAGTGTTGACAGTCTGAGTGGGCGTGGCCTGATGACGTCATCAAGTCACGCCCAGGTCATTCGATAAATTAGCGGAAAACTAGGTCAATGCATTGTATGGGCCATATGGTGGTATGAATTTTGCCACGAAGGACCGGTTTCGCTTAAATTTACTTCTTTACCGTAAAGTTGGACTGAATTCAATTTCCCATTATTAAACAGCATAATTGTTACTAACTATTTCGAAATTACTCACAAACCAAACTAAATCGGGAACCGAGAAATTTGACGATTAATGAGAAGAATTGCAGAAATAAACTAGGTAGTTGTTGATGTTACTATGGCAACGGTGTACGTCGACGAAGAAAGAAATATATATTGATGGACGTAGGAAGGCGAAGTTAATTTAGCATTAACTGGACTTAGGTTAAGGAAGTATATAGTTCAGCGTGCAAATCCACACCGCGGGCGAAGCGATGTCTGCTGTCTACGATTGCCTTATTCCGTTCAATGATAAAAGCATGAAAACCAGTCTAGGAGTCTACATATGCTACAATTATTATTAGACCACATCACAGTACTACGTATGTAGATGCCGCCTATTGTTACCGACCGAGTAGCGTGGTTTGTTGGTTTCTCTGTTACTTAGTGAGCCCTGCAAAAACGTCTGAAGCGATCGAGATACCATTTGCGTTGAGGACGCGGGTGGGCCCAAGGAACCATGTATTACTGTAGATATGGCCGAGCACTTCCAGCCGAATACTGTATTGTGGGCATTCCACACAAGACAGCCATCTAGTCTGGCTTGAATATGTTCTACGTTTTGTGTTTATGTGTGCTGATGTCAGAGACTGGTATACTTTATTAAACTACTCACAGTTTATGTAATGTTGTACAAGCCAAAACACTGAAATAGCAAAAATTAAAATTAACCACAAATTATAAGCATGAAATACATGCACTATCACATTTATGTTGGTTGCGTGGCACAGCGTTCATGTGTCTTTGGCCGGTGAACTTTCCCTGACCTGTAGCTGAAGGGTGACGACTTATGTTGGTAAACCGTCCGCAATAGGTCAACTTGCCAGGCCAACTCAGCCTTTTGTCCCTTCGGGGTCGATAAAGTTATAGTAAGCTACAATTGGATGTCTACTACCTCAGTTACAGGTGGCACCATCTGGTGAACGCATACGAAGGAAAGGCAGGCATGCTGTAATTTGCAGGTAAAACTATGTGATCCATGTCTGAGCGCTTTGAGACTACATAGTATAAATGGCGCTATATAAATAGTTATACTGTTCCTTTCCTTTTTCTTTAAGTCTGCCACTCTCAAGCTTTAAATGCATGACCCTGCACACGTATTTCAAGATCATAATTTATGATTAAGTTAATTTTTGCGATTTTAGAGCTTTGACATTGGATGATCATTGGATAATGTTGAATAAACCGAGTAGTTTTTTACTGCATGACGCTGTGCTAGCGCGATATATGCTGTTGTCATGGGTCTGTCCGTCCGTCTCTCCGGATCACAAGTCGATGTCATAATAAGACAGCTAAATCTAGGATCACGCAAATAACGCCATACGATATCCCTGAGACTAATTTATTGACGCCAAAGATTTGGGCGAAATTCCAACGAAGTCACCCCCAACGGGGGCGCCAAATAGAGGTAGGATAGGTTGAAATCGGCAATTTTCAGCCAGTATCTCGCTCTATCTCAGAAAGGGTGCATTATAGGGACATGGTTACTATGGAATGCTGATAGGAACTCGCATGTGCTGTATCGAATGGCACTATTTTCATTGACTTTGGGTGAACCATAACTACCCCAAACCACCCCATTTTCTACGTATTGTATTGCGTTTCATATATTCTTAGTGGGTGTTGTTAGATACTTCAAATTTGGTACATAGGTTGGTACATAGGTTGACTGGAGCAAGTGCTAGCCCACTGATGACAAACCATCTCTGAAAGGGGCAGGTAACGTGAACCGTATAAATTTTGGTGGACACCAACCATATCTCTGGAAGGGTTGCAGCTTGAGTCGTCAGATTTTGCATACATGTATACTATATCAAGGCTTAGCTTACAGATGTCAAACCCCCATAAGTGGTGTGTGGTTAGGGTATATTTATCTATTAAGATACTCCATCTTATGTTTTTCAACATTCTTTCTTTGTGCATGCACAGAAATGGCCCATTTTCAGTTTCAGCTTTAGACGTTCCCGAGATATGAATCTCGGGAACGTCTGAAGCGAGAGTCGCCACATTTTGTATACAGGTATGAAGTGTTAGCCTTGGGATGACATGACGAAGAGGAGTACTAATGCACACATGATAGATTACCACCGAAAGGGATGTTTTCAGGGTTAGGAAATAAGTGATGATATCTCGGAAATGGTGCAAGATAGAGATAGTTTTATGCAATTTTGGAATATAAATGCCTTATAGGGCGTATTCCTTAAGTGATTTTTACAAAATTTTCAGGGTTTGTGGCAGTTCCATCTGATAATTAAATCCATAAGTGGTGGCAGCCCTGTATGCTCAGCTATCTTGGTTTTGTGAATATGGTCATACCATCGAATTCCAAGAATATGCCTCTGGCAGTTCTGGGGCATTGTTTGCATCATAGAGGCACGACCAGGCTAAAACATTACTGATGAATATCGTGAGTTCCAGTACTATTATTTGGAAACATAGTTTTAAACAGTTATTGATTATTTTTTCATTCCATTGGTGGCAGCAAGGTGATTTATATTGTAGTGCATTGAGAAATAACTTGTTTAAATAAAATTTACTTACGAGTCATATTTTTGTTATAACAGAGATCAGGAAGCAATACTAAGTGACCTTCGTGTTGATTTGGCTCTTCAGTTTGATTTCTTATTCTCTGCTACTCATGTAGAAGTCATCTCTGGAAAGCAAGAGGGTATTTACTCTTGGATTGCAGTCAATCATGCACTTGGAAAATTTGACCACTTTCTACATTCAGGTTATAGTGTTATCCTGTTATTATGTTGTTATGCTGTTATTGTTCTGCCAGCTCTCTAACGCCATTCCTTCATAACATTACATTATGTATTATATATTAATGGTATTTTATGCCCAGCCTATGATAGCCGGACCCGCTAGGCATTACAAACGTCCAATATGTAAAAAAAATAAAAGCTACTAAATAAAAATTAGCCCTGTACGGGGGCTAACGGTCAACTTCCGCTAGGGAGACTAGGGCAAATGTCAAAAATCCGGCCGGAACAAATTCATATATTGTGCCCTAGTTTAAGAATCAGTGGTCATTTGCCAGCGCCCTTTTTAAATGGTGGAGGAGATCGATTAAGAATATGGAAGAATTTCTTATTTTCAAGGTCTTGTGACCTTGACCTTGGATCGGGTCACTCGGCATGTATGCGATAGTAAAGAGCAATACACGCTGATGTTTTGGCTAGTTTGAGAGCAGAGCCAGTAATGCCGTTGACGAATTCGTCGCTGAAGTTGCGAAACGTTCGCGTTGTTTTGCACAAAGTGCACACCATATGCGCACTGCACTTTTGTCAGATATTTCACCACAAATCCAAATTACATTTGGATCGAGTGTTTTAAGCCAAGACTGAAACGTTTTCTCTGAAATTCCACTCATAACTTCGTTATTGTTTACATTTTTCCGCCACCGGAAACTAAGTATCCGTTGTCATGAATATCAATGTAATAAATACATCAAGTTGTTTACGGAAGTAGGCTGAACCACGTGCACGCTATTGCCGCTGATTAACGCGAATTGACGATTGTTTATCGACAAACATCTGCTAAAATGCGCTTTATTTTATGTTTGTTTTGATTAAATATTGATTCGCACAAATTTGCACCTGAAATCTCACTTTGTGTAGAAAAAAACACAATTTTGTGGCGCATTTTGCGATGTGATACCGCTTGGCGTAATTTGGTTGATTTTGCAACTTTCGTGTCCCGGTGACCTTGACCTTGGTTCCGGGTCAAGGTCATACCATTGTGCATATTTCATCGAGTACTACCTGTATACTAAGTTTGATAGAGATCGTATAAACTTAAGAAAATAACTTGTCAGACGTGGTTAGGACCAAAGTTCAGAGGTCACGTGACGGAAAACGAGGACGAATTTCAGAAATCTGACCTGTTAAATTTTAGATATTGTCCTGAAGTGTAATAATCTACCATCAGTCTCGAATTTTGGGCGAAGGAGATAGACTTTGAATTTGGGTGATTTTGCAACTTTCGGGTCTCTATGACCTTGACCTTGACCTTCCATCCGGGTCAAGGTCATACCGTTGTGCATCTCTCATCGAGTACTACCTGTATACCAAGTTTGATAGAGATCGCATAAACTTAAGAAAATAACTTGTCAGACGTGGTTAGGACCAAAGTTCAGAGGTGCGTGACGGAAAACGATGACGAATTTTAAAAATCTGACCGGTTAATTTTTTTTTCATATTGTCCTATAGTGTAATAATCTACCATCAGTCTTTAGACTGATCGAATTTTGGGCGAAGGAGATAGACTTTGAATTTGGGTGATTTTGCAACTTTCGGGTCCGTGTGACCTTGACCTTGACCTTGGATCCAGGTCAAGGTCATACCGTTGTGCATCTCTTATTGAGTACTACCTATGTACCAAATTTCATCAAAATCGAAGAAACTTTTTGTGGACGGACGGACAGAGATTTGTCACCCATGTTATTAGGTCGACTTCCAAACTTTGGAAGTCGACCTAAAAACTACTAAAAACATAAGTTAGGTCTTTAAATTCTTTTTAAATGATCTCGGGTCAGTGTCGGCACAGAAGCAGCTAAAATACTGTGAACTTGACCACACTTGCAAATTCATGTGGCGCTGCGATAACGTGGGAGGTTTTGACGCACACGTGACGTCACAATGGTCGTTTTCTTAGTATACCTTTTAAATTTTTTTGCTTTATTCTTTGGCTCGCGCTGTGCCCGCACCAGTCGTCTGATTTTGATGATCTATACGTCATAGGACGTGTTTCCATGCAAGGAAGTGCCTTTTGGGGACTCGTTCATACTGCTCTCCATTTTGGGGGTCAAATCCTCAAAAGACTATTTTGGGGGCATGAATAGGCATTTTCAAGCGTAATGTGCAAAATATTGAAACTTGCATACTATCGAAATTACTGCGCCGATTACCACCAAATTTTGCACAGTCACAAAGACCACCAAATACTCTGCGTGGGTGGTCCCAACACGCGTAAAACAAGTCCAAGATGACGGACGGCCACCATCTTGAAAAATCGAAAATCGGCTCTGTCTCGGCGACGGTTTGACCGATCGGCACGAAATTAGGCATTATGACACATTGGGCCTTTGAACCAGACCGGCAGTTAAAATTTCCAACTTTTAACAATCCAAGATGGCAGACGGTGGCCATCTTGAAAAATCAACCATATCTCCGCAACGGTTTCACTGATTAGCATGAAATTTGGCATGAAGATGCATATTGGGCCTCCTAAGCGGACTGGCAGCTAAAATTTCCAGCTGTGGAAAATCCAAGAAGGCGGATGGCCGCCATCTTAATAAATCCAAATGGGGGCATATCTGGGCAACTGTTTGACCGATATGCATGAAATTTGGCGTGGTGACGTAGGCCTACATTGGCCCTCCGAATGGGACCGTCAGTTAAAATTTTGAACTTCTAAAAATCCAAAATAGCGACCGGCCGCCATATTGAGAAATCAAGAATTGGGCATATCTCAGCAAAAGTTTGACTGATCCACATGAAATTTGGTGTGATGACACAAATTGGGCAAAATTTAATCGGCAAATTCTAAGCACTGAAAATAACTTTTACATTTATGACAGGCTGTTGACTTAAATAAATGTGATGGCTAGCATCTGTGTGTTGAATTGGTGGATAAAATTTTGATATTTGCTTTTTAAAGCAGCGGCTTTACAAAGAAGAGAAACTGGAGCCAGTTTTTGTTTTTATAATAACACAGCACTACTTACAGAACTGTTGGCCTTGCCATGACGTCATATTACATTGTTTGTAATTGCTTTTTGGATTAAAATGCAACATAATACTTTATTTTCGATATTTTGTCAAACTTGTTTAATTATTTTATTAATTGTTATCAATCATTCAGATTCAATGCTTTGACTTTGAAATTTGTTCTCCTTGCGTACTGTTCCTGCATACATTGTTACACATTTGTAAGCTTTATAATCGCACTAATTGCAAGCAAGCAATTTCTGTGTTGATACATCACTTACGCAAATGTGTCTGTAATGTGTTGTGGTCTGCTTGAACTGTCAAATGATATATGTGCAAAAATGGAACTGTTGAATGAAAAACTTGAAGTGAACTTGAACTGAACTTGTGCATCTGCAAGTCCCTTACTGGTCATATGATTATGCAGACGTTGTGTGATTACATTTTGACTAGTCAGCAGAGCGTGTCATATTTGGTTTTGTGACAGATGCATAATTACCGATGTATGTTATAGATGATGAACTACTGTCAGTTGATGTTCCTGGCCATGGTAAACACATTCGCAAGCAAACTGTTGGGGTCTTAGACTTGGGTGGTGCTTCATTGCAGATTGCTTTGGAATTGCCAGACAAACTCGTGGTAATAGTTAACAGTGTAGTACTGTACATATATTTAGTGCAGTTGCTGTGTGTTGTGCTCACGAAATAGTTGTTCAAATGTTCAGAATTTGGCCACATGCGGGCTCCGGAGCATTACTGCGCCATGATTCATGTGTTGATTTCGGTGCTATATAAATGTTTTGTTTGTGTGTTTACTTAACTTCCTTCCTCACTTTCTTCCGTCCTTACTTCTTTTAGCGACAGCATTGCGCGCAGCACATAGCACCTGTATTTCAATTACTCGGGACAGTTTTCCACTAATGAAGTAAACAGGACATTTGAGTACGATACTTATCTCTAAAGTGCTCAATTATGCGGCCTGTCATAAATGTACAAGCTACCTTCTGTGCTTAGAATTTGCGGATAAAATTTTTATACTTGCTGTTTTAAAGCAGAAGTTTTTACAAAGAAGAGAAACAGAAGCCAGTTTTTGTTTTTATAATTTTTCCAGTTTTATTTCATAAAATAGGTTATAAAAAAATCATTCATTGCGTTACGCTTAGTACCTATTGATGTAAATAATGACATAATTTTTCTATTTACATTTTATAACAAGTATCACTGTAAACAAATTTCTGCTGTGATTATAAAACCTAACAGCAACATAACTTTACTAACTCGCTCCCTTTACAAAAAAAATTTCTATTGTATGGCAGCTCAGACTGTCCGCATATTTATGTATGAATTGACGATTGTTCGTACGTAAGAAAGTTTTGTTAATAATGTTACACTCGTAAGAATTTGCATATGCAAAGTTTATGCACAGTAACTGCCATACAAACATTTGTGAATAGCAGCACTGGTTAGCAGAAAACAGTTTTTCAGCCAGTGTCGTCATTATGCCATTTTTCCTGGTGATCAGTCATCCATTGCGGAGATATTGCATTTTAGAGGCATTCTAATGGTGGCCATCTGTCAACTTGAATTTATGCAATTCGAGATTTTAATGGGGTTAAGATGGCCAATAAGCATCATCATGCCAAATTTCGTTTCGATCGGTCAAAAACTGTAAAGGTAAAGGTCGGATTTTTATATAGCAGCTTACGCGATGACCTGACTAACGCGCTTTACAATCTCGGAAATGGCAGTTGATTGGCAAGAGCCAATGGTGCTTCAGCGCAGATTGCGGCCATCCAATTGCATGCGTTAACGTACAATTGGACCCGCGTTATGCAGCTAGCAAACATACCACCGCTCTATTGAACAACGCCAGGCCTTTACCCCGTAAGCATTCACCAGATGTCGCCACCCATGCGAGGAAGCAAACATCTGATTACAGCTTACTACTCAATGTATCGACCTCAAAATGATGAAAGGCTGAGTTGGCCTAGTTGGCTTACCTGTAGCGGATGGTTTACCCACGTAAGTGGTCACCACTCAGCTGCAGGTCGAGTGCAGGACAGGGAAAGTTCGCCGGCCAAAGACCGACATTCTACCACTGTGCCACGCCACCGACTTAAACTTGTAGTGGCGCTGCTGGCCAATAGTCGAATTTTCAAAATGGCGGCCGTCTGCCATCTTGGATTTTTAAAAATTCGAAATTTTACTGGCCTGTTTATGCGATCTTTATCAAACTTGGTATACAGATAGTACTCGATGAGAGATGCACAACGGTATGACCTTGACCCGGGTCCAAAGTCAAGGTCACAGGGACACGAAAGTTGCAGAATCACCCAAATTCAAAGTCTATCTCCTTTGCCAAAATTCGCACAATCCAAAGACTGATGGTAGATTTTTGCACTACAGGACAGTATCTAAATTCGTCCTCGTTTTTCGTCACGTGACCTCTGAACTTTGTTCCTAACCACCTCTGACAAGTTATTTTTTTACAGTTTATGCGATCTTTATCAAACTTGGTATACAGGTAGTACTCAATGAGAGATGCCAAAATTCGCTCAATCCAAAGACTGGTGGTATATTTTTACACTACAGGGCGGTATCTAAAATTTAACCGGTCACATTTTTGAAATTTGTCTCAGTTCTTTGTCACGTGACTTTGAACTTGGAACAAAAATCGATCGTGACCTTTGACATTTTTTACTTCCGATCTTAATGAAATTTGGTATGTAGGTAGAGGTTGATGAGTGATGCACAACGGTATGCCATGTGACCCGATCCAAGGTCAAGGTCACAAGACCTTGAAATTAAGAAATTCTTCCATATTCTTAATCTATCTCCTCCGCCATTTACAATGGGAGCTGGCAAATGACCACTGATTCTTAAATTAGGGGGCAATACCTAAAACTTCTCTGGCCGGAATTTTGATTTCTGTCCTAGTTTTTGTGTCACGTGAATTTGAAGTTGGCACAAACGTCAGTTGCGAAGAGTCGACCCTCAGTCCCTGTATGGGGCTAATTTTTCTACTAAATCTTTGGAGGAATTTGGCCAGGTGCTTTTTCAGATGTCATTATTGAGTCCTGTAGGTACAGGAGGTGAAACTATTAAGTTGCTGCTGCTCTGTTAGTATTTGTAAGGGTATAAAATAATGACTGCGATCAGAACAGTAAATTGCTGTGTTCGTGTGTTGACTGTATAGACAAACGTCGACAAGAATCTGTTGGCAGAGTTCAATCTTGGCTGCAGCAGCTCGGACTTTGACCATCATTACCGTATCTTTGTTGCCACGTATCTTGGACTGGGCAGTAATGAGGCACGATATCGTTATGAGACTAAATTGCTGGCAGCACTTCAGCAAAACTCATCATTGTCGTAAGAAACTATTATTGTGGCACTGTTCTCACTTAATTGTGACTTGTTGTTTGCTTTCTTTAAATGGCAGAAATCTTGAGACAAATACCTATTTTCATGAACTGCTATTTGGTGTTTATATTAATGTATAAGAATAAAAGAAGTCAGTCCAACTGACTTTAAAACTGATGGATTGACCATTGCCAGTGGATACGTGGAGGAATGTTGTTACACACAAGCCTGTAACTTGTGGCTTTGACAGTTAGACTGCTGGAGTGCTGACCCTGCTTGGGGTCGGAGTACTCCCTTTCTTGCCTTTTCTTCCCTTGTCCAGTCACTTCCTCATCTATTGCTCTTTTTTACTTTTTTCCCTTTTTTGTTCACATTATTACTTATCTTCTTCTTTTGTCCATCCCTTTCCTTTCTACCAGAATAGTCACCACTCCGTTTCCAGGCCGGAAGGTCATAGGTGGTAATCGAACCTGGGTTTTGTTTGTTCCATTCGTTTTGTGTTATCTGTATTGCTTAGATTTATCCTGGTGTTTTTGTTGTATTTGGTTTAGTTTAGTCTTGCTGTGCGATAGTTGTCTTCCCCTGATGTAGGCACTAGCATAATGATTTTAATGAGCCTCTCGATCCCTTTCCCTTTTTGGGTGGCTGCTGAATAAAAAGGTGGCCCTTTTACAGTTTGCTGTAGTGTACCGCAGGGCTCGGTACTTGGCCCGATCGAGTTTATCTCCTACACCAAAGATGTTGTGGAACTTTTCGATCGGCATGGTCTGGGTCATCATCTTTTCGCCGATGATAAGCAACTGTATACTGGTGCTCTTCCCAGCGAGCTTCACCGCTGTCGCCACCGTCTT
>Ga0209363_1001450_pt1 | contig 11394 bp, 8 predicted proteins | sample WorMetexBAHAMAS3_FD_187385 | JGI IMG/M metagenome (GOLD analysis project Ga0209363, IMG submission 187385) | Marine gutless worms symbiont microbial communities from Max Planck institute for Marine Microbiology, Germany - Inanidrilus exumae... | ecosystem: Host-associated > Annelida > Digestive... | reverse complement strand
TCCCCCCACGCAGACTGTTAATTTTGGCATAGTCGCCCTCTGTGTGCATATCCTGTACACGCTTGGTACAAAATTTTACAAGTCGGCAGTGTGTGTGTGTGTGTGGTATTGCATTTGTCAAGTAGCGACGACGGCTTTGGAACCCTGAACACAGACAGACAGTGTCTTTTTACCATCGTGTCATAAAACTCATGGACCTAGCCATCGTTGATGCATGCTTCAGCCGTCCTGTCCGTGGTACTCTGGTACTCGACTGTGCACTGTCAGTCCGTGCGTGGTTGGTAAAGTGACGCCTCAGTAACCCACACGACGATGATTGACACGTCAAGGTCACGCTGACCGTAGCTGAGTGTGGATTAATCACCTGGCAATGTTCGTCGTTGTAATGCATCTCTTGAGGCAAAGATGTTTTGATTATAGCTACAGCTTGGCAGCTCGCGCCTCAGAGCGGCTAGCGCCTGCGTTTGTCGCCATGTCTCCCGTCTTGGTGTCAGCCCCGCCCAGTGTTATACTTAGGGTCAGTTTAACCCTGTGTAGACGTACTAACTGAAATGTCAGTGCCGGGTCTGAAGACGTCCTGTCTGTCGTACGTTGCTTGCGATGTCTGATGTGGTCACTGTCTGACTGACAGTGGCTGTACCAATGAGTCAGCACTGGCTGTGTCGCCTCGCTGGACAGACACGATGTGCGACGTGATGGCGGCTCAACTGACAGGCGACAGTTAAACGCTGCGTGGTCACGAGACGAGACGAGCAGCTAATTTAGTTGTCAGTCGTGTTACATGAGCTCGTAATTGGCCTCGGCTCAACACACACCGCTTAGCTCTGTCCGTCCGTCCGTCTGTCTGTGTGTTGATGGCCTTTACAAATGTCGTCGTCGAGGGAGGCTGGCTGCAGTCGGTCTATGATGATGATGATGCGATGATGACTGTTGATAAATACTGGAGAGAGAGACTGATAGCGTTTGATGCCACGAGAGAGAGAGATATCACGGGCGGCACGACGTCTGTCTAGCTGCCTGGCCTGCAGCCGGGTCTAATGCATGGCGTTACATCAAATTCAACTCTTATCTCTCTGCGTTGTCAGCGTAGTTTATTGATGAGTTCATCGTTGTTCGTTGGTCCACAGCCAAAGATGTCTCGTGTCTGCCTGCTACAGTACTGGTTTGCACTGGCAGCCCGCTGTTTAATGCTTTTATCGCAGTTCAACGTTACTGCGTTGACGAATGCCAATGTCAACCAAAAATTCTCTTTACAAAAATGATCAAAGTGCATTACATGTGATGTAGGCCTACTGCTTGTGAGAGTTTAAATTATCGCAAATGTAAAGTAGTTCGTAATAGAAATCGTGAAAATTGACAAAATGTTCATCAAACGTACATGAAGGTCGATTGCACACGCACGTTGATTGATTGGTTGGTTGATTGATTGATTGGTTGCTGAGACAAATCCGATAGAAAGATGAGTGATGAGATGTTGCTGCTGTAAGTGGTGGTGCTGGCGGTAGACTGTCTGTCTGTGATGTATCACGTGAAGCAGATGTGGTGTTTGAGTTGGCGAGGGCTGGACTCGACTGACCCCTCCTCTAGGTGATGTCCAAGTTGGTGGAAGGACTGACCAGTGAGCTGGACTGTCACTGTGTTGATGACGAGTCGTCAATGGCGGCCGTGGCTGGTGGTGAGCTCTGCCTGTCTCAGCAGCCGCGACCTACAAGTGCATCTGTTTGTCGGTGTGGCTGGGCTGGCTCGCGTGCGAAGCAATTAGTCAACAGCGATCATCGGCAGATCTGTGCGCCGAGTTTGATGAGGCGTTGACTGTTATCCCGGCATGCAGCGCGGCGGTCACGTGACGCACACATTAATTACCGTGTTGGTGTTTTTGGGTGCCGAGTGCATGGTTCTACACACGTGAACTGTGTGTGATTAGCGCTGACAGCAGCCATTATGGGTTTAGTTGGCAGTGCTCGCCATGCAGTGACAGATAGTCAACAGACGCCGGTTAACAAGTACATATAGTAGACGGACGTTGTCGTTAGATCATTGTATTTGACACAGTTAGCTATTTCGTTTCTTTGTTTACTTTCTCACACGATATATTTTTAGCTGGTCGTTGTTACTGTGTTCGTCCAGTGACATACGACCTAACAATGACTTGTTCTCTCGGCAGATTTAGCCGACGTAATTTCAGTCCTGAGTCTGGCCGAGCTGAAGTGTCGACGCCGTACTGATGCTAAATCTCATAGGCCTATATATATACATACACGGTGACGACTTTTCCAGTCGGGACAGGCAAACATTATGCCTTATAGAACATTAGATCAAATGTGAGCAATTGTTTTGCTGTATGATATGGTGAAAGTGATATGCATGGCGCGTTGTTGGGTTATAATCGTTGTTTTTGTTGTCACTCAGTCATTATGATACATTGTGTGATCTCTTTGACAACGGTTGTCGTGCGTGGTTTGTAGATTTCAATTTCAGTTCTGCGTAGACGGATTGATAAGCACAGACATGACAAGGCAGTAAATAGTGACTAGATGTGACTGACTGATACTGGCTGGACCCTGAGTGACATGTTGTATGACCCTGTGTGTGTAGGGTCATCTGCCGTACTTGTACGGTGGCGCCGCGGCGGCGGCGGCGGCGGCTGCTGCTGCTGCTAATTGTACCAGTGATCAATTATCTCAGCCGCCGCCTGCTCACATGGGCATTTCTCCGCTACACATCGACCACAAGACTGGTACTTAACCTCATATTTCACTCTCTCTTTCTCTCTCTCTATGTCTCTGTGTGTTTGGTGTTGTAGTTAGCTCATGAAAACGAACAAGAACGAAACAGTCAATAACAGTAAAACTACATCAGTGCGGACTGACTTATATCCACACATGCCGACCTACGTCCACACGCCGCGCGATATTCCACAAACGACGCTTCTGTAGCGTGACGTTTACTTCCCGGCGGCTTTCCGATTCGTCCGATTTTGGGCTTCTGGGGAGCAAAGTTCCCCAAAATGGGAGATTCCCTGCCCAGGACGCCGATGAACCACCGTGCAAAATTCGACGCCGCTAGCTTTATCCTTGGCTGAGAAATCCGTAACCGTACAAACACACATACAAACATTATCGGCATCTGTGGATATAAAGTATAAGAAGTGGAACCGTTAACAGACGTTTGTAGTGCATTCTGTGACGTGTGCCTTCTCTGAGTGCTGTGAATAGTGACCCTATCTGTGTCAGGTAAGTAAGTAAGTAAGTAGGGTTATTTTGCGTCACAATGGTGGAGGTACTGATAGTAGTAGTTGAGCGGCAGCGCACCGACTGTGACGTCACGTCACGTGACATGTCTAGTGTAGTAATGTGTGAGGTCTGAGGTGTTGTTAGCCTAGCGTGACGTCGGCAGTGCGTTGCCGCCGGCAAACAACCGTTAGTTGTCTCGTCTCGTCCGTACGAGACTTGATTGACAGCCGCCGGCAACGACCACCCACTAGCACGCACCTGATGCCAGCCAACCGCTCTAATGAGTGACGACCTTGTTACTACTGCCTCGTGACAACAACCGCCTCGCCTCGTGCAGTGCGGCTTGCATACATAGCAGCTCTTTAGAGCGCTTTAGAGATGAGTTTCACAAATCTACGCCTTTACCTTTCACCTTTAGGATCGATTTTTCCACTGCAAATTAATCTTCCGCTAACGTTGATGGGAGATTAATTTGCGGTGGAAAAACGGCCCTAAATTTGTGGTGACGTGATGATTGAAGATGCAGCCACGCCTTGAACGTGTTGCTACACTACCTTGTGAAACATGAGTGTCCGCAGTGTGATTGACATGAAGTCAGCGAGGTGTTACTTTAGGGTCGCATGTCGGTGAAGAAGACATGCCGATGGTGGTGATGATGAGTCTGCTGTTGTGTGTCTGTGTGTCTGTAGGTCTGCCTCGGCCGGCGCTCTGTCCTGTTCTTCCTCCGCCGCCCTCCAATCCACTCTTATATCCGTTCTACACGCCGGACTTGTCCAAATGCTGGTCGGTCACCTCGTCTCTCTGTCTGTCTGTCTGTCTGTCATTTCATCTGCAGCCGCATCTCTCGCACTCACACTCTTATCTAACGCATTCAACAGGGGTGGGGTGGTAGGGGGCCAGCGCTGCCTCAGCGGGATTCCAGGAGTAAGCATGGAATGAAAAGAGAAATGTGCAAGAATAGGGCGAGGGTGACAGTGATGAAATGGGAGCGACAATGGGTGGGGGTAAAGTAAATTAAGTAAGTAAACATTGTATATAAGTTAGCATCAACTTGACTCTTCACCGCTACGGGAAACTCACATGCCATATGGGATCACACACACAGTGTTACCTGCCACCCGGCAGAGGTGTGAATCCCGCCTTTGCTCCCAGCTAAAGCAGGTACTCGATTTAACGACCCCGGAGGGATGCAAGGCTGAGTTGACCTGTGTTAGGTGAAAGTGAAAGTGGACCGGGTAGTAGGTAAATGAGTAGAGAAGAGATGAGGAACTGGTGAAGGGGAGAGGGACGGACGGAGGGATGTCTGCTGCGGATGCTGGTGATGATGATATTGTTGTCAAGTGTAGGTCAAGCCTGGCGGCCGGCTATCGTCTTCCATCTCCATCATTCCCAGCCTGTCCATATCCATCACTCAGCGCCTCTCCACTCTCGCCGTTTGGTCCGTCGTCTGGACTCTTCGTTGCGTCATCGTCGACGTCATCGTCGCCAGTGACGTCATCGCCGGCCGGCAAGTGTCTACGTCAGCAGACGGCGTCACCGGCTCACAACGCTCTGTTTCACGACAGTCCGCGGTACGTGACGACGACGTGGGTGGTCTGTCGTGGCGTCATTTGCTTGTACTAACACAGTGTCATGTTATGAGTTAATTTTGCAGTAAAATCAACAAAATACCACTGCGTTTAAAGAAAATTCAACTTGCCTGATGCTTACTTATAAACGGGATGTGATGCAATCAATAGACCGCGTGAAGAAGCTCGTGAGAAATGTGGATAACAGTTTGATGTGGCTAAAGTTTTGAAATACTCAGAGACTTGTGTGACTGGAGTATGGAAGTCTTGCACTGCCTTGTTTGATGCTGATGTAGCAGACAGCGGTTACTGATGATGGGACATCATCACCGGTCGACAGACTATGGAAGTCCTGGTCTGCCTTCACCGGCCGAGTCAACGCAGCGAACTGCTCGACGGCCGGTGGTCAAGAAGCCTCTCAACGCGTTCATGCTGTTCATGAAAGAGATGAGACAGAAGGTGATCGACGAATGTACACTGAAGGAGTCCGCAGCTATCAACCAGATCCTAGGCCGCAAGGTAATCACACTCACAGACAGACAGACAGACACTGCTAGCTGAGCTGACAGACGTCACATCCTGTTGTCATCCACAACGTCCTTCCACTTCTCAGTTTTGTTCAATGTGTCTAATCAATTCCGTCCATTTACTTCATCCTTTTTGTGTACTTGTAACGTCCAACAGTCTTTCACCAGAACGTCTCTGATCAGGTTAAGGCTTAACTTTCCACTTTATAATCATAATCCATGCATTTTTTGCACCCCGGGGGTCGGTCTCATCGCTTCTTGAAACACGTCCATACCATCTCAACCTGTATCACTGCATCAATGTAACTATGTTACTTAACACCGTGCATCCACCTAACCAATCTCACTGCGTGCCGATTTGTCGGATTTTGGGTTTCAGGGGGAGCAAAGTGCGGTTTGTGCAATGTTTGTAGATGGGAGATTCCTTGCCCAGGACGCCCATGAACCACCCTGCAAAATTTGTCGTTGCTAGCTTTATCCTGGCCGGAGAAATCCATAACCATACAAAATGACAAAATTACAACAACAAAAACACACAATCAAGCAGACAGTAAACGATATATGCACACCTGGCCTGTCGACAGGTGTGGAGGATATTGATAATGATGCAGTGACAAGTGAGAGAGACAGCGTGACGTGACTAGGACTAGAGTTGTGTGCTGATGACACCAACCCAACCCTGTTGTTATGTGTGTCTGATAACCCTGAGGTTCAGTCGATTCACCTGTTGTTATGTGTGTCTGATAACCCTGAGGTTCAGTCTTGTTGTTGTTGTTGTGACTCTGCTGCTGGTTTTGTCTCAGTGGCATGCTCTGGACAAGTCAGAGCAGGCACGCTACTATGAGATGGCTCGTAAAGAGAAGGAACTACACATGCAGTTGTATCCTGGCTGGAGCGCTCGCGACAACTACGGCGTTCACTCCAAGAAGAAACGAAAATTACGCGGTAGGTAACAGACACTCACTCATTATCCGATAGTGTCATGTAGCGTAGCCTGGTGTGTTAGGCAGAGAGGTCAGTTGTGAAAGGTGTTGTATATTTCACAAGGTAGATTGTTGATATCATGTTCCATTGCAGAGATATGTTTGTTCAAAGTTCAAAGTTGGTCCAAAAAAGCAGTTCTTCGTCCCCCAACCCGTGGGGGTAAATGCCTGGGCGGGTTCGGACCAAATTTTTCAAATTGCAGTCACAAGTGAATGTGTGTCCAAGTTTGGTTGAGATCCACTCGGTGACCTCAGAGATTAGGCGTCAAATAAAAGAAAGAAAGAAGAAATCACAGTGATAAAATATAAGCCGTTTGGAATCGCGATGCCTAACAACATAGATAACATGTTTGTTATGGATTGGCTGCTGAGTCTGACAGCTGACTGTAGCCTACTGGTGATGATGTTGATGATGTTGATGATGCAGATGATGATGACTGTACAGATGTGCATGATGTGAAGAAATGTGGAGCTCGGTTTATATCTGCTCAGCAGCACACAAAGTCAACAGCCGACTGGTGCCCATTGACGAGGTACTGAGACAGACAGACACACACACAGACAGACACACACACATAGACCACTAGTGACTGGACCAGTTGATAGTGTGCGTGTGTGTGTGTGTGTTGGTCCATCTACTGAAACTGAAATTGCATGAGAAAAACAACTGGAATAGAATTGATTGAGATAGAAATTATTACAGAATAGGAACGGAATAAGAAGCCGAAGAGAAAGAGGAGGATGGAACGATGTTGTCACACGGCATTTGGAATTTTGATTAACCGTTTGTAGTTGACGCAGTTTGTATTTCAATCGTAGGCTATAGAATAGTAATGTTAGTTTCACAGACCGTTGTGTGTGTTGTGGCCATCTGTGAATGTTACAAAATTAACATTTTAACATTGCAGCGTTGTAACTAATATTGCAACGTGCTGTGTTGTCAACAGTTTTGAAACTGTTGAATGTTGTGTGAACTAAAAATACATTGCGTACAGTGTAAATATTGTGCTTCAGACTGCAGGAAAACAACATTGGGTGAACTTTGCAGTAGCGCTGACAGTAACAGCCTAATTAACTAATTAACTGTTATTTAAACTACTATTTCTGTTAATGTTTTGGTTAGTTTTATTGTATTGTATTTTATGTCATTTTATTCTGTTCAGCGCCGCTGTCCAGTATTGTAAGCAGTGCTATACAGATTCATTTTGTGACTGTGTAGTAGTTAGTAGTACTGAAATGATGGAGCTGCGGTTAAAGATGATATGCAATGATTTTTCGATTTGGTTTAATATAAGCAAATCTATTTGAATGTTAAGGAACATTAAAGAATTAGGAAATTATAGAAAAAGCGCCCAAAAGTGCGCACCCAATGATTTGTTTACTTTTGCTAGTGATGGATGAAGTCATACCAGGAAAACAAACAAGAGAACAGGCTATTGGAGTGTTGAGTGAGACATTACACAACACATAGGCATAACGACGTAGAAATAGGTTCTTAAAACATAAAATGGTAAAATAAATAACTTCTTATCTAATCTCAATAACGCATAACATTGCAAACAAAACAAGCATATCCTGGCATGACGTCACACATGACAGAAATAGCCTAAGAATAACTATACCAAAAAGACCAATAAACTTGTACTTTTTAACATTTTACGGCATAATTTATCAAAATGTGTTACACAGAGGGTTTATATTGCAGTAAGCAGCTAGAAACTACTTTTAATCGATTTGGTAAAAAAACGTTGCATATCACCGTTAGGGTTAGGGTTAGAGTGATGATAGTGTTGTGTGTTGTTCAGTGAGCAATGCTTGTCTCCGTCGTCAGTTGCAGCAGCCAACTTTACATCACATCACAACACGTCCACTGTGCTCACGGACGACTCAACCAACTGACTCCAGTGGAATAATACATGAGCTGGAATGATGACGATGGAGATATGATTTGACTACTGCAACTCTGCTGGCGATTACAGTGGACTGTAGCTAGGGTTAGGGTTAGGTTTGTATAGAATATTTGCTTGCAGTGTCCGCTGTACTCAAAGATCCTTGTCAGTATGTTATATACATGTTATTATTATATATAATATATATTTTTTGTCTTTTTTCTATTATCACAGTGTATCAAGTCATTTTATCAGACAGTGAAGAATGCAAACATGTCGACGACGGCTTAATATTATCATTGTTGACTGTTTTGTTGGTCATTTGAGTGGTCAGTTTGTTTGTTGAGTTGTGTTTAGTGAGTAATTAACGTGCACGTGTAAGCAGCGTCAGTGACTGAGTGAGTAAGTGTGTGTCAGTGTGCGCATGATGTGTGTGTCATGTGATGTTATGTTGTATTGGTTTCTATTCTCCTGTGCCTGACTTTTGCTAATATTTTTATTATTCCTTAGAATTTTTTTAATTTTAACATTTCATTGATTATCAACTTGTAATTGTTGATCTTTTCTGTGCTGTGTCGAAATTTGACCATGTCAGAATACCAGAGTCCCTGGGCTATCTAGATTCATATGGCATTGTTTGCGTTTGCGTGATCCTAGGTTTAGCCGTTTTTGTAGAACAACGACTTGTGACAGACAGACAGATAGACGGATGGACGGAAACATGATGATGCCAAATGCCGCGCTAGCATAGCGTCACACAGGTAGAAGAAATGTTCGTTGATAGTAGAACAAACATTTTGTTGAGATAAGAATTGTTAAACGTTGCATGAACTAGGGTTTCAGAACAAGACAGATAAGGCTGTTCCATTATCCCCCGCTGCTAATGCAGTTTGAACACATTACATTCTAGATACTGATATGTTTGAAGTCAGATAACTTTGTCAAATGTATGAAGACAGTCAGACACATGTATGAGTCTGAGTACCAAATATGCATCAAATTCTTCATCTAAAATGTTAGCAAAAGTGACAAGTAGATAAGTTTTTTGTTGATAGTGTTTATGTGATGACAGTTGTCAATGCTAGTGATACCGTGTGTGTCACAGTTGATTGACACTAAGTTATCCTTCGATTTAACACGCCTCTCAAGTACCTGGAAGTCCGTAGTTGTTGAAGGGAGAATCTATTACTCATCATCTAAGTCTTACAGTCGTGTTGTTGCTGGCATCTGAAGCACGTATTTTGGCCCAGTTTACTTGTCAGTTTTCTGACAGGTGCGTGAAAGTACATTACTTACTGGATTGATGAGTGGTTGATGATGCTGGTGGTCACGTGACACTGATGATTGAAATAGTTTGGACTTGTCTGTCATGATCCAATGAATGAACAGGACACGGATACGTCCGTCCAACTGTGGGACGGACGTGTTGGGATTAAATGAACCGGACTTCACTTCACGTGCACCAGTGTGTCACGGTCTGTCTGTCTGTCTGTCTGTCTGGCACGTGCTAAGTGTCGCTGACTGATGGCGATGTGTATTTGTGTCAAGACGTCTCTGTCATATTAAAACTGTAGCTTTACGTCAACTTAAAACACCGACCAAGTTGAACTGTAAGCCAGTGAGAGAGAGAGAGAGTTTAGAACGAAGACGACGTGCCACTTGCTGCTGATGGTGGTGGCATGGAACACACTGTAGATGTCAGCTGTGCTCACTCTAATCATGTTTTGTCTACTTTTGTGGCATTAATGACATCCTCGTGTTTCTGGTGAAAATTTATCACTATAGCTATGCATTTTACGACATTTTTCTTTTTGTAACTGTATTTCAGTGCATCTGTGTTTAAGTATTACGGCAACATCAGAGTCACCTATCTGCAGTGTTTTGAATGTTTGATGTTTCTCTTGTAACATTTTTTATTTGAGAAGTTAATATTTAAATGTTTTTCCGACGCATTGTTGAGCAATATAGTGCGGCTACATGGGTGGTCCGAGGTTACTGGTTTGAGTTAGCTAACCTAGCTAAGTGGAGTACGTTGTGGGTGGGTGGGAGTGTGTTAAGTCATGATGCGTCTAGTCAAACAACGTGTATTGGTTGATTGATTGGTTGATTTATTGATCAGTCTGTCATCTTCACTCGTACTATGTTTACGTACTCAGTTAGGTGTACCGAGGTGTGCCAACTTAACGAGGTGTGCTAGGTGTGCTACAGTCTTTCTTTGATGTGCCTGATGACAGCTCGCGTGCCTACGTCTATGTATATCTACTTTTTGTGACAGTATTTAATAAAATAAAACGATGAGTTATTTTTACTCTTTTGTTGTCGTTGTTTTGAAACAGAGTCTGTGTGCCTCATTAGTGATAGAAAAAAGACGAAGGTCTATGAAGGGCAAAGGCGTGCAGACAGTACTGTTGTTAAGTGGCTGCACTGCTGGCTAAGTAGCCGCTAGCTAACACAGTCACTAGCAGCTGGCCTGCTGTCGTCCGTCATCGTGGTGGTGGTGTGTAGCCTACATCTGTACTCTCTCGTGTCATGTACGTGCTCCGGGGCTGCTAGTAGTGCACCCCGATTCATTGTTAAATAATTGTATTCTTTTCCATTTCTTTTTCTTCTTACATTGGTACAGAAAGTATAGGGATCGACCAAGAAATGTGGGAATTGTAGTCGAAAATAAAGTACCTAACCCTAACCCTCATGGACCACCGTGTAGTTTTTTGACTAGTGCTGGTGGCATATCTTCTTCAATACGATGCTACGGCGTTCATCGTCTAATGGATGTGAATTGTGAAGAAGCCTTAGCAGTGCCTAACCTCTGATGGTAGGACTTGGGCCTTGGCGGGACGAGACAGAACACTGCATGATTAATTTTTTATTAACGTCCTCGATTTTTCAGCTTGAAACAAATAATAATAATGGTCGTGACTGTTGGTACATTTTACGATGTCGTTTACTGTTTCACTCGACACTAAATAACGAGGTGATAGCGGAGAATAGGCCACGCTGTTAGAACAGCTATAGCCTACCGTATAAAATATTTATAATTGCCTGTTCACAGGTGGCCCGAAAACCTCATATAATGTGGATCAGGCCGGTCACTTCGCCTGCTGGTATGCATCGTGCATTCGCCCGGTCCATTTTTGTCGCGCGTAGCACAACACATAGCGCGACACGGGGCAATTCCATCCGTTTGTCGGCTT
>Ga0209363_1001448_pt1 | contig 11404 bp, 7 predicted proteins | sample WorMetexBAHAMAS3_FD_187385 | JGI IMG/M metagenome (GOLD analysis project Ga0209363, IMG submission 187385) | Marine gutless worms symbiont microbial communities from Max Planck institute for Marine Microbiology, Germany - Inanidrilus exumae... | ecosystem: Host-associated > Annelida > Digestive... | reverse complement strand
ATATTAATATCTCTTTCATTCATAATTTTTGACATGACTTGAATTATTAATTGCCATTGTTTGGGCTTTTTCTATTCTTCATTTTATGTTCATTATTATTATTGTTAGTGCAGTCAAAATGTTGTGATAGGTGATGAATTTCACTCCGCCACCAGTGCCTTACTGGTTTCAGACTCCTAAAGGTAGTGATATTGACCTCCGACTGTTCAACAGAGGTCAGTTTTGTTATTTATCAGTGAATTTCTCTGACCAGTTGTGCCCATGGAGCACATTACAAATATTGTTTGGACTAGGTTGATTATGTCGCTGAAGGGGGACATGCTGCTCGTAATGGGTAGGGCCCACAGTTTTCCGCGAGCCGCGTAATTTTGAGCCGAGCCGCGGAATTTGGCCGTTGCCGCGGAATTTCTGTGTTTCCACGGAATTTCACGGAATTCCGCGTAAACACGGAAATTCCGCTGCAACGGCCAAATTCCATAAGTCTGTATTGCTGTTGTAATTGTAACGCGCAGTCCCTTCGGACAGCTACACAGCCCTGTTGATTTCAGTGGCGCGTTTTCACGTTTGCTTACTTACTTAAGTTTTTACTTACTAAACCTTTGTAGATGAAGATGACCGGTGATTAGCACGATCGACTGATAAGTGATGACTGATATTATCATATGACTGATATGATGATATCACATCATATCACTGATATCACTTAGTGACTGACATGACTGATCACATCAAAATTTGAAACCTACAACTTTGATTTAATGATCGATTTTACCATTAACAGTTGAATTAAAATTGACCATTTCTTATTTTGATCTCATGTGACGGTTGAGAGGCCTTTTTTGCTCACTTTGTCATCAGAATTACCGTTTTTGTGAAGAAACGTGAGAAACTAATGCCAGTTATATTGTATATTTATGCAGCAGTAGACTCGTGCAGTGCTACATTTTATTATTTAAAATTACAAGTATATAACTGGGCCAAAGTCGGCACAGTGTACTCTAAAATGGGCGGCCGCGGTGAGCCGCTGAATTCCAAGAATTTTCAGCGGTGAGCCGCGGAATTTGGCAAACGGCGCCGCGGAATTTGGCAAAATTTGCCGCGGATAACTGCGGGCCCTAGTAATGGGCGACTTCAACATCAAAATCGGCAGAAGAGAACCGTCTGCAGTGTCGCCCTTGGTTGGTCTGTATGGCTTAGCAGAAATGAATGAAGCCGGTGAGCAGCTAGAAGACTTTTGCTTGGAGCACGAGTTGGCTCTAGCCAATACCATGTTCAAACAGCATCCAAGGCGGCTGTATACCTGGACCTCTCCTGATGGCGACACATCTCAATTGCACAAAGTTGGAAACCAAGCTTGACGAATTGTCGCACGTATGCAGGAGCAGACTGTGACACAGATTATCGTTTGCTCATGGCGACGCTGAAAGTCAGGCTGGCTAAAAGACAGCACAGCATTCCGCCTCTGAATCTTGAGGAACTCAAGGTAGAGAAAGCACTACAGGTGACCAATAGGTTTATGGCATTGGAGGCTGCACAGGATGAGGTAACCCCAGAAGATCTGTGGAAAAGTACCAAGACAGTCCTTTTGTAAGTAGGCAGAGAGACGATTGGATGCGTCATGTCGCAAAAGAAAAAGATGGATATCTGGCGAGACTTTTGCAGCAATCAGAAACAGAGGGAAGCAAAAGGCAAAGATAAGAACTGATATTAAGAACTGAAGGCTGAGGTACAGAAAGCTCAGATTGGATAAACAGCAGCAGCTGGAAGGCATGTGCGTGGAATTGGAAGCAGCGAACTTAAAAGGAAATTCCAGACAGCTTTTCCAGATAGTCAAATCAATGATTCGAGAGTTCCAGCCACGTCTGCAACGCATCCAGTCAGCAAATGGGAAAAATTTGACTAAAGCTACACAAATCGCAGACAGGTGGAAAGGGTGTTGTGAAGACTTTTACCATGTTTAAGATGGGAAAGGAATTGAACAAGAATATTGGGAGCAAGAGCCTCCACCACTTCGTTCAGATGTTGCTCGTACCATCCGTCAGACAGCACGTTGCAAAGCCACAGGTCCTGATGAGGTCCCAGCAGAACTGTTCAAAGCAGGAGGACAGAATGCACAGAATATGTGTGGCAATCTGGGAAATTGACGAACTTTTTTAACGTTTATCTCACTTCCCAAGAGAGGTGATCTTAAACATTGAGCAAATTACAGAACAATTTGTCTCGCATACAAACAAGATCCTTCTTCAGATCATACTGGAAAGGATCTGAGTGAAGACCAAAACAGAAATTGCAAACGAACAGGCAGGATTCTGACAAGGAAGGGGACAAGAGACCAAATCACGAATCTCAGAATACTGATGCACAAGGCACGCCATCACCAGCACGCACTCTATGTCCTTTGTGGACTAAAAAAGCATTTGACTCAATCTCCCATTATAAGCTCTGGGTGACTATGGTGGACATGGGATATCCTCTGCACTTGATTGACTAGCTGGCCAGTAGCGGGAATAGTATCAGAATGATCTCATGTTAAGAAAGGAGTCCAACAAGATTGTGTCCTTTCTCTGTACTTGTTCAACATCCTAGTGGAGCTGGTGATGAGGGAGACCCTTGATGGATTTCAAGGTGGACTACAAATTGGATGGTGAATAGTCACAAACCTTCACTACAAAAGTTCAACAGGGGCAGGCGATCGGGGCATCACTGCAGAAAATATGGAAAAGTCACAGCATATCGATTTCAATGAAGAGTGCTAGTGTGGTCTGTAGCAATGTACGGCTGTGAAATCTGGACACTCAGAAAGAATGAAGAAACACGTCTTGACGCCTATAAGATCAAATGGCTGAGAAAGATTCTGCGGGTTTCGTGGACGGAAACGAAAACAAATGTGTGGGTTTTTAACAAAGCTGGAGTGAAGAGGGAACTGTTAGACACTGTAAAGCAAGGAAGCTAGCATACTATGGTCACGCCATAAGGAAACAAGGGAGTTGCCTTGAGAAAGGGATAATGCAAGGAACAATGCCAGGTGCACACAGGTGAGGAAGACCACGCACAGCCTGGATGGACAACATTATTACGTGGACAGACTCCTCGTGGAAGAGTCAGTCAGAATGACAAAGGACAGAAAGAAATGGAGAAAGTACGTACATGGTGCGGCCGACCCCTCGGATCAAGGACTGCTAAAGAACAGAACAGTGTAAGGATTAACGTCTCGCTGTAATAGTTGATAAATATTTGTGGTGTTAGATTTACTGACATTATTTTGCCTGACAGTATTGATGAGGGCTTTATGTATTCACGCTGTCCGTCTCCGCATTCATTTGTTTGTCCGGACAGGTGTTGTTACTATCATATCTCATGAGTGGCTCGAACAGTCTCGATTAAACTTACGGGGAATAACCACTAGCCCCTAGTAATGACATAGTTTGATTTTGGAGGTCAAAGGTCAAGGTGTTTTGTGTTCGCTTGTAGACTTGATGAGTCACTGCGTTGTGGTGTTGAAGAAGATTCTTGAGCAGGAGTCTAAAGGCTGGTACATTAAATACAAAGATCGACTCATCACTGAACTGAAAGGTTTGAACCTACTGCTTTCACTGTGCCTTTTTTACGAATAAATATGATGTGCTCTGAGCTGCAAATTGCACATGTTTGTGTGGCATTTTTGTGCAGTATAGGTGTTGTTATATGGTGATTATTATGTCTTCACCAACAGACAGTGTCGGCAGAGGCATTATGTTTTTGGCTGTCCGTCCACCATGTTTGTTCGTCTGTCCATTGTTTAGTTCATCCGGACAGATATTGCTATCATGATATCTCTAGAATGCCTTGAACAATTTTGATAAAACTGACAGGGAATATTCACTAGGCCCTACGTATGACATGATTAGATTCTGGTGCTCAAAGGTCAAGCGGGCTGTTGAAGTGGCAAAGACATCGATGTCAGTGCTGGGGCGTCAAATTCCATCTTATTGTTTTGTTTTTATTGTAGGTCAGAATATGACGTACACTGAAATAAAGGAGGTATGTTGTGATACACTTGTTGCTTGTTCTTTGCTTGATTTTTTTGAAAGAAAAAGGATATTGTGCTATTTACTATGTCGATTATTTTGCAGCAGCCTGCCATGCTATCTCAGTAGGTTAAGAGGAATGTGTTGCAGTTATGAATGAAGCTACTTATTGACATATGTATAAGATGCATCGTGCTGTTATGTGCAGTATGTGAATAAAAGCATTCAGGAGAAGTACATTCAGCAGGTTTTTGATGCAGTCCTGTCCAGTCCAGAAATTGAGAACATTCAACTCAAACTTGGTCAGTGTATTTGCTACAGTTATAGAAAAATTATAAAATATTGCTGAAAGTTTAATGTAGTTACTGACAATATTCAGTGATTGTGATGTGTTTGAAGTCTTTAAAATATAATCTTCATGGTGATGAAGCAATAAATAATATATATTCGTAATTATAACTAATAAATAGGAAGTCAAAGACAGCAGACATCACCCTCATGCATAGTGTGATGATGTAGAAACACTAAGAGACAATGACCTATATACAGACACTTCACACAGTCATGTTGATCACATTACTTCGCATTCCTGACTGAGGGCAAAGTAAAACTGCTGAAAAGTTGGAATCTCAGGGCAGTATCACGCAAATTATGACATCATTACACATTGTTCACCTCAACAGCAAACTCCGTTACTATTATGACTAGTTATCTGTGTATGCCCCATTATGTGAAAACATGATGTCAACCACATAACCGAAAGTACATAACATATTACATTGTTATCAGATTAGGAATGAGCCGTGGCCACAGGTAACATGTACATAAGATTTGGTGAAGTTTGGAAATGTTTTTTTTGAGATATATGAGCAGACAGACAGACAGACATGCCGATCACAGTACTTTTTACCCATCTGAGAAGTGAATTAATAATACTGTGCGGGATGTTGACAGTCCGGTGTGTGTGTGATGTAGGAGCTCTGTTAATGCAGCAGGCGAAGTGTGCCCTTAGCATGGAGAAGGCTTTGGCTGATGTCAAGGATAAACTTGCTCATCATCAGCAAGAGGCATGCTCTTTTGCTCTACGTAGTTTATTTCTGCTAGAAAATAAATGCATTATTTGTTGTATATTCATATTCATGGATGATTAGGTAAACTTACGTTGGTTATTGTTGTGGAGCTGTTCTTCTAGAAGACTCCATTATGGATTGCACTGTATCGTCTGTCCATTGTCCGTTTGTCTGTTCGTGTGTCTGCCAGCCCTTAATTCAGAATGAAAAGGCCCACACCGTGCACCTCACAGACACGTTTTGATGTCAGAAGTCAAGGTCCCAAGAACATACAATGATCTCGCAAAAATGGTCCATGACTTTCAGGTGGAAAGCTGTATGAACTACGCCAGGTGACGTAAGCGACCAATATTTTAAAATTGGTCAAAGCTGAAAGTCGCGTGAACATTGCTGTCTATCTTTGCATAACATTATGGCTTGTTAGTCAACAAGACAATACGAAAGGTTATTTGCTGTACAGAGGTTGCTCATTGCAAGTCTAACTGTTGTCATGCATACATACACATATTTATAAAATGCCAGAAATCATAAAAACGAATCTGAGGCGCTGGAACAGGGTGACTAGATGGGAAAAAAGCAGACTGGAATAGATAAAATTTTAGTTAGCGTTTGAAGGTTGATAATTTGTTGATATCACAAGAGTTTGAGCTAGATGGTGCAGAAATGGAAAAGGTCTGTGATGAAAATTACTTGTGATGCCATTTGGTTTGGTCAGAAGATTCATGTTAGAAGAATGTAAGGACCTGGATGGAAGGTGATTAGTTCAGAGGGGTAGAGAGTTGGATTGTATGAAGTGTTTTTTTGATGTTCAGGCAGAGTTTGTAGGTGGTGCAGTGATTGGTTCAGCCATTTTTGCACAGTGCACTGTAGAGTGTCCCATTACTTTACAATGGGCTGCTATGTATATTCCCCCAAAAATTGCCCCTTCCCCTTGGGGTGTCGGGTCCTCATCTAACACGTGGTACCTAGGGCCCACCACGTGATTCATTAACATAACAGCATCTCGATTGGTTCAGCCGTTTTCGTATGGGTCCTAAATGCTATGCTGTACGATGCATCGTCAAAAGTTGAACAGTCAGATAGCAAGTCAATATTTTAACTACTGGTATATGTTACTGTGCATTACGAACAGCTTCGTATTATAGTGGACTGACACAACTGGGAAAATAGTATCTGAGTTGCAACTTTTGAGTAGATTATTAAGTATAATTAGAGCTTGCAGCATATAGTTTCACATCTGTGTTGTTTAGATGTTCTGATTACAACAACAACAGCCCATTTAAAGACTCTTTGTGTATGGTGTTCTGCTTATTGTATAGATAACGTAAACATCAATGCTGTAGTCTAGTATATCACCAGTGTCATATGTTTGTGAGACTGGTAGTTTTTACATGTCGCTGTTGTTTTGTTGGTTTAGTAATAGTCTGTATTTTGCATTTGTTGTAGCACAAACATCTACTGATCAAGACATATCCAGTTCGCTCAAGAATTCCACAGTGGCTTGATGAACAGTTAGAGTGTTTTCTGGTGTGTAAACGTCGATTATATTATATTGTAACAAAATACTGCTTTCTTGTTTTCATACAGGTTTTTGCACAAACTACATTATTATACTTTTGATAGAAATTGTATGAATTTGTGGCTGAGCCTGTCATAACTCTCTGACATAAGCAGCCAGCACTTATCTATGCTTGTGTTCTCAGATGATTGTGAGCTTATTCCAAACTATGGATGGTAGATTACACCTCTTCCACCACCTGCCGTGTGGCTTTACGCCAGTACTAAATTATACTGCCTGGTGACAGTGGCACAAGAGTATGAAAAAACTTTTCCTGTGGTTATCATGATGCCGAGCCAAGACCGGGAGTCATGCTGCATTCCATTGGACTCGGAATCTCGTAATTACCAGTTTTATAGTAGGAAATTCTGTTCCACACAACTCGGGTCTCATAATTCGTAGTAGGGAAGTAGGAAAAATAAAAGCACTCTTGAGTTTCCGAAATCGGAAGAAAATGGTGGACGATGCAATGTTAAATGGTATTCGTGTTTATGATTTTTTCCGCATTGAGTTATCAAACTTGTTCTTTTGTGCACTATTATGTATGTTTCCGCTGAACACACAATGTAGAAGCTGAAATTTTGCACTTTTAGTCACAAAATGCTGCTGTTTTACATTGCACTAGGCTAGTGAAGGGTCGGTGCCGCCGTATTTGTTTACATTCTCTGCGAGCCTCCTTTATGCGTTCAGTGCAAAAACTGGGAATCTTGTATGTCCCAAGTGGGAATTACCAGTTTTCAAGTCCAAGGGAACACGGCATAAGAGCCATGACATATCATTTGCAAGTTGAACACGGAACAATTACACCACTGTATAGATGTACCAATGATGGAAACAGAGCACATTGCTCATTGTGTTGTCACAGAATGAATTCCTGCTGCAGCATCAGTGGACGGCACATCAGCATGCCATTGACGACTGTCGCCAGCAAGGACTTGATCAGATGGTCTATTTTCTCTACCGTGACCTCATCTTCATGCGTGATGTAAGTCTGTTTTGTTTCATTGGCTGGGTGTTTTCGAGTTACCCTGGTTAGACATGGTCTGCCAAAGGTGAATCTTTGGGATTTGGGGAACAGGTGTTTTACAGGCTGGATCCCCTTCCTGACACCCACCAGCAGTGTCAAGGCAGTCACGGTAAGCGCTAATGTATATCTGTTTTGTGTTTCTACATCCGTGTAACAGCACATTCGGTGTATCTGTAAAGCTACAATCAATGTACTCTGCATCTGTCTGTGCATTACAATACTGATTACCCAAACTGACGGCAGTTATGTGGGCAGAGTTTTCTCTGCCGTTTGTTTGTTTTTCCAGATGATGTCTCAAAAATCAATGCTGCTTGGATCACCAAACAAATGTTCCATGATGAATCCTGGAAACCCATTTATTTTGTAGTCAAAGGTCAAGGTCGCAATGTCTGTGTTGGTATTCAGACATAATGTGATATTGCTGCTGCATACATAAGCTACACTGGGTTTCCCTGCCATAATGCCCCACTGCACGAGCAATGCTAGCAACCCTGGTTTTTACCTGCATCACTTCCCATGTCTGTTTGCCGCTGTATGCTGGGTTTTTCCAGCTGGAAGGATTGCTGCAGATTATTCTTTTGTCTGTTTATATGTATTGCTGTAATCTAAGAAACTTATACAGCGTTGTTTTGTCTGCAAAAACGTCATTATAGAATCTCTGTCACTCTTCTGCTTGCAAATAGATGTGTCCTCTTATGTTTCTATATGCATTGTTGACTGGTTGTTTGTAAGGGACCAATCTAATTTACAGAGGGAAAACTTAATATTTTATGGTGTTTTTTTTGCATGGGAAAATCATGGATAGAGTTTGAGAAATTTATGGAAATTTCACAAGCCAGACAGAGGCTTAATTAACTGCTGCTAGCAGATGGGATGTCTCACAACACAGTGTGTGACCACCACGTCCTTGCACAGAGTATGAGAAGGAAAGTGCACAGTGTGATAAGCTCTGAGAATGCTTTATGCTTCTAATATCACAGTCATGAAGCTCTGAATTAGATTGTTCCATAATAAGTCTGTCTTGCTGTTATTTACTGGCAATGTGTTTTGTTCACTCACCAGAGGGAGCCAGTGTTGCTCAAGGAGCTAGGCAAGGTGAAACATCCAGATCGCGTGTTTTACTTTTCTTGTCAAATCTGGTTACCTCAGCGATGGGTTGTGACGAGGCATTTCTATGGTGAGGATGAGGACATTCCTACTGTGATGACTGACACTCCCATCAACCAGACTGCGGATGCTGGTCATGTTCCTGGACCCGATGAGGTGCAACACAGCTACTGATACACATCACTTTTTGTTACTTGGACTGCGGAATGGTGGCGAAGTATTGTAATGAAAATGTCTGTGTGTGTGTGTCTGTCTGTCTGTCTGTCTGTATATTTGTCTGTCCACGAGCATATCTCCTGAACCATGTACGCAATCTTTACCAAATCTTTGTGCATGTTGCCTATGGCCTTGGCTCGGTCCTACTTCAGCACGGTGACGAAATCTCAAAGGGAAGGGGCAATTTTGGGGGTTTTCTTCCCCCATTAACAATGCATTGTACAGCTTAGCATTTGGAACCCATACAAAAACGGCTGAACCGATTGAGATACCGTTTGGGATGGGCCGTAGGTACCATGTGTTAGATGGGGGACCATATCCCCCAAAAGGAAGGGGCACTTTTGGGGAAAGTAGCAGACCATTGTAAAGTAAGGGGACACTACGGTGAGCTATGCAAAAACGGCTGAACCGATCGAGATGCTTTGAACTTGCTTTACTTAACTTGATGTTCTTATAGTCTGCAGTCAGGCCTAAAAACGTGCTGAAATTTCAAGTTTATATGCATTGCCAGTGTAAAAGAGAATGCTTATGATTTTTACTGTGCGATGCTATGCTATCGCGGTATATGCTGTCATCGTGTGTCTGTCCGTTCATATGTACGTCTGTCACAATTCGGAGTTCTATGAAGATGGTTAAACTTAGGATAACGCAAACAACGCCATAAGATAGCCCAGGAACTCTAGTTTACTGATGTCAAAGATCTCAGCAAAATTCCAATGGGGTCATTTCCAATAATTCATTCGGCCGCCATGTGCAGTAGAGCGTGATGCGCTCAGTGGCCCGGGCGCGTCCTCATATCAAAGAATTATTTCTAATGATTCCTACGCATGTGATGAACAGGGAGATAATCCCGGGCAGGAAAAGGAGGGTTAGACGGTGTCCTCTATAAACTGTGACTGTTGCAGGCACCTTGATCTAGCAGTGTCAAGTCTGCCTGCCTCCCCAGCGTGAGTCGAAGTAAATAGACTTGGCTGGCCGCTGGCTGGCGTAATACACAGCGCCAGTCAGGACTAAGCCATACAGTTGGCCATGTCTAGAAGCAGCTTGCTATAAAAATACCCGACAAGCTGCTCACTCCTACATAACCTGCCTTTCCCATACGTTGTTAACACACATTGCACACACCTACCAATTCCCTTCGTCTCCCTGGGCAAGCGCACTGGACTGCTATATGGTCTCAGCGCTGGGGTCCAGAGTAGGCTGGACCCCTGCCCGCAAAGAACGAACGAACATCCCCAACAGGGGCGCCAAATAGTGGTGGGGTAGGTTACAGTCGGCAATTTTCAACCAATATCTCACTGTATCTCAGAAACGGTGCAAGATAGGGACAAAGTTACTACGGAACGCTAATAGGAACTCATACATGTTCTATCGAATTGCGCTGTTTCCAGTGACCTTGAATGACCATAACTACCCCAAACCACACCATTTTGTATCGCCTTTCATATCTTCATAGTGAGTGGAGATAGAGACTTCAAATTTGGTAGATAGGTTAAAAAGAGCAAGTGCTAGCCCACGGATGGCAAACCGTCCCTGAAAGGGGTGTGATTAGGTCACGTGAACCATTTAAATTTTGGTGGACACCAACCACATCTCTGGAACGGCTGATCGTCTCAGGACATATGTGTACAACATGGTTGGCGCGAGGCACTGCATTGCACGGGTTTGTCAGCAGCAGTGGAGACTTGTTAGTTAGTATATTACTGGTCGGTACTTTCCAGGTAGGAGTTTAAGTCTGCAAAGTGTGCTTTGACTTCACAGAGCCAGTAAGTTGATAACTGATACCATGTCTAGTAATGTACTTAACAAAAAGTCAACTTTTACTCTTGAAGTGCATACAAACATGTCGAAAACCATCCTTGGCTCTTGAATGCTGAGCATTTTGTGCATATTTCAGTTGTTAAATTAATCTTTGGCTGTATTTACTCTGTTGTCATATGGCCAACTATGACGTACTTCTTTGACTTTTAGCCAAAGTGCAATCACATGACGTTCACTGTAATCAAATGTTGACTCAGATGTTGCTCAGCTACTGAAGGTCATCATCCACTCATTGATATGTCACATGTTTTTCATGCAACATTACATATTTACAAGGTAATCATTTGCCATTTTAAGTAGGCCAGAGCACACTTTCAAAAGGTATGGCCACACTCACCACTGTAACATAGAAATTGCTGGTTTGTAATTATTATAACCCCGATATTATATACACAACCTTGTGTAAAATGCAACAGATTTATTATATACACAACGTTGTGCAAATGCAACTAATATCTTATATACACAACGTCGGCAGATGGCGACACTCGACACACCAAAAATGTTACTGCTAACAAATAAAACTAAACTGACCCTAACTGTAGCACTAACCCTAACCGACACAGTAACGGTGATATTTTTTATGCGCATTTTGTCG
>Ga0209363_1001446_pt1 | contig 11408 bp, 7 predicted proteins | sample WorMetexBAHAMAS3_FD_187385 | JGI IMG/M metagenome (GOLD analysis project Ga0209363, IMG submission 187385) | Marine gutless worms symbiont microbial communities from Max Planck institute for Marine Microbiology, Germany - Inanidrilus exumae... | ecosystem: Host-associated > Annelida > Digestive... | reverse complement strand
CTTAATAATAGAGCGTGCGGCGCATACTCAACGCGACTCACCAGGGAGCAGTACGCGACGCGGCCAGCGTACATTTTCGTCCGAGTATTACGAGCACGGACATATTTGTTTTTACCGAAATATCTGAAATCCTTCTTTGCCCGGTGCCTGTAATCACGAATACACATCGACTGTTACGTGAACTTTGAACTTGACCTACATAGGGTAAAGATGAACCAGCATGCTGCATATCTAGGTCATAGGTCATTTACTTCAGAAGTTATTGTCCGGACACTCAGACACACGCACACACTGGGCGGTCCGACTGCTCTACCTGGACCAGTGGTCGGTAACAAACACGGGTCGAAAATGATCCAGCCGAGCTGTGTCGGAGTTAGCTGAATATGTCAAGTTGGGCTGTGGATGTCAGAATAAGAGCGGCGACGAGTCGTGAAGAATGCTCGGCGCTAGCGAATACTCACCGAGTCCGCTGGATGGTGAAGTTGATGGCGATGGAGCCAGCAGCAGGAGCAGCAGCGACGTCGAAGGTCCGGCGGCAGTGGCGATGGCGGCGGCAGGAGTTCGACTGAGTACCACGGGCACCGAGGATGACGTCGGCTGGACGAACATCGGCGCCACACACGTGTCTGATGTCATCTCATCTTCCTGTCCAGGTGATAAGTTCAGTTCAGAATATTAATCTCTGTCCCTCTCTCTTCCTGTAATCATACATAATTACCATGGCCGTAGCTAGAATTCTCCAACGACGACAGTGCAATATGTTATATACTACTCGAACATCGTGTTTTCAGACTTCGCCCCCGGTGCCGCCACCTGGCTAACTTACTAAACACAATGTTATATGTTTAGTCGAGTTCTCCAGGTGTCTACGATTGCCTTAATTTGGCGTTGTTTTTTGTTTCAGAGGCAAGCACGACGACAGGAGAGCAAGTGGATGCCGACTGCCCGCCGTCAGCGCCTTCTTCGAGCACCGTTGCCGACGAGTCGGATGCTCCGGGGGCCGGGCTGGGCGCAGCCACCTCCAACCGGAGGTCGAGCGCGCTCCAGCGCCGTGGAAGTCTGGACTGGACGGCCCTGGAAGTCGCCGCTAAGAAGTCTTCGGCGTCAGCCGCAGCTGGCGGCGATGCAACTGGAAAACTTCTTCATATTACTGAGACGCTGGGCGTCGTGAGACACAACGTCAAGCAAACCAGGTAAACTTGGCCGCTCTAGCCTCAGACAAACTAATAATAATAATAACATCATAATAATAATAATAACAACAAGAAGATGCAGTCAGAGACGGCATACTTCGCCCCGGTGTAGCCGCCGTGGCGAACTCGACGAAACATACGCGTCGTCTCCAATTCTGCCCATTCGCTCTATTATGTGAAAAGTTGACGTTATCCACAAAACCGGAAGTAGGCTTACATAACTATCACATTGCCGTCAAAGGCCGACCGAGTCTCGCCCACAAGTAACATATACAGAAAATTTGGTGAAATTCGGACGTGGCTTTTGAAATATGCGAGCGGATAGACACATACGATACGATACGATATATTTACCGGGTGGGCCAAAAAAGTGATACCTCTCGTACAATGTAATATATGTACGAGAGGTATCACTTTTGTGGCCCACCCTGTACGTGCGCTCAAAAGTTGACGATATGGCCAGGCCAGCTTAGTCTAGAGCACGGCACCGAAACGAAAAAAATAAGGAAAAACTACAAACAAAAAACCGAGTAGCTCAGAAGAAACGGTGCAGGCAAAAGTCCGTGAAGGCAGTTCGGGAGGAAGAAGTGAAACTACGGGGGAGGGGGTAGGATTTGTGCTGGCAGACAGGCCTATACGATGACTGCAGTACTTCGCAACAACAACAACAACAGTAACAACAATAACACAAACAACAGACAGCGATTAAGCGAGCTCAGATGCCAGCAGTTAAAGAGCCAGTGAGCCTGATGCGGGATGACAACCATCACAACCATCACAGAGGACACTAGGGAAACAACATTCCTTTTCCAACGCCTATCCACAGCTCTCCAAAGGGGAAATGCGGTCTCCTTCTTTGACACTATGGTCACCGAATTAAAGCGCAGTTGCAACCATTTCTCGTTTGCTTTTAGCTTCAATTTTTGCGCCTGCGGCTTTGTGCTGGTGGGCAATAATAGTAATAAGAAGAAGAACATTTTTGTGGCGCCGTGGGATGCAAAGATGCATACATAGGCCTACCGTAAGCATATGATACGTAGGTCTACATTTTGTACACCCCTGTAATGTCGTGATTTTAGAGCGGAGGAAACGGTCACACATAATAAAACGTTGGGTATACTGCATACATGTAGGTCGCCGACGGCTGTTGGCTATTCGCCAGACCGCAGTGTCACTCTGCCACCTCGACCGACACACCGACATCCGCTCGACTTCCACAGCCTCAAACAGAAGCTGGAAAAGCTGATGACGTCGTCGGGAACGGTCGTCAGCGACCAGAAAGTTACGCCGAAAGACTCTAAATGTAAGTATGCGAAGTCCGCGCCAGAGTTTGTATCAGAGGAAATAAATTGTTTCTGCGCGAGAGGACGTCAAAAACGCAGCTATCGTTAAGAACTCTCGGGAGAAGCTGTTGGTAAAATGTTGCATCGTTGAGGGTTACACGTTATCTCTTACTTGCAAAGCACAAGTGTTCGAAACAAATAAATCTAATAACGAACATTTCTGAAGGAAATGTCGTTTTGCGTTAAATCGTTTTCACGATGTCTGTAATGAGTGATTGTATTCTGCTTATGTTTGCTTGTTCGCTTGTGTGTGTGCGCCTATATGCTTTGTACCTGGCAAGGCCGGATTATCCAATAGGCAAGATCAGTATCGATTCTACGGAGCCCCAGCCAAAAAGGGATTTGAAGCATTTTCTTACTTTAAACAAACGGCCTCTGTTGCTAGCGTTGAGTTCAGCTGATGTTTGAAGAAATGAAAAACAGTTACAGAACTGCCATCGAAAAATTCATCGAAAACTATACTCGTGTATAGTTTTCGATGAATTTTAAATTATTAATAAGGGGCATAAATTAGATGATGATAATTATTATGCCAAGTATTTTTGTTCTTAGATCAGTACTGCTAAAATTTAAATTATTTTAAAAAATTCTACATGGTGTCTGTTAATTCGGGTTATTTTTTTCGTCGGACGAATATACGCGTCTATTATAGCCTAATTGACACTGGAAAGGGGTGCCTGAGCGTCGTGGGTGCATGGCGATGTGGCAGGCAGTCAGGTGAGGCCGGCTGCGGCTGCTGATGGGACAGAACGTGTCGGCGACGGTGCGTCTGCCGCCCGCCTAGTTGCTGGTGCTGCGCCAACCACGCCCATCTTTGGCACCCGACTCCATCCTCCTCAGCATCATCATCATCATCTTCATCATCATCGTCACCAGCATCAGCAGCAGCCGTCGTCTCTCACAGTCAGCAACGTGAGTTGTTAACCACTACTTTGTAGTCACGTAGAGCACTTGATCGTGTGTGTGTGTCTGTCTGTCTGTTTGACTATAACTTTCTCAAATGAAATGACCTTTGACCTAGATATTTGGCGTGCTGGTTTAGTTTGACATCGACTATGTCACGTTCGACGGTCAAGGTTATAGGTCAAAGTTCACTGTCACAATACCGGTAATTTAATAGATCTGTGCGAAATGCCCAATGGCCGTGACTCCAGGCGGACCCTGGTCAGCAGAAGAGTTCCCAGGACATATAGGCGTAGCCCTAAGCTTAGAGCCCGGACTAGATCGGGTTGTCCTGGACGGAACGACGTAGAACAAGTTTGGTGTTTTTGTTTTTTTCACTGATGATGCTTGGTTTATTTCACGGTGTTACGGCTTCGGATTTTCGTGTCGATTCTTTGGTGGCGACAATTATTAACGATGCAAAATGTCTGACGCTTTACTTTTTTCCGGAATCAACCGTCTATTTGCGCTGAGGAATTCGCGTGCTGCATAATTCGTCGTGCAGACGCCGTGGTGTACGGGATACGATTCTAACGCGGCGTCACAGAGGCCGGTCGAGCTGCGTCATCTCGTCGAACTCGTTCTCCGAACATCACCGCTGGCACGTCTGCTGACCAGTTACATCATGGTGCAGGCTCTACAGTGCGACTTTCAGCTACAGATGCTGCTTCTCAGGTCACGCGCACAAAGTCGGCCATTTTAATTGACATTTTAGAAACAGGGTCACGTGACCCTGACCCCACCTGGGGATAATTTCTCATCAGAAGGCAAATACTTGATATAGCCTTCCTAAATTCTAAACTGAAGGCTACCTTTACCCGGGTAAAATGGGTCAACGAAATTGCACAGGTCATGTGGGTCACGGGTCAGAGCTCGTGACCCAAAGACCCATAACTATTTCAGTGGACAAAAGAAACGTTCAGCTGTAATAAGTAAGTGTAAACAACTACGTCTGGTTATTTACGAAACAACCGCGGTAATTACTTGTCTCGAGTGAATGCGAAACGAAACCAATAGCAGCACTTTTTCAAAGCCATTTCAACTAAATGTTTAGGCCTGCACATCTTAAGATATCTATCAGTTTGTAACAGTACTACAGTAGCTTAAATTTTGATTAATATACTTTTGCAATAATACGCATATGGCGTATAATGTTTTATATGTTTTACGCGCCTCTGATTCGCCTGCGACGTAGGGCGCTATATAAATTCGTTTTGATTGATTGATTGATTGATATATTGAAGTATCAAATAAATTCAGTTGCTTTTTTCAAGGATAGGCCTAACTGTATTAAAACTGCAACTTTTCTTAAAGCATAAAATGTATAGTATTGTTTAATGGAATTGCTGAAAAACAGTTGCATAGTTAATTGTGAGCTATTACACAGATGGCGTAGCGCGTAACTAACAATAAGATATAGTTTAGCGGCTTAATAGTTCGGACAACGGCGCCAATTGCTGTATTGCTAATTTTGTAGTTTGGACCTGTTTAAATAACTATGGGTCATGGATCATGCGGGGTCATGGGTCTGAGACCTGGACGTTGGGTTACATGGGTCATGGGTCACAAAAGATGACCCATTGTCATCTGTGATCGGCAATGTCACCGTTGATATAGCACATACGGGACTTCATAGGCATTCACGTTTTACTAACTATTTCTGGCTTGTACCGTTTTTTAGATATAACGAGTTACTTGTTGAAAGTCGTCATTTTTTCCTACCTCACATGTATTTGGCGCCCCCTGAAGTGACCCCCTTGGAATTTCATAAAGATCTTTGGCGTCAGAAAACCAGAATCCTTGGGCTATCGAGTGACGTTGCTTGCGTGATGATAAATTTAGTCGTTTTGATAGAACTCCGGCTTGAAAGGACAGGGCCATAGTTATACCGCGCTAGCATAGCGTCGCGCGGTAAAAAAAACTGTTCCGTAAATCCGGAGGATTTGCTTTTGGGAGACCAGAACCAACCTGCAGTATAACTCAAGAAAGATATAGTCCCGTAAACGGAAACCGGAAGTAGTAGATGTAGTAGTGGATTTTTGGTTATGATGGTGCAGACATCGGCAAGAACATCTGCAGCTGGCGATGCGTCACACACAGGAGATGATGGCCGCGCAAACCATCATTCAGTCCGTCTCATCAGTTTCATCACCTTCACCAGCTGCAGCAACCCAAAGCTGGCTTGACGCCGTCACGTTATACACTCTTACGCAACTGCAGTGCCTGCTGCCCAATTTATCGTCTCCTGCCGTGACTTCGCAGGTTATTGTATATGAATGAATGAATGAATGATCCCTAGTAAGTTGCTGCTGTTACTAGTAATCTAATTTTAGCAAAACTATTTCAGTTGAACAGTAGCGTGGGCTCATAGCTAGAAACAACGCACGCTGTTGTGTACAACCTGAATGAGAATTTTGTAATTGTTTCTAAAATCACGAACGTTTCGCGAAACCATTCAGTAAATAACAGTAACAAGACGCTATAACCTGTCACAGAGAGCGCGCCACGCCATGCTTCTGTACAATCGTCGCCAACCTGGCCCTAGCATTAACGCTGACCCTAACCCTAAACACCAGCCTAAATGTGAAAAAAGCTAATAATTGAAAACTTTAAAAAAACTACAAAATTATAAACGACATAAGTGGGATTTGAATTACTCCAGACCTGTGGCACATCAAGCCAGTGCATCAGCACGTTACCAAGACGTATAAACGTATTTACCTGTTAAACTACAACCGTATGAGACGGTATGACGTTATAAAGTATATGCGATTTGTTTATGACTGCAGTGTTACGAGAGGTAGACTAGCTGTATATGCTAGTGTTGTTGTTGACGCTGTAGGGTCTTCCTGGTGGAGTTCCGGCTTCGTCTCCGGTCTTGACGCCGTGTCCAGGCGGGTTCGACGCCGCCATGTCATCCTCCGTCCTTCGACTGCCACGTCCCTCACACCGCCTCACTGCCGCTGCCAGTGGCGCACCCACGCTCTGAGCGGCCCTGGTTGATTAAAGTGATCGATCAGTAAGGTCGCCGCCATAGATACGCCGTTTTGAGTTAAATAAGTAAAATTTCAACAGTCTCAGTCCAGCATACTCGACGCTGTATGTTCACGAACTTTTTCGTTCAATGAGTTCTGTTCAGTTTGCCAGTTTTCATGCCTTCGCCAACAGACAATTTCGGCGAACACATTATGTTTTCGGGTTGTCTGTCTGTTTCTTTGGTGTCGCTTGCGGCTTGGGTTACCTGGAGGTCGGAGCCTCGGTTAATCGATCCACCTGAATCCCATAAAGCTACTCCACTCATTGCCGCGTTTAGTGCCGCGCAGCAACCGCAGTTGCGCGGGGCAGAATTTGTAGTTGACCGCAAAGAATATCTAAGAAAAGATGCAGTCGGAGACGGCCGACTTCGTCCCGGGTGCCGCAACCTGGCGAACTGGACGAAACATACGCATCGTCTTTGATTCTGGCCCATACGTTCCATTTTTCTCGAGTCTCCTTATAAGGAAAACGATGCGTCAGTGGTAGTCTCCATGCCAAAGCAAGCTCGATTCGTTCAGCCATTTGACACAATATATCAGTGTGACGGACAGACACCGCACCACATAATACCATACGCCACGCTATGCCTGTGGGTCGCGAGGCAAAAATAGCAGAAACGATTTTTGTGTGTATACGAATACGATTGAAACAGTTTTTGCTTCAACGCTCCTAAGTAATTTTCGCATAACGTTTAGAAGCATTATAACAATTAAATTATATGGAACTGTTTGTATATGTGTCTTTTACACGCGTGTGCTCTGTTTTTTCTCTCGTCATTTTGTGCAGCCCATAGTGTGTTACGCCATCCAACTTTTATTGTCGTATATTTGTCGTCATCTAACTATGGTAGTCTTTCATGTATTATATGTTGCGCAACAACAGTAACTGCAATTTGTGCCTTTAAAGAATCATAGTATTAACTATGTTATTAATTATGTGTGCGTTCGGCGACATGTTGATTTATTTTTTCGTGAAATGCCTTACTGGAGACTGTGATGTGTGGATGTTATTATTCTTGTTGTGTTCTATGAAAGTAATTACTCTGGAACTAGAAACCTGCTCCGGAAACCAGCGCCGCGTTTTTTGGCGCCCTGCAGAAACTAGTGCATGTAACATCACCCTACCAAGTGCCAGAATTCTTTATTAACGTATTATATTTCAAGCTACATACAGAACATTCTTGCATTATGTCGAAAAGACTAAACAGAACACAGCGTCGAACTTTCTTCACATTCTGGTAGCCTGTCATGATAGATTACTCACGCAGAAGGCTATAGGGAATATATGTGATGCATCCTTTGCTGTCATCAACGGGCTCCCATGAATACAAGATGGGTGGAAAGATTTTCGACCAAAATCGCTCTATACGTCAGAAACGATATTAACACTACCTAGGGATATAGCTACTAAGGAACACCAATAATATTTACCACGCGATGCGACGCGAGCGCGGTACATGCTGTCGTCATGTTTCCTTACGTCCGTCCGTCTGTCTGTCTGTCCGTCTGTCACAGGCCAGCACTGTACTAAAGTGGCTAAACGCAGGATCAACAACGCCGTACGATAGCCCCGGCATTCTAATTTTCTGTTGCCAAAGATCTCGGCGAAATTCCGACGCGATCACCACCAACGGGGCGCCAAATAGAGGTGTGGTGGGTTCAAATTGGCGATTTTCGGCCAACCTCTCTCGCTATATCTCAGAAACGGTGCAAGATAGGGAAATAGTTACCATGGATCACTAATAGGAACTCGAATGGCGCTATTTCCAGTGACCTTGAGTGACCCATGAGTTTTAACTATCCCAAACCACCCCATTTTCGCTTTTTTGTATCGCCTTTCATATCTTCGTAGTGGGTGGAGATAGAGAGTTAAAGTTTGGTGGGTAGATTGATCGTAGCAAGTATTAGCCCACGGATAACAGATCATCACTGAAAGGGGCGTGGTCAGAGCATGTGAACCATTTAAATTTTGATGGGCATCTCAAACATATCTCTGGAACGGTTGAAGCTATAGTGGTAAAATTTTGTACACAGGTAGGCTATGTCAAGTCCCAGCATGCTGACGGCAAATGACCTTTAAAAGGGGCGTGGTCAGGGTCACGTGACCCACTTTAAATTTTGGGGCCCCCATTGATATCTCTGAAAAGGTTTAAACTATTGTCAAATTTTGCACGAGAGTTGCCAAATTTTGTATCAAATCCTAGCCTACGGATGACAAACCACCACTAAAAGGGGTCAGGGTCACTTGGCCAATTTTTTATTTCCATGCCCGCAATCATATCTCCAGAAGGGCGGAAGCGAGAGTTGCCAAATTTTGTGTGCAGACAGAATATATCAAATGCTAGCCTTTGGATGACAGATTACCCCCTAATGGGCGAGGTCATGGTCACGTGACCCGTTTTGTTAAATTTTGCCCCAATCATATATTTGGAGTCGGTGAAAGTAGGCACTTCAAATGTCGTGTGCTGATTGATACAGAGGTGTACTAGTGTATGAATGGTAGATTACCGCCGAAAGGATGTGTTCAGGGTCACGTGACCTCTTTAAATTTGGGGAATAAGTGATAATTAGTATCTCGAAAACGGTGCAAGATAGAGACATGGTTGCAATGGAAGTCTAATAGAAAATCGTATGTGGCCTATCGAATGACAACACTGCCAACGCCCTTGCATGACCTTGGAGGTCACTTTTCTGTTTGAAAGCTTTCTAGCTCCCATACCTCGTGACATGTAGCACGAATTTACTAACATAGCGCGTCGCGCGGTCTCTCTGCGGTAGCTGAGCTTCTTGTTACATGTTCTGTCAGACCAATATTAGACTGGCAAACCACGGGCTTAATGATTTTCCGACTGCCTTATAAAAATTGCGGCTTAAATCAGGCTAAGTCGGATTTTTCCGGCCGGCTGCGGCTAAGCAAATTTGCGGCAGGCTAGCGGACTTATTTCCGGCTTTAGTTGAAAATCAGTGCCGCTTTAAATGCACATTACGAAAATTAGTCAAAAAGTCAACGACGTAGGCCTAACTAATCAGATTAAATGCCGCAGTCTTCCCTAGCCAACATCCAAGGATGCGCCTTTTGTACGTATGAGTTTTGACGGGGGACGTACGGTTTGGGTGCTATATGACCCCCAGAAAACAGCGGATTTCTACGATGTCAAGTCTTAACAACAACCGCGACAAATGTAAAATTGCAAATGCCGTCCTGGCGCAGAATAAGCACCGGCAGTCAGTCATGTTCAGTTCAGTTGACAGTTCAGACATGTAGTTACACAGTTATTCTTTAAGTGTTTCATTCACTTGCTGCACATTGTCATTCAAAAATGTGAGCTGGTGCAATTCTGAAGGCGACAACTGGGACCGTCTGCTATTCAGTGTGAGTCCAGCGATCGAGAACATGCTTTCCACTGGCATGGACCCAGCCGACATGCCTAAAACGCACCAGCTAATTGGACTAGTATAAGATAGTTTTTTAGTTATTCTCGTGGATTCTCAGAGTAGCGCTCTCTTTGTCGAGTAGCCGGCTGCATTGTTTAGTTCGTAGCAAAAAGAATTAATTAGCGTTACAGTTAAGCCGCATTTAAGCCGATTTTTTTCTGGCGGCTTAGCCGAATTTTTCGGCTAGCCTTAATTTCGGCTAAGCCGGATTTTTTTTCGGCCGGCTGCGGCTTAGCAAAATTGCGGCTGGCTAGCCGGCTTAGATTTGCGGCTTACCACTGTACTGACCATTAAATTCACGATAACCTCGAGTGACCAGCAAAGATCATTTCGTCTACTTGAAACCTCTTCAAGACTCGTAAGGGCAACGTCTCGCAGAAATACCGTACACATTACCGACGAAACTAATGACATTGATCGTACGTTACGCATGAACCTCTAGATCAACTGTTCACAGTGCATTCACAAAGCACGAAGAAGGGTTGCGACCCGCGGATTATAGCTTGGCAAAAAAGACGTGACGAAACGGGCCATAAAATTATGGGCTTTCGGAAGCAAATGCGCAGTGGAAATTTGTACGTGTGCAGTCTAGTTTTACGAAATTGCAACTAGCGTGCTGTAGGATTTTTGCAAAAATATCATGACGTTGCCAACTGAGATTAGTTAACTGGAGAATTTCGTTTTCCCGAAACAGTAAATAACTCGAAAAACGTTCAGTAGAGCGCATACCTCCCCACCGACCTTGACCTTTGACCCTGACCTTTTACAATTTAATCACCTCGTCCCCTGTGGACAAGGGTATATGACTGACAAAGTTTGGTGACAGTCGGACTTGAATTTAGGTATCTATATCAGTAGACCAGTGTAGCGGAAGTGGCACGGAGGTCGAACGGGCACCTGTAAGTTGATTCATCGTCACAGTGACGTCACGCTCTGTATGTCGGTCGCACCCACGTGTATGTCCTGGTTGGCGACATCGGGCCTGTTAGTCGTTGAGTACTCGACGTCACCGCCGACTGGTGAGTTGTTGCAATTGCTGATGCTCAGTTGAATGAACGTCAACGGCTCTTTGGTCATGCACAACAAACACGCTATGTCAAATGAAATCAAATCAAACATCGAATACATTCACTGGCAGTCCCATACTAACGAAATGGAATCAACGTCGCCGACTGAGCTGCGGAAAAAAACGACAGTGTTATCAAAATTTCGTCAGCATTTGAAGATGCTCGTTCCCTAAGTTTCCATAGTCGCCTTCATAGACCGAGATATCTAGGCCATAGATTTTTTTTAATAAATGGACGCCTGGCGGGATGGGTGAACAAATAAATGGACGAATGAAGGATGAATGAATGAATGATTGAATAAATGAATGAATGAACAAAGGAATAAATTATCGAAGGAATGCACGCATGCATGCAAGAATAGAGGATAGATAGACAGGGACAGAAAATAAATAA
>Ga0209363_1001445_pt1 | contig 11408 bp, 8 predicted proteins | sample WorMetexBAHAMAS3_FD_187385 | JGI IMG/M metagenome (GOLD analysis project Ga0209363, IMG submission 187385) | Marine gutless worms symbiont microbial communities from Max Planck institute for Marine Microbiology, Germany - Inanidrilus exumae... | ecosystem: Host-associated > Annelida > Digestive... | reverse complement strand
CATTATCATATTTTTCTGTGTATAGCTGGCCAGTTGTATAAGGAGAGGCCTCGGTGAAGTTGCATTTACATCACGTCTACCCAAGCGAAATGCTTGGGTTAGATCCTCATCAGAGACGCCAGCTTGGTCAGTGACTACAACTCATGCTTCGGAGTCTTCATCCTGTTAAAGTTGTGGGCTTTACTACAAAGAAGTTGAAGAAGAAGAGTTACCGTAAACATACGGAGTGGGTCAACTTGTACGTCGGGTTCCAGACGTGTAGACACATACTAATACTAATTCGTAGAACCAAGAATAGTAAATGTTATTTACTATTCTTGCGTAGAACTAACCAACCAACCGTAGAATATTAATTTCTATAGAAATGCAAATAAATGTTTGTGAATGCGTAAATGTAAAATATAAATAGTTTTTTTACCGATTTGTGTTTCGAAATTACAAATTATGGAGGAATTGGATGAAAGTGGTGATGAAGTTGATGGTACGAGTTTCACTACTTGATTAATGATTTGTTTCACTTTGACGTATTAGGCCTTGACGGGTATGGGTAAAGTGCGAGGTGCGAGTTTGCGAGGTAGTAATTTGCGGGGTGTCATGCGAGCAGCGAGGTATGCGGTTATTGGTCAGTGACTTCCCATGAACCTCGCAGTTTACCCATTTTCGCTGTTTGCCGCTGGACGCGTGAAATTAGCTAGCGACCAATTGGAGTGAACGAAGCTACAGATATATCCACCCAGTTGCCAGCGACGTTTGCCTCAACATACGGTGTCACCATTGACTGTCATATTCGGCCACAAATGTCACAGAAAAATCCCTATCCTTACACCACACAATAATGTACGTTCTCAACCAATTGTGCGAACAATTGACGAATAACTAAGGCTAGTACAAGTCGCCGCCACTTACGCTGTGCCACTCGTCGTGATTTGCAAGTGCTACCCTGCCGCACTTCCAGTTTTGGACCACGCAGATTTGCTGCTTGCGCCCAAAAATTGTGGAACTCTCTGCCATCATCACTTCAGGATCCAACACTTACACTGACAGTATTCTGTAGCAGGCTAAAGACACATGTTTTCGGTATGGCCTATGAGCGTTCACTTGTGACTGCTTAGGCTGTAAAAGTGGTGCGGTACAAATGCTCTCATACATAAGTACATACATATCAGTTCGTACGAATGTGCATTTTTAGTTTCTAAACGAGCATGTTTTACAATATCTATATGTTCATGGGAATATGTAGTACAAGTTAAAAATAACAACTTTAGCTATCTGCTTTGTCTCCAGTAGATGGCACAACAACTGCAGTTGTTTTACAACTTTCAGCAATGTATCCATTTTCATGACAGATACTAATATTTTCAAGTGTCTGGTCAATTCGTGCCGAGGTCAACGCGTAACCATCCTAGTCAACTTGTACCCAAAAGGCAGGTCAGCTCTTACCCTGGCATGCAAGTTAACTCATCCAGACGTCCACATGACAATGATATCGGCCTAAGTCATATGCATGATTATTCTATTGCATATAATGCACCGGCCTAATAGGAATGGCAGTAACACAGTACAAACAGTAAATGATCATGTAAGCAACTGACATAACAAGTTAGTCTAATGCAGTACAAGTGCTGTAAGCATGGGTACGAGTTGACCTAAGTGTGGGTATGACTTGATCGTGGTACAGCTTCAGCTGGGTACGACTTTCTTGTCATCTATTTTTGCACTGTTTTCCTGCAGACTGTTTTCAGTACTCTGTTTTTCAGCTTATTCAGCAATCATTACCTATCTTGCGATCGTTTTTCTTATAATTTTGTGGCAATAAACCATCATTAACATCCTTTCAAAATATTACATAATCGTAGGTAGTAGCAAATTGCATGGTTTTCTGTTTCCACTTTGTTGCCTGTTTATCTGACTGGAATGGGCAGTGGGATAGATGATGCTGGCATCAGATAGCCAGCATTTTTAAAACTCATTTTCCGTCAGAAAATGCAAGTACATATTCTTGGCTTACTGGAACAATAGTCTTTCCATGTTGTGTTTTATGCTGTACTGTATTAAAGCTGGTGGCTCTTATTTACAGTTGTATGTCATTGTAGGTCTGCCTACAGTGGGTGGCAGTGGTGAGAATGAAAGTCCTCGAAGTCGTTCGTTCAGTCCAGCTGCTAGTGGAAGTCCTGCTGGAAGTGGGATGGGAAGTCCAGCAAAAAGTGGGTCCGCAAGTCCTGCAGTCAGTGGTCACTCTCGTAGTCCATCACAGAGTCCTGCACGGAGTGGATCTGGCTCTGCTAGTCCTGCACACAGTAATGCAGGCAGTATCGATAGTGAAACTCACAAACAGGCAGTCCTAGAGAGTCGTGGTAGTCCGCCAGCAAATGATGGTGAAGGAAGCATGGTAGGTAGTCCTGTTCGAAGTAGATCCGGTAGTCTGGAGAGTGAACGATCCCGGAGTCCAGCCCCGGATGGAGCCCATGATAAGTCAGTCACTCCCCGAAGTGCATCTGCCAGTCCTGCACGAAGTTTATCTCGCAGCCCAGTACGCAGCAAGTCTGGAAGTCCTGCTCAAAGGCGCAGTCGATCTGTTACACCAGGTTCAAGGAGTGCATCAGGAAGTCCAGTTCAAAACAGGTCCAGAAGTGCGAGCCGAAGTCTTTCTGGTAGTCCTGCTCGAAGTAGATCCGTCACTCCGGCCAGAAGTCGATCAGGAAGTCCGGCCCGGAGTCGTTCCGGTAGTTACGCACGAAGTGGTTCTGGCAGCCCTGCGAGAAGCCGTTCAATGAGTCGATCACCTAGCCGAGGAAGTTCGGAGCACAGTCGGTCAAGAAGTGGTTCCGGTAGCCCAGCACACAGTAGATCAGGCCGTAGACCATCGGCTGGCTCTCAACATAGTGGTCGAAGTGCGGCATCAGGTGCGAGCAGTAAGTCTGCGCATAGTACCTCAAAGATAAAGCGGCGAGAACAGGATGAACTTGCTTCTGGTTCAGATGCTGAACAACCTGGTAAGCCATCACCATCTTTGACTTGCCTCATACAGCATATGCACACACTCACTGTCTTAATCCATTTTCCAGATGAATCTCAGTTACCCAATTGGCTATCAATTGCCTTCCTCTGCCTTTTTCAAAACAGAATGATCGTTGCAGGTTTTAACTACTCATGTGCCGATAATCAGCTGATAATTGGTATCGGCCAGTTACTGGCCTTATTGCCGATAATCAGTATCGGTCGATTAGTACATTGGTATCGGCTGATTGTCGCTTACACAATTGGTGAGTGTTTTTATTACATAATGTATCCATGGTCGAAATCATTGCATTCGAAAGGAGAATGGGTCACTTTGAGCACAGATTTTGGGGGAATGGGGCGTCGCCCACTAACAGCTGTTAACGTCAAAAGACTAGAGTCACTGGGCTATCACGTGGCTTTGTTTTTGTGATCCTAGGTTTAGCCATCTTAGTAAAACACCGACTTATGTCAGACAGAGGGACAGGCGGATGGACAGACCTGTTTAATTGCTATGAAATGGTTGTGATATGATAATCCTTGTGTGCAGGATAGTCGTATTTGGAAATGCCAGTAAGCTGTTGTTAGCCAAAATTGTATTCAACAGCAATCGTTTACGGCATCGATTTAACTAATACAGTAACTAATACAGTAAAATTCTACAGTTACATGTGGGCAGGACTTTGTGTCACTTGATGTGCACTGCTATTTGTTTTCTTGTTGTATTAAACAGCCAACGCTGAAGATCTATTTGGCGATGCTGATGACATTAGCTCTGTATCGAGCCACGGAGATGGAGATCGTCCCGAGGCAGACATGGTTTGTAGATCACAGCATTATTAAAGCATGTGACCAGCCAACAAGCTCATCGCATATTCTGAAGGCACAGTAGTCTAGCAGCTCTAGTATTGCAGTTTTCGCACATTGACTTTCTGCATTAGTAACTTTACTACTGCATTTAATGATATGGTTGACTCCTCTGAGTCTACCTAATAAAGTGGGTCTCAAATGTCCGTACATCCATCTGTCCGTCCACAAAACGTTTCGCCAATTTCAATGAAATTTGGTATGTAGGTAGAGGTCAGTGAGTGATGCATGACAGTATGCAGTATGACCCGATCCAAGGTCAAGGTAACGAGCCCTTGAAAGTCGGAAATTCGGCCATTTTCAAAGGCTATCTCCTCCCCTATTTACATTGGGGGCTGGCAGATGACCACGGATTCTTAAATTATGGCACAATACCTAAAGCTTATCAGGGTCAGATTTTTTTGTTCTAGTTTTCGTGTCATGTGAATTTGAAGTTGGCAGTAAGTAGGAGTCAACCGCCAGTCCCATACAGGACTAATTTTCTTTAACTGGACTAGTTTTTTTGACTTAGTTATCCTGGGTTATTTGATCCTGTTGATATGTGATATTACTGTTGATATTTGTCAGTTTTATTGAGTAATGCGTGGACCTCCTGTTAGACTTTACAGCTAACTGTAACATTGTGTGGTCTGTAGATGGGGGCCAATGAGGAAGAACAGGAGGAAGAAGCACCAGAAACACGCATCGAGGTTGAAATTCCAAAGATCAACACCGACCTTGGACGTCAACTCCACTTTGTCAAGCTGCCCAATTTTCTTAGTGTTGAAACAAGGTCTGTCATTTGTCATAATTTCCAGTAATTTCAACTTTCAAAATTCTACTTTCATTACTTTCATAACAGCAAGTTGTCATAAACAGCCCCGTGTGGGCCCAGGGCAATACCCTTCCTCTTTATCCTTTCACGATACCACCTACTGTTTTTTTCTCCCTTTCTTACTTGCTTCATCTGTTTTGTTGTTTTTCCATCCCTTCCCATTCTACCAGAAACCTTCCGTTTCCCGGCCTGATATTGTAGAAGGCGACTAAACCTGGCTCTAATGTTTTTTTTTGGTTTTGTGTTATATGTATTTCTTAGTTGAGGATGAATGCTGTTATTTTGTCATATTTGATTTAGTTTTGTCTTGCGGTGTGATAGTTTTCTCCTCCTGTTGTAGATGCTAGCGTAATAATTTAAATGAGCCTTTTATTCCCTTTCCCTTTTTGGGTGACTGCTGAACAAAAAATGTGGCCAGGGTTGAGGTTAGTATATCGTTGGCTTTCACTGGGTATGGATAGCTCTCCAGCCCTGGCCTATTTGTGTTGAAAAGGGATATTAAACTCCAACTAACTAACTTGTCATAAGTGGTGTTACTAGGCTGCATCATCTGCACACAGCGCGTAAGATGCAGCCTATTGCTACAAATTTTGCACGTCGGGCACACGGGTGATCGAGATGCCATTTGGGGGGACTGTCTCCTGTGGTTCCAAGGAAGCATCTATTAGATGGGATATCTAGATTGGATGAATCCATTCGCCGCCATGAGGGGATGAGAAGTCAGCGATGCAGATTATTTCGGACGCTCGTATATGATTGATGTGGTACCTTCCTGTTCTTGCCGATGTTTATTCTTTTGACTTGGTGTGGTAGCGCAATAGGAATGGCATTGGACTAGCGCTCTAGAGCCCACAGCTTCAATCTCTGGCCAGTCTGCTATCATGCGGTGACCCTAGGCAAATTATTCACACAAGCAGTATAAATTGGTTCCGGCCAAGGGCGGTGATGCTCTCAAGCTGGGAAGGTAACCGTGGGCCCGGAGATCAGCGACTGTTGATATATCTTTGCCTTTACTTTCATTCTTCTGCTGTCCATGCCATTTAAGACAGTGAGTGTGTGCATATGCTGTATGAGGCAAGTCAAAGCTGATGTTGGCTTACCAGGTTGTTCAGCATCTGGTCCCACTGTAAACCCTCTCAGAATTGAAATTTTGTACATGAAAATGTCAGAGGGCCACAGTTTTGAAAATCAATAGAACTTAATGTACCAGATTTGGGAAAGATGAAATACATTGTTCTGCTTCAGGCCGTTTGATGCAGCTACGTATGAAGATGAGGTCGACGACGATGAAATAATGGATGAAGAAGGCCGTACTCGTCTGAAACTTAAGGTTTGATTTTTTTTACAGTGCGTCATTACTTAAGTAATTTTAGCCCCTTGTGAACTTTGTTGCCACTTTAATGCACCCTGATTCATTTGTTGTTTCTGGAGTTATATAAGTCATTTGCTTGCTTACTGAATTTCCTTTCTTTCTTGCTTTTTTAGGTCGACTCCTCCGAGTCGATTTAATAACGTGTGTTTAAAATGTCTGTCCGCCCATCTGTATGTTTGTCTGTACGTTCTTCCGCCCGTCCACAAAAAGTTTCTTTGATTTCAATGAAATTTGGTATGTAGGTAGAGGTCGATGAGTGATGCATGACAGTATGCAGTATGGCTCGATCCAAGGTCAAGGTCACGAGCCCTTCAAATTCGGAAATTTGGCCATTTTTAAAGGCTATCTCCTCCCCCATTTATACTAGGGGCTGGCAAATGACCACAGATTCTTAAACTAGGGCACAATACCTAAAGCTTATCAGGGCCAGATTTTTTATTTTTGTCCCAGTTTTTGTGTCACGTGACTTTGAAGTTGGCAGTAAGTAGGAGTCGTCAGTCAGTCCTGTATGGGGCTAATTTATTCCTTATTCAATTCCTAATTTATCCATTTCTGTAAGAATAGGCTTGTTTCATTCCCTGGCCAGAAGTCATACGAGGTAACAAAAAACCTGGCTTTTGTTTTTTTTGTGTTTATTTTCTGTTGTAGTATATTTTGTTACACCAATGTCACACCTGCAATTGTATTGTGTGCTTTGGTCGCACAACTATTGCGCGACAAAATTAACAGTCCCGCAACTTTTAAAAAAAATAGAGCAGTACTCTATTCTATGCAGCTTTGTAGCGAGAATTTTGTGAACGCTGATTGGTCAATTTTTGTTTATGCGACAAAGTTGCAGTCTGCTACGTGCACAGTTGCATACTGCTAACTTTGCCGCGCAATAAAGTTGTGCGAAATCAGTCTTATGGATGCATGTTTGCTATTGTTGTGTTTGATTTAGTTTTTTCAGTACCAAACCAAGATATTGGAGATTGGCTGGGAAGAACGTTTCCGAAATGACCTATTTTGTCTCGGGTGGGACATAAACATTTTAACTCAGTCAATCGATTAAGTAATTTTGGTTACAAATATGTAAATATTGTTCGGTCCTGTGCCTCAGATGGTGCTTGCAGCAGCGTGAGTGCAGGTTCTATATATCTGTCATCTATTCTTTATCATGTGCAACAGATTTTATCGATATAAAATAGCTAATTTTTAGTGACCGGGTGTACCTGCCCACGGCATATACCGGTCACTTCTTGCAATAACTTTTTTTCTATAGTTGCAAATGGCCATAAATTAGTTACCAGTTTTACACAAACTAAAGTCGTTACAACGAGTTTTAAAGTCAGGCGACCTCAAAAACTGTTGCCCCTAGTAACTACTGGCCTTCTGGGCATGAACAGGCATTATTCAGTGTAAGATGACCAGGTCGCTTATCTCAGCCCTTGCTGAGCTTTTGTTTAGGGTAGAGGACAGTCTCAGGGCTGGTTTTTCCACCACAAATTGATCTCCTATTAACGTTGATGGGAGTTTGACTCCCATTAGTTAATGGTAGTTAACCATGCATCAACGGTAATGGGAAATCAATTTGCAATGGAAAAACTGGCCCTGAGAATGGAGTTTGAAGGATTATGTTCTCACGTTGGACTTGGTATTCAGGTAGAGAACACCGTTCGGTGGAGGTATGCTCGCGATGAACAAGGTGACGTGATGTACGATGAACTGGGAAATCAACTCAAGGAGAGCAACGCTCGGGTCGTACGATGGTCTGATGGCAGGTAATTGATTTTCACCTTACAGCAATAACCAGAAGAAGCTAGCAGGATCACGCCAAGAACTTTAAGTGAATCTCTCATTGGCATACTACTTTATTGTAATAACATTACGTCCTTGCAAGACAAACGTTCCCAACAAGCAAAAAGTTTCTTTACATCAATTTTGGACCAATCTTCATACCTACATCATCTCCTCCCACAGCAACGTGACAACGTTGTTACTTCCGGGTTGCGTTCGGCGTTCAAATTCCCAGTGCCATTTGCCAGGACAAATAAATTTCAATGGTTTATAAATTATCGCTTAAGATGGTATCAGTAGGCCTAGACTAAACATCGTTTTTGTGAGCTGATTGTTAACTCTTATGATATTATGAACTGCCAGTGTTTGTTCTACTGTTGCAGACTGCTAGAAAGTGTAGCAGTTTTTTAATGTCTTGTGTACTGTTTGAACATTGTCTTTTATTGAGCTATTCGGTCTCATGACCGCCAGTTTGAAATAAACACTTACATACATGTTAATACCAATGACGTTGACACCAGAGGAGCTGTTGATCTGAGTTTGATGTTGACGGATACGGAAGATAACGTCATCAGTTTTGGTTGGGTTGAGAGAAACTGTTGGGACACTTCAGATGTACAGTTGCAGATGCTTGACAGAAGATAGCGACAGGTTAAACAAGATGTCGCCCTAACGGGACGTAACACTACTGGCCCACCATGCAGTGTTGCCATGGAGCTATAATTAGACTGGAAGCGGCATGACGTCATTGCTTGGCCTGCGCGGGTGAAGCCGCCTGCAGGCACACTGTGGAGTGTTACAGACGATGACAGACGCTCACGACTGTTATTAGTCTGGTCTTCTTACACTACGTGTAGGCGGGCCAGTAATAATAGGTCGGCAGCATACTTCATTTCATTTCGCGAGTGCTGCAGTCGCTATAGATTCCAACCGTATGACTGCGTCATCATCCGCTTCGTGGAGTAGATTCAGTCCGCCTTCAAATTTCGTCAATGGACACGTGTTGACAATGTGGTTCATGGTCTGTCGCTGGCCACAATCACAAGAAGGTGATTGAGCTAGGCCCCATTTGTGCAAGTTTGCACGACATGGACCTTGGCAGCATACTGATGGAAATGAACAGTGTCCGTGGATAACACTATCGATAGGTGATTCAGTACAAAGCCAAGAGATTGGCTGGGAAGAACGTCTTCGAAATGACCTATTTTGCGTCGGTTAGGATGTAAAACCTTAACGCAATCAGTCAGCATCGATAGGCGACAGATACATTGCGAAAGCATGGATCCAAAAATGAGCCGTATGGAACATCTGATGTACAGATGGTGACAGAGGAATGCTGCGAACTGACAGCAACGTATTGTGACTAGCCAGATAAAAAAGAACTTAGCCAGTCGAGAACACGAGATATGGAGTTGTGATTTCGTCCATGTTTTACAGGAGTTACGTATGTCTATAGGGTGGCATGAAAACAACCGACGGTTGCTATGAGTCAAAAAAGATGCTATTTTTGATAATTTTGCTGGCATTCTATCTTGCTTGGACGCGGCAGCAAACTTGCAATAAAGTTGTCGCTAAATGTCGCACCACACCGTAAACTCGAAATATTTGACGGCTTTCGCGCTCACGTTGGCCGTGTTTTTTTTTGTGCCGTTGTCCATAGATGTTTTGATGTCGGTGTGTTGCTGATGTTGTTTTGTAGTCTGTCATTGTACCTCGGCAACGAGATCTTTGACGTCCACGTCATGCAGCTACAGGGTGACTACAACCACCTGTTTGTACGACAAGGCACTGGCTTACAGGGCCAGTCTGTCTTTAAGACCAAACTAACTTTCCGGTTTGTTCACTTCTGCCTTCTTAATCGCGATCACTGTCAGTATTTTAAATTTTTAATTGTATTAATTTCGTGTACTGACTGATACATAGGCGTACGAGTGCATGCATGATATATTACTTCCAAAAGGGATGTGTTCAGTGTCACGTGACCTCTTTAAATATTGGGAAATAAATGATAATATCCCGGAAGCGGTGCAAGATAGAGACATAGTTGCAACAGAAAACTAATAGGAAATCAAATGGCACCATTGCCAATGCCCTTGAATGACCTTGAAGGCCACTTTTGCTGTTTGAAACCTTTATACTTTCCATAGCTCGTGAAACGCAGTATGAATTTACTAACATAGCACGTTGTGCAGTCTCTCTGCGGTAGCTGACCTTCTTGTATTGGCAATTTGGCATGCCTCAATCCATTAATTCATGCCCCTGTTTGACTGTGCTTACGGTAGGCCTTGATGGTGTTTAGGGCATTGGCTATGAGCTCCCGGAAATAGCTCTATGCGAAAGCGAGGGGGTATGTTTTTACCGGTGTTGGCTTGTGTGTCTGTCTGTCTGTGACCACGATAACTAAAAGGATTCTGGACGGATTTGTACCAAATTTTATGGGAAGGTTCCTACGGAGAAAGGGAAGACCAGCTTTGTGTTTCGTTATGATTGGTAGAGGGATGTGGAAGTAACGGTCAAAAAACTCCGTAAACTGGCGATTGATTACATTTTATTCTTTTAATAGTAGGTGTGGCAAGTGTTGTTGACAAAAACCCCAAAATTTCGCTTTTGTGGGGAGTTGTACTCTCTCAGAGTACTTTCCATCTAGTTGTTAATGAGAACTCGGTAAATTCATTAGGGAACTGGGTCGATCTAGGCACTGCAGTGAGAGAGTGTAGCCTATGAGCTGTGTACATTGCTGTGTGTGTTAATAAACCCATGACTGGCTACATTGAGATTCAAATGAAGTATCTTTCACACGTCTGTCGAGCATCTAACACTGCAAGCGGAACTTTTTTATGTGTGATCATTTCAGGCCTCATTCGACGGACTCATTTACGCATCGTAAGATGACACTTTCGCTTGCCGATCGTTCCAACAAGGCACAGAAAGTGAAGGTTCTGCCGATTGCAGGAAAGGACCCAGACGCGCAGCGGTCAGAAATGATAAAGGTAACGGTGAAAGATGTGCCATATTTTGAGTGCAGTATCTAATCGGTTCCGCTCATTTGATTTTCGGCTGCATGGCCTGCACGCAGAGCAGTGCTATTGCTACAGATGTCACATGTAGTGTGGTGTATGTATTTAAGTAAGTAAGTAAACATTTGTTTATGCTCGACAAATGCAAGCATCACGGGAGAAGCATGGATAGGCATGACACACACAACATCACTTGAAAATATATAACCATACATAATAAACATTAGAAAAACACAAACCACGTGTGGTTACTTTGTATAGTTTAGGATGAAGGAGGGATTGAGTAGGAGTGAGCAGCTTGTATAGGTAAGGAAAGGAAAGGAAAGGAAGAGTTTATATGGCGCATTTTATATACTATATGTATCTCAAAGCGCTCAGGCATGGATCACACAGTTTTACCTGCAAATACACCATGCCTGCCTTTCCTTCGTAAGCGTTCACCAGATGGCGCCACCCCTAACTGAGGTAAGAGACATCCGATTACAGCTTACTACTTATCTATCAACCCCGAAGGGATAAGAGGCTGAGTTGGCCTGGTGGTTGACCTATAGCGGACGGTTTACCC
>Ga0209363_1001443_pt1 | contig 11410 bp, 9 predicted proteins | sample WorMetexBAHAMAS3_FD_187385 | JGI IMG/M metagenome (GOLD analysis project Ga0209363, IMG submission 187385) | Marine gutless worms symbiont microbial communities from Max Planck institute for Marine Microbiology, Germany - Inanidrilus exumae... | ecosystem: Host-associated > Annelida > Digestive... | reverse complement strand
CTTTCATACCGTACTCACTTTCGAACTTCCAGCGCCACTTGCAGACTTGATTGTGTGAATGTACTCAATGTATAGGCCTAGTTTTTTTTACTGTATGTATACGTTTTAATCCAGCCTCTGGCTGCCAAACCCAATAAATTAATCAATCAACATAGGCCCTATACCGTGCTAGTAAAGCGTCGCGCGGATAAAAAATGAGTAGGCCCATCACTGATGCGGATCGGAGTGTGCAATCGCATCGGTTTGTTGCACGCCTGGCGGTCGCTGCAGCAGCAAGGTCGACTATAGCCACGTGACTCGGTCTCAGTCGGCAATGCTGACAAATGACTCCAGTCATTGACGTCGACCCCATCACGTGCAGACGGGTGGCCGGCCAGACCGGAAATGTAATCGTCAGCTGCAGGCTCGTGACCGACAGCGTCAAAAACCGGCCGCAGGTGCGACACGATAACCGAGGATTAGACTGTGCGTGCGCCGAAACAATGCGTCGCTCGCTGATAGAAATTTTATGTTTACAAGATACAATCCCGTTCTGTTCGGCGTTGGCAAAAAGCAGATGACAGGGCTGCGTTAAAACTAAGCCCTTAGCTTTTTGCCGTCAAGTTCGTAAGCGCCTAGCTAGAAAAGTAAGAAGAAAACTTTTCTACTTAGTTGACTTTCGAAGAACTTGAGCATGCGCAGCTGTTTCTGTGAAGCCGACGTATGTTGAGTTGGATGGTAAACAAATATGTTCAGTTTGTAAAACATATTTATTTATTGTTTTTTATGTTACGTATGTTGTATAAGACCTGTAAACGTATTAACGTACGCTGGCGAGTAGTTTAGTATTTGTGTAGGAAACCTTTACAAATGTAAGTGCTTTATTTAAGTGACAACTAAGCGCTTTTCCTAAGCGGTTTTCGAAAGGACTCGCGGACTTAACGCAGCCCTGGTTTCAGCCTACCACCGAGAGAAGAGAGAAGAGGAAAAGGCCTAATACAATATTGGCGTATATACGTCGAAAAGTAGAGGTGACGTTTCGATTACTATACGCCTAACACTCATATTATGTAATTGCAAAATATGACGGCATATATAATGCACGTCTTCATTTTTCACTAACAGTAGATTTTGGGGGGGGGGGCAGTGCGTGAGATGCGGCCTATTGCTACAGATATCGTACGTAACGACGTAGCGTGGTCTGTGTGTCTGTATGTTTGTGTGTTGGGCACACGGGTGAGCTGTGCAAAAAACGGCTGAACAGATCGAGGTGCCCTTTTGGGCCGACTCTTGTGGGTCCAAGGAATTGTGTAGTGGATGAAGATCGAGATCATCCACTGCAAAAGGCAATTTCGTGGCGTTGCCCAGCCCACTACGTAACATTGGGAATCTCTGCTGAGGTGTATGCAGCAAAAGAGATCATTCAATCCTCAACAGCGGAATGACAGCGCGACTCTGCAGCCAATTACAATGATCCCGAATGATCGGTGTCACATTATATTGTCCTCCATGAAAAATCTATCCTGTGATGCGGCCTTTCGTCAAAATTCTTTTACTACTTGTTTATAATCATTTAAGGTGGCGCGGTGGCGCAACGGGTAGAACGTTGGACTTGCGATCAAATCCTACTCGGGGCGAAGCTGCTTAACAAACAACCTTGGACAAGTTGTTCATACTTATGTGCCTCTGGCACCAAGCAGTATAACTTGGTGCCGGCCAAGGGGCGGTGACGCTCTGCGGCCGGGAAGGTAACCGCAGGCCTAGCGGAAAGTAATGACAGCCTACCGCCGGGTTGGTGACTTACGCCCGGTCCACACCAGCAACAATGTCGAAGCAACGTTCGACTTTGTTGCGAAAAACGGCAACAGTGTCGAACGAGTTTTGCGTTGAAATTTTGTCCTTTCGACAAAAGTCGAACGTTGCTTCAACAATGTTGCTTCGACATTGTTGCCTTTTTTGGCAACAAGGTCGAACGAAATTTCGTTTTTTTCGACAATGTCGAAACAAATTGAACATGTTCAATTTGTTTAGACTTTGTCAAAAAGGACGAAATTTTACAGTAGAATCGTTTGACACTGTTGTTGTTTGTGGCAACAAAGTCGAATGTTGCTTCGACAAAGTCGAACGTTGCTTCGACAATGTTGCTTCGACATTGTTGCTAGTCTGGACCGGGCTTTATAGTCGCCTGCGGGCTGACTGCCTATACACCGGGATCAGCTCGGGGCCCAACGCTCGGTAACGAGTATAGGAAGCCTTTACCTTTTCAAAATTATCATTTACCAAAAATAGTAAGAGTCAAACGGTCATTAAAGCGCAATACAAAACAAAACATATATGTATTTATAACAAACCGTGGGATACAGTAAGTAAAATGCATTCAGACAGTTCAAACCTGCTGCTCAGAGTCGACACCAAGCGAATGTCAACAGAACATGGTTGTGTTGACACAAGTCCGAGAATCCGAAATCTGAATCCGGATCAAATTGTCGAAATTGAACCAGGATACAGATTATGATCCAGATAACTCCGAACAATTTTTATTCGTTGTATATCAAGGACCATTTCACCAAAATTTCATGGAAATCCATAAGTACGTTTTTGAGTAATTTCGCTGAAAGGCAGAAAGAAAAAAGAAAGAAAGAAAAACGCCAACGATTACACAGTCGCTTTGCTTCGCAGAAGTGACAATAAGTTTATTATCGTGCAGCGTTAAAGCTACGACACGATCGCGTGCACATAGGTCTATTAATACCCGGTAACGATTTACGTGCGCCGCGTTTCATTGGTCGTTCCTCAGTCACATCAGTGTGATATTCGTTAACGAAAACTGAAACGAAACTAAAACGAAGAAATAAAAACGAAATAAAACGAAAACGAAAAAAATCCAAAGCGAAAACGATGACAACGCTGACAACAGTTCCCTGAAAGCGGCCGACTGGCCGACTGCGCGCCTGAAACACGCATGTCGGTATTTAGTCGGATCGCCGCATAACTAGACAGGTAACTCTGCGTCTGTGCTGTATACTGCCTTATTGTTGTTGTTGTTAATATCTAACAGTAACCAAAACCAAGACTAAAATGAGATGAAAACTAAAACTACAACGAAAACGAAAAATAATGAAAACTAAAACGAAACTAAAACTAAAAAATAAATCAAAACGAAAATCACACTCAGTCACATAACATTTTGTCATAATCGAATATTCCGCATTGGCCACGCCCACCTAGACCTGTCACATAAAATTCCAATGCATAGATTCATCGTTGAGTTAAACTAAAACTGTAAACGCAAGGCACAGTCGCACAGCACAGCAATATTGGTTAGATGACGTCTGGAATGATAGCTCTATGGGCAGGGCTTGGACATAAAACGCTAGTGTTGCGCGTGTTGACGGCATCTGTCGGCATTTTCACATCTCGAAACGTGATAAATCTTGACGGCAAACTCATAACCAGATGACATTTATGTAATAATATCAGGCTGCAGGATGTGTAATAGTCGCCTGTGCATCCAGGCATTATATGGTGCTGCAGTGCACTCAATGAACCAGTGATTGAGTCAGTCAAAACCAGAGCGGATGGCCGATGTCCTCTCTTTGTCTGGATGACAGTGACCATTATTATCATCATCAATTTATTTCGCTCAAGGCAGCATAAAAACAGTAATAAAATACAAAATACACATACACATATCTAAAAAACCTAGAAAGTTGAACTACAATATAAATGTACAATGTAGGCCTACATAAAAGGAGACTACATTAAATCAGCTAAATAAAATTAAAACCAATCTTTAATAAATGTAATTAATGTCACACATGAACAAAAACAAGCGTCCAAAGTTGTTTGCACCACTTGTTACCCTCGCGGCTGCGAATAAATTTGGGTACGAAGTAACGAGTTCGATCCGTTTAGGCGTAATTTAGCAACAATACACCAACGTCATACATAGACACACAGACACACCGACGGACACACACACACACAACCACACAACTCACAGGATAAGTCACACTGTTATCGCCAGTGAAATGTTTAGCTTCTAGAGCTCCGGCACCGGACTTTCATCTTCCAGGGCTTCGTTCCTAACCAACTAGCAGGGTCTTCCAACAAATCTTCCAGCAAAATGCAGTCAAAGACGGCATACTTCGCCCCCGGTTCCGCCACCTGACGAGATAGACGGAACATAGCTTCATCTATAATAATTCTGGCCCATTCGCTGTAGTTTATACGAATAATATGACGTCATCCACAAAACCGGAAGTACATATGATATTGAATTGCCGTCAGAGGACGAGCGAGCCACGACCACAGATTACGTGTACAGAAATTTGGTGAAATTTGGACGTGGCTTTTTAGATATGCGACCGGGCAGACAGACAGACAAACATACAAACACGCTGATAACAATAGGCGAAGTAATGAACTATGCAGTTCGTGCGTACGTCAACGCCAAACATTGGGCGAACTAACATACTGCTATTGCCATCTGGCGATCAGCAATGAAAATAAACTAGAAACTGCGAGCATCGACGATCGAACCGCTGGAAACTTGCAGGATGGCCAGCTATAACCGACCCGAAATTGGTATACGCTTCCATGCCAAATAAAATAAAATAAAATAAAATTTATTGCTATAAGTTAAGTACACAATATAACAATTCATGAATTCGCATTGCGTTTGGCTGGACAGACAGGCGATAACTTGTGTCTGCCCATAACAACTAAACCTACATGTACAAATAAAAATAAAATAAAATAAACCAAATAATACTATTTATAATAGATAGTCAAACACTTTAGACAATATCAAATTCATCGGTAAATATCGTTAACCACGAGTACAAAACCGCCGCAAAACCGTAAAACGGCAATTTCACCAAATTTTCGAGAGTTTGGGGGCTCCTGTACGAACCATTTTCCCCGATCATTGCTAAATATGGCATGACGGTCTGGACCCATGGTATGTTGTACCGTGCCGAAGTTTACTCTGATCAGTAGCCTATACACTTTCGCCGATGACGGGCGAAAAACTGCCGAACCCCCCCCCCCTTCTCCGACCAAGGCCAAATTGGACATGTAAGAGTAGACTACGATGTATTGTATTTGTACTACGCCAAATTTCGGTAAATATTTCGCTTCTGCAGGGCGAAAACCCAAAAATTCGACCAATTTTGCAACGAAATTATCGATGAGCTCCAGTACGCTCCCTTCACCGATCCGTGCCAAATATAGCACGCTAGAGTAGACCCAGCTTTCGGTTTATTCCGTCGATTTGGAGAGAAAAACACAATTTGGCCGTATTTTCAACTTCAACATACTGTGATGGTGCCACCTAGCGGCGCAGAGAAAGAGTTGAACGCGGAAAAACTATACACACCTTTCCTGTCCAAGGTACCAAAACCGTTTCTATATTCTAACGCCTTCATAGCGAAGTTGTTAGCACAAACAAAAAGCGTAACGAACGAAAACAAACAAAACATCGAAACTTTTCGCCCCATCACCCCGTCGGTGAGCGAAGTCCCAGCATCACCAAACTTGGCATGGTGATAGAGGAGATCCGTATCATTTTTGCACTTCGAAAACATCTTCAAATCCTCTAGAGAGCACTGGAGTTCAGAGAAAGTGCACACCAGCGGTGAAAACCCGATAACTCCGGAATCCCTAGAGCGAATCCTCAAATTTTAATAGAACCATTCATGAAACTCCCCACAAATGCTGAAAATTTTGTAAAAAAAAAATCGCACAAGGGATATGTCCTGGGCGTTTTTGTTCCGAAATTCGGAAAAATCGATTTTGGAGGTCCCACACTTCACCCCTGCACCAATGGGGTTAAATTTAGCGTGGAAGAGACGGGACGAAAAAAACTCAAAATTGTCCCCTGCGTAACGAAAATAACGGCGAATGCGCCTGGTGCATCCTGCCGGTAAAAAATAAACATTACTGTCGTTGTTCAGTTGCCTAGTTGGGAGTTGAAAATTAAGAAGTGTAGGGCTATATTCCCAAAAATCGAGACATTTACAGTTTCTAGTGTGAAAGAGTCGACCTACTGCGCAAATTAAATACCAGCAGTTTGCCGTGTGGGTAATCATGCCGGTACTTACTCAAAACACATTCATACTTCAAGAGCAGGCAGGCTCTATACTTCGTAAAGGCAAACAACAGATACGCTTTTCCGACGGTGAAACATACTGCGCCTTCAGGAAATAAAATCTGCCACCGTTTGTCATAATTTTTGTCAAGATGGCTGGTCTGTTACTCCCATGCGCTATATACAGCTGACGTGTGATTTTGAACTGATGTGTGATTTTGTGAAGGAGCGTACGTTGTTAGGGGCAGACAAAGACGTGACACCTGGTTCAATCAGCTCGTCGATATTTATAACAAATCACGACAGTCGTGCGTGTCCGCAGGCGCCGGTCAACTGGCAGTCACCGCTCGCCATCGCGACAGACCACTCGAGCTGGGCTGTTTCGATGAAATCAGTGTGATTCGATTCACTTATGTTTCTATTTATAACAATAACAACAAGTGGTCAAATCATTTTGACGAAAAGCCGCATCGCATGTCGTGTCGTTATTGAGGATTGAATGATCCCTTTTGCTGCGTACACCGCAGCACAGACTCGATGCTTTTCAATGCGCCATACAATCCCCAAAATTGCCCTTTTACGTGAAAGGATCTCGACTCACATCTAATACATGGTTCCTTGGACGTAGATCCACACGAGTCAGCCCCCAAAAGGCATCCAGAACGGTTCAGCCATTTTTTCTGCAAAGCACGTCAGTGTGAACAACACAAATAGAGACAGACAGACACAGACATACAGACACATGATAGACCACACTACATGTGACATCTGTCGCAACAGGCCGCATCTATGTAGTGTGTTTGTTTATGACAGATCAAAGATTGTTCACATTACAGTAAATAAATGCATGTAACTTTTTGTTTTTGTTGCGTAAGATACTCTTAAAGTAACTGGTTCGGTTACTTTGGTGAAAGGTATCTAGGGAAAAGTATCTTCAACAGTATATTCACTTGTGTCGAGAATGTTTCAGAAAGTATTACGAAGATAAAAGATAACGATACTTTTAAAAAGTATTTTGAAGATACAAGATAGAATACTATCTTGTATCTTCAAGATACAAGATGCTATCTCGAAGATGCTTCTCACCGTCAGCCTCATCCCAATCCTGTCATGTCATCTTTTCTCTTGATTCACCAATCTCATCATCCATAAGTCCATCATTCTTTCACTCCCGGCTCAAACTCACCTATTGTACAAATCATTTTCGCCACGCACAGTCCCTTTCTCCTCTTACTTTTTGAAACTAACTCGACACAAGTGAAGATACTTTTGAAGATACTTTTCCCTAGATACCTCTACCTTGTAGAGACAGAGTGGTACCTGAATCAGTTACTTTAAGAGTATCTTACACAACAAAAACAAAAAGTTACTTGAAGTTGTTTGCTGCAATATGAACAATCTTTTATCTATCATAAACAAACACACTACAGATAGTAGTTAAATTGATTTGATAACAATTACAACAACATGATGTAAAATATGTACAAACGTGCAAATAAGTAGGTAAATGCAAAAGTATCTTCCAAAAAGTATCTTCAAAAAGTACCTCGAAGGTACTATCTTGTATCTTCAGAATACTTTTTAAAAGTATCTTGCACAACACTGGAAGCAGGGAGTTGATTGTAGAGACAGAGTGGTTGGTAACAAAAAGTAACGCGTTTTTATCCCCGCGAAAGCGTGGGGATATGTTTTCACCGGCGTTGGTTTGTGTGTGTGTGTGTGTCTGTCTGTCTGTCTGTCTGTCTGTCACCACGATAACTAACAAAATTGTGGACGGATTTGCACCAAATTTTATGCGAAGGTTGCTTGAGGGAAAGAGAAGACCAAGTTCGTGTTTCGTTACAATCGGTAGAGGGATGTGGAAGTAATGGTCAAAAAACTCCGTAAACCGGCGATTGTTTATAAAATTGCTCCGTCGGGAAATAATTTGGAACTAGCGGGCCGCAAAATAGTAGGTGTACTCTAGTAGGTGTACATTTGTACTCTCTCGGAGTACTTTCCATCTAGTTTTTGTTTGATTCTAGCTATACGCCCAGCACCATCAGCGACTGCCACGCCATCGAGCGGCTTGAGGTCATGCGCTTGATCGTGATACACGTCGAACGATTATTAACTGTCCTCATCAGCATACTCGGCCGCCGGCGCCTCGAGCATTTTAATATAGGAAGATCGGCGGATTGACCGACGAAGCGAGAGAGTACCATCGTTAAACAGACTATGTCGGCCCACACCGGATTGAATGAGCTGGGCTTTATACTAATTCACTGAGCTGCATTAATCTCCACGCGCCACTACTTCCACTATACACCCGCCACCGTTTCGAGCACCTACGTTGTCGTCGAGGTCTCCGATAACCGCCAGACGGCGTCAGTACTCGACCCTTGCATGCACGGCGTTTCGCGATCGCGTGATATTAAACTCCAACAGTCACTCTAGTAGACAGATTATTTGCAGCTTGCGAATTTGAGTTAACTCGTCTTGACATGGCTATCAATTCGAAGAAATCGTATTGTCTAAAAGTAGGACCGCGTTGCGATAAACCTTGTAACAATTTATATACATCGGGGGTCATCTAATTCCTTAGGTCGATGAAATGAGATACCTAATTGGCCTATTGATAGTCCAGTCTCATATCTTTAGATGTTCTCTGGATCACGCTAAGCGTTCATTTTACCGTGCTGTAAATGGAATTTTGGGGAAAATCGGGAGAACCGCGTCTGAGGAAGTAGTTTTGGAGTTAATCAAAACCAAATGTCTTCCCATCCTACTGTATGGCCTAGAGGCCTGTCCTTTAAACAAAACAAACCTTAGATCACTGGATTTTTCCATCAATCGGTTCGTTATGAAACTTTTTAAAACTAGCGACATGCACATCGTCACAGAAATTCACTTGGCATTTGGTTTTAGGCCGCCTAGTGATATAATTTTGGATAGAGGCAAAATTTTTTTGTACAAAATATGAGTCACGCGACAACCAATTGCACAAGCTTTCTCAGCTGCCTTTATAGCGTCGGATTTTTTGTCAGTTATTGTTCGATATCAACTGGTTTATACTAGAATATATCATAAATTGTATTGGTAAATGTTTGCAAATCTTGATCTGCTTAGTTAAGTTGTTTGCTTCTATTTTTCTTTCACTTTTTATTGCTTTTGTGTTAATATTTCTTTTCTACCATTTCGGTGAATAAAGATGAATATACATAATTATTTTAACGAGATCCTTCGCGATCGAGACAACACGATAAGCCTATAGACACTGCTATTACTCAGTGACATGAGAGGAATTCCTGGGGCTAGAGAGGCACTTTTGTTGTGGGGTTGGATACCGTATAGCCCACTGGTAAAACTTTTTCAAGACCGTTGCAAGATGCGCACACTATATACAAGCTACTCGGTGGAGAGAAAGTACACGGTGAAATAAAGATTAATTATTATGCTACATCGCATTCATAGCATAGATGCGGCCTATTGCTATACAGACGGAGTTGCGTGGTCTATCTGTGTGTCTGTATGTAGGTCACGTTCGTGAGCCTTCCAAAATGATTGCACCGATCAAGATGGCCATTTGGGGAGCTGACTTATGAGGGTTCTCCCCCTCACCTCCAACAGACAGCATCTGAGCTCTGGTGTATGTCTGGAGGATAAGAGGGAAGATAATACGAAGTGCTCTGTGCTGTGTGCGACAGTTGTTCACCATTATACGCACACACGTGAGCAGTTCTTATATTTTTGCATGTTAGTTAGATTTAGATTTCCTTTTGAGTGTTTATTTAGGTTTTATCTTTTGTGTGTTCTTTATTGTTAACTTAGGCCATTTTCGTCTTGTATTGCTTGCTTTTGTTCGTTGTTGTGTTGGGTTTAGTTTCTTCTGTACTTAGCCAATAGATTAGCTGGGAAGAACGTCTCCGAAATGACCTGTTTTGTGTCGTCTGGGATGTAAGACCTCAACTCAATCAATCAATGATGTGAGTTCAAGAAGAAATTATTAGATGGGGTCGAGATCCCCACGTGAAAGGGCAGTTTTGGGAGTTCTCCGACGCATTTAAGAGCATTGCAAGTCACTATATACTACGTACGCCGCAGAATGAAAACCAATAGCTGCGGTGTACGCAGCAAAAATTCTATCCTCAATAACGGAACGACAAGCGATGCGGCCTTTCGTGAAAATTCTTTGACCACGTGCTTTACAGTCGTTTCATTCCATGGCTACACCGTCGTACGTGCGTTGAGCGGTCAATCAATCAATCAATCAATCAATCAAAATCGATTTCCTTAGTTGGAGCCATGTGTCACCGAAGGTGAATAGAAAGGCACCGATGGATGGCTGTCAGTGGCATGGCATGTAGACGGAGTTGAAGAGGTGAGTTTTGAGAGCAGTTTTAAAGCTGTCCACGGTGCCAGAATCGCGGATGGAAGCAGGTATATTGTTCCAGGTAGCCGGTGCAGAGACTACAAAGGAGTGTCGATGTAAGTCAGAAGTCGCGTGAGGCCAGTACAGTGTAGTGGTGTTGCCAGAGCCCACACTTTATTTCTTTATTATGAAAATTGTACATAACTACACATAAAATAAGAAAAAATTAAGAAAAGTTGCCGAGTTACACCGGGATATATAAAGAAGAACTGCGATGAAGTTCGACGTCTCGAGATCAACTTGAGACGTCGCCGTATAGCTGCGTCGCGGAAAGTGAATGCGACCATTATTACACGCAGACGGCGGGGGCCGGAGCCCATAGCGCACGGCGGACTAGGCGGAGGGCCCTGGAAGAGGAGGGACGTACGCTACCGGGCCGAGGCATTATTGTCGCCAAGTGGACCTCTCGACTGCTGCGCGATGGGCCTTCAGAACTGAGAGGCGAGCGACCACCGCGCCGAAAGTTTCTTTTTCCTCGCTATACTCGACGGCTGCCATTAACGCCGACGTTGCGACGGTCGCTCGGCGCGTACGGCCATGGCTTCGGGCATAGCCTATACAACCGGCGTGTCGGATCTAGTTAGTAGTCGAGTATCGTTTCAGTCGACGCACTGAACAGCGATCTCCCCGTTCTGCAGTTCGTCGGTCTCACTTCCGAAGGATGTGCGATCACTAGCTGATCGGCAGAAACTCGCACGCACGCGGCATGGCATTCGGACGTAGGAAAACGACCGGAAATAGAACCGCGAGACGTTTGTCGCCGTCACTGTCGTGGCCGCTGCTGGTTTCCGTTCTCGTCGTCTCTTTCGTCCACCGGTCAACGGCGGAGTCTGACGTTCGCGACGTCCGTCCTCTCAAGTCCAACTCGATCCGGGCATTTCTGGATCTGGAGGCGTCGCGACGCGCGTGCGTCGACAAGCCGCTGCAGG